>Ga0105248_10006522_pt1 | contig 12793 bp, 11 predicted proteins | sample KBSS34metaG_FD_81524 | JGI IMG/M metagenome (GOLD analysis project Ga0105248, IMG submission 81524) | Switchgrass rhizosphere microbial communities from Kellogg Biological Station, Michigan, USA - KBS S3-4 metaG | ecosystem: Host-associated > Plants > Roots > Rhizosphere > Soil | place... | reverse complement strand
TGCGCGAGCGACACGGAGACACCGTCACGCGCGAGCTTCAGCGCCGCTTTCCGTTTGTCGGCCGTGATCAGATTCAGCGTGCCGATCTGATCGGTCTTGCCCCAGCGTCCCCAGTTGGAGAGCTCGGTCATCCATTTCGTAATCTCGGCGTTGGTGACTTTTGGGGAATCCGCTACGGCAGCTACGGCAGGCCTACCCGCCTTCGCGCTTCGCGCTTCGGCGAGGTCTCGCCGTAGCTCGCCAGAATTCGCCGCGAGCGGAGGCGGAAAGGCCTGCGCTACGAGTACCGGAGCAATGAACGTAATGGCGACTGCCGCGAGTGTTCTTCTTCCCATCCCCCACCCTCCAGCCTGCCGCGCCGAAGCTTGCCGCACATTCGGGCGGGCGAAGAGACTCCTTCTGCTAGCCCCTAGCCCCGAGGCCCGAGCCCCGACAGAAGCTCTTATCTGACCTTCTCCGGCAACGCGAACACATACAGCGCATTGCCGGTCCCCGGCATCTTCACTTCCGGAATGATCGTGCGCGGCACCACGCGCGGGCTACCGCCGCCGGTGGCGCCGGTAGTGACCGCGACATACTGGCGACCGCCCGCCGTGAACGTCACCGGGTAACCCATGACCGTGGTGCCGAGGCGCGTCTGCCAAAGTGTTTCGCCGGTCTTCACGTCGAACGCGCGGAAGGTGCGGTCGAGATCGCCGACGAAACCGACGCCGCTGTCAGTCGTGATGACACCGGTGAGAAACGGGGATCGCTGCTCGCGACTCCAGACCTCTCGCATCGTCTTCACGTCATAGGCGGCGAGCTTGCCGACGTTGCCGTCGGTGCCGGGCATCTCAAAGAAACGCCGATCGGCGCCGGTACCGCCCGATCCATTCGTGAACTCGAGCTTGCGGCCGTTCATCTGCATGCACGACTGACTGAGCGGAATGATCAGGGTCCCGGCCTGCGGCACGTAACTCATCGCCTGCCAGTTGTGTCCGCCTTCCGTGCTCGGACACGAATCCACCCACTGTCCCGTCTGCTGCTCGAGGATGTCTGGGCGATACTGCGGTGCCCCGGTCTTCGCGTCGATCGACTCGAAGACGTTCTGGAAGATGGTTTCCTTGTAGCCGAGGAACGCGCCGTTGCGCCGATCGAGCTTCCACAGGATGCCCGGCTTGCCGATCGTGAACACCACCTTCTGATCGCCGATGTCGACGAGCACGCGCTCGAACACTTCGTCGAGATCGAGCGACTCGCCGGGCGCGTGCTGATAGTGCCATGCCAGCGTGCCGTCCTTGGGCCGCAGCGCCACCGTGGAGCTCGTGAACAGCACGTTGTCAAAATTCGACGTTCCCCGTGACGCGCGCATCCATGGCTTCGCCTGCGCCACACCCCAGTAGGTGAGATCGAGATCCGGGTCGTAGCTGCCGCTAATCCAGGTTTCGCCGCCGATGCGGAGGTTGTCGGCCAGCTTGCCCCACGTCTCGGCGCCCTGCTCGGTGCCGCGCCGCACCGTGTTGAACTTCCACAGCTGCTTGCCGGTCGACGAGTCGTAACCGCTGATCCAGCAGCCGTCGTTGCCGTAGCGGTCGCAGCCCACCAGGCCGTTGACGACGACCCCCTTCATCACCATCGGCCCGGCGGTGTTGGCGTAGCCTTTCGCGCGATCGGCGATCGGTGTGTCCCACAGCTTGGTGCCGTTGCGCGCGTCGAGCGCCACCAGCCGTGCGTCGGTTGTCGCGACGAACAGCTTGTCCTGGTAGATCGCCATGTTGCGCATCGCCGCCTGGCCGATCAGCGCGTTGGGACCGACGCGATTTTCCCAGATCAAATCACCGGTCCGCGCGTCGAGCGCCTGCACGACGTTCATGATGTTGACGATGTAGAGGACGCCGTTGTGGACGAGCGGCGACGGCTCGTTGCCCTGGCCTTCGTTCATCGCCCAGGTCCAGACCAGCTGCAGATCCTTCGCGTTGTCGCGGGTGATCTGCGACAGCGGACTGTGGCTCCAGCCCTGGTAGTTGCGCCGTGCCATCAGCCAGTCGCCCGGATCCTGACTGCGGAGCATGTCGTCGCTGACCGGCACATAGTTCTTCACCGTGCCCGCGACCGTGATGCCCAGGACGCCCGCGTTCGCCGGCGGCCCGCCACGTCCGCCGGCGTCGGCCCCGCCGCGTCCACTGCGCCCGGCCGGGCCGCCCGGAACGGGCGCCGGCGGCCCGCCAACAACTGGCGGCGGCAGCGGATCGCCTCCCGTTGTCGTCGCCGGACGTTCGCCCAATTGCCCGATCGCGGCGGCGGTCGTCGGTGTCAGCGGCTGCGCGCCAGCCGGCGCGCCGTTCGCCTGGAGAATGAACGCCGTCACCGCGAGGTATTGATCCGCGCTGAGGGTCTCGCCGGTTGGCGGCATCGTCGACTGAATGAACTCGAAGAGATCGTGCGTGGTGCGCGCCCGCCACGTGTTCATGAAGTTGTTGCCGGCCAGTTGCGGCGCTTCGTTTCGTCCCGCGAGATCGGGGAGGTGGCAACTGGCACAGCTCGTCTGATAGACCGCCCGCCCGGTGGCGGCCTGCGCGGCTGTGTAGACAGCGGTCGCCGGCTGTTGGGCGCTGACCCACGCGATCGCGGTGAGCACGACGGCGGCGGCGGCGACGCTCGGCCGAAGCCCCGCCTCGGCTCGGCCAGGGCTCGCACGCCTCGGCGCGGCAGGCTTTCGCGCTCGCTCACGCTTCATCGCTTGTTCTCCTGCGGCGTCAGCCAGCCCCAGAGATTGCCCTCCGCGGCTTTCTCGCTGTGCAACTGGATGTACAGCCGGCCCTTTTCGAGGTCGGCGACCTGAATGGGTGTCAGTTCGAGCGTTCCGCTGAGCGTACCGCTGGTTCCGTCGGCTTTCACTGTCAGGTCGAAGATCACCGGGCCGCGAACGCCCTTTACTGGACTGCGGTGGAGCTGCGCGATCGTGGCGGGCGAGCGCAGGCCTTCAAAAGTGCCGGTGACGGCCAGCTTGGTGCCGGTCAGTACGGCGGAGGCCGTTCCGGATCCCGCAATCGTCGCCTGCATCGAGACGTCGATTGGCACCGGCGCCAGCCGTGTCCTGAACGTCTTCGGTTGCTGTGCGATGAGAAAGGCGGACGAGCAGAGAACCAACAGCCAGGTGATCTGTCGCATGGAAGCCGCTCCCCTTGAAGACGCGGCAATCATATCTGGATCCGGCGATTGGGTAAGTGGGTGAGTGGGTAATGGGGTAATTGATGGGAAACGCGATCAGCTCTTGGGAGACCCCAGGCGGGGTAGCTGCGTCTGGGGCGAGTGCAGCTCGTAGAGCGTTCCCGCGGCATCGAGTTGGTAGGTGGCGACCGCGGGCGTCACCCGGTTGCCGTACCTGTCGATCGCTTCGTCTTCGTTCGCTTCGCCCTCGACCGGGTCGGGCGGCACGCGGAACGGATCGATGGAAGCGGCATTTTCCACGTCGCCGAACGCCGCGTGAGCCGGGTGTGTAGCGGTCACGAGCTGTGTCAGCAGCGCGCTGACGGCGAGCAACAGGACGGCGACGAAAAAACTGACCCGCCTCAACATGCGAGCTAATCGCTCCACGTGAAGAGGCTGCAACGCAGGTGCCACGCGCGCGTCCCGTTTCCGACACTGGCTTACCTGTTGCAGTGTTTAAAGAGATGTCCTTGGTCCTCCGGAATCGTCTAGATGAGCTGAAACACGAATGGCTCCGCGCCAAACGGGAGCACCCACGCATTGTCATCGGCGTCACGGCCGCTTTTGCGCTTGTGGTTGGGCTGTCGGTCGGCGGCGCGATCTGGACGGTCATCGGGTTGCGGAAGGGGCTTCCCGATGGGAACGCCATCGCGCAGATGGGCGTGATGAATCAGGCGACAAGCGTCTTTGATAGCAAGGATCAGCTCGCCTTCACCGTCTTCAAGGAACAGCGGATCGAAGTGCCGCTCTCCGAAGTGTCCCCGAATCTCATCCAGGCCCTCATTGATATAGAAGACCAGCGGTTTTACGACCACCATGGATTCGACCTCGTGCGTATCGGCTCCGCGGCGATGGCCAACATCCGTCATCGGCGCGTCGCGCAGGGCGCGAGCACGCTCACCCAACAGCTGGCGCGTCAGAGTTTTCTGACGCCCGACAAGACGATTCGCCGCAAGCTCCAGGAATTGATCGTCGCGGAGCGGATCGAGAGTGCGTACGCCAAGGAACAGATTCTCGAGCTGTACCTGAACAAGGTCTATTTCGGTGACGGTTTGTACGGCGCGGAGGCCGCGGCGCGCGGGTACTTCGACAAACACGCTTCACAGCTCGACGTCCCCGAAGCGGCGCTGCTCGCCGGGCTGGTGAAATCGCCCTCGAGCTACGCCCCGACCGTCAGTCTGCCCCGTGCGACAGCGCGCCGGAACATCGTGCTGCAGGCGATGCTGGAGGCGAAACACATCAACCCCGCGCAGTGGGCCAAGGCAAAAGCCGCGAAAGTCGTCCTCCGCGACGGTCTCCGGTCCGAAGAACCGCACGGGCTGTACTTCAAGGAACAGGTCCGGCGCGAGCTGGTGGATCGGTTCGGCTGGCAACGCGTCTACCAGGGCGGCCTGCGCGTCTTCACGACCATCGACATGCCGATGCAGGAGGTCGCCGAAGCGACAATCGCCGAACAGATCAAATCAATCGAAGTGCGGCGTGCCGCATGGCAGGCTCGCCGGGCGCCCCAGAAGAAGCTGGCGAAGAACGCAGCGCCCCCGACGCCTCCGCGCGAGACGGACCCCCTGCAGGGCGCGCTTGTGGCGCTCGAGCCGGACACCGGGTACGTGCGGGCGATGGTCGGCGGCCGCGACTTTGATGCCAGCCACTTCAACCGGGCGGTTCAAGCGCATCGCCAGCCCGGATCCGCGTTCAAGCCGTTCGTCTACGCGACCGCGATCGAGGCGGGCTATTCCCCGGCCACCGTGATTGATCATCTCGATGAGCCGATCGCAACCGTGCAGGGCGCGTGGACGCCGGAGGATGAGCATTCGTCCGGGTCGTCGTTGACGCTCCGAACCGCACTCCGTACGTCGAGCAACCGGGCCGCCGTGCGTCTGCTGCAGCAGGTCGGCATCGCCCGCACCGTGAAGTACGCCAAGGACATGGGCGTCGGCGATGTGCCAAGCGTCCCTTCTCTCGCGCTTGGGTCCGGCGAGGTCACGCTCCAGGCGATGACCGCGGCGTATGCGGCCTTCATCAATCACGGTTCGGTGCCCAAGCCGATTCTGATTCGCCGCGTCGAGGACCACGACGGCACTGTGCTTTTCGAAGGACGGCCGTCGTCAACCAGGGCGATCAGCGACACCACGGCGTTCCTGATGTCCACGATGATGGCGGATGTGATCAACGCGGGAACCGCGGCGCGCGCGCGCAGCATGGGGTTCACGTTGCCGGCCGCCGGCAAGACCGGCACGACCAACGATTTCAACGACGCGTGGTTCATCGGGTTCACGCCGAAGCTCGCGACCGGCGTCTGGGTGGGATTCGATCAGCCCCGGACGATTCTTCCGAACGGCTTCGCCGCCGACATCGCAGTACCAGTCTGGGCGAAGTTCATGAAAACCGCGACGCAAGGCGACAAGCCCGACTGGATTTCGCCGCCTGCCGGAATCGTCACGGCCAGCGTGTGCCGGCTCACTGGAAAGCTGGCGACCGAACAGTGTCGAGATGCCGACGTGGTCAACAAGTACGGCGAGGTCGAGCGCCGATCGACCGTCTACACCGAATACTTTGCGCGCGGTACCGAGCCGACGACGTACTGCGACGGACACCAGCCGCGCGTCGACATGTTGAGGATGGCGGACGACATCGGCGTACGGCAGCAACCGGCCACTCAGGCCAGCGCCCCGGCCGTGCCGCCGCCGACGACGACCGGGACGGCTGGCACGGCGGTGACTCCGGGAACGACCGGGACCACCATCCAAAGCGTTGAAGGCACGCAAGCGCCGTCCGGCGGCAAGCGCAGCTTCTGGTGGAGGCTCCTCGGCCGCGGCCGTGACAAGTCGCCGAAGGAGGACCCGCCACCGCCACCGCCGAAGCGGCCGGAAGGGGGCTAGGCCGGCATCGAGTGATACGATGCCGGTACTGTGCCGCTCCGCGACATCACGGGCCACCAGCGTCTCGTCGAATTGCTCGGCCGTTCCATTGCGGGCGGGACGCTGCCGCCGAGCCTGCTCTTTGCCGGTCCCGCCGGCGCCACGAAACGACAGACCGCGCTCGCCGTTGCCCAAACCCTGAACTGTCTCGATCTTCGCCGGGTCACCGATGCCAGCGGCCAACAGGTCGCCGACGCGTGCGGCGTCTGTGCCTCGTGCGTGCGCATTCAGCGCGGCGTGCATCCGGATGTCGTGATCGTCGAGCCTGGCGACACCGGCGCGATCAAAATCGATCAGATCCGGGAGGTCGTGGAACGCGCGGCGTACCGACCGTTTGAAGGGCGCCGGCGTGTGGTCGTCATCGACGAGGCCGATGCGCTGATGGCGCCTGCCCAGAACGCGCTGCTGAAGACGCTCGAGGAACCGCCGTCGCTCTCCGTCTTCATCCTGGTGACGACACGTCCGGACATGCTGCTGCCGACGGTGCGTTCGCGATGCATCAGGCTGCTGTTCACGGAGCCGGGCACGGAAGACGTCGACGTCGAGGCGCGCGAGATCGCGCAGAGTGTGCTGGTGCACGCCGCGACGACGACCGATGCGGGCCGGCGCCTCGAGGGCGCGAAGGAACTGCTCGCGAAGACCGGCCAGGGCGGTGTGGCCGATCGCGATCAGCTATCGGCGCATTTGAAAGCCATGGCGTCGCTTCTGCGCGACGTCGAGGTGCTGGCCGCGGGCGCCGATGCGGCCACGCTCGCGAACCCCGATGCGAAACCCGCGCTCGAGCGGCTGGTGCCGTCGTTCAAAGGCGACCGCGGGCTGGCGGCGTTTTCGGCCATCGACCGCGCCCTGGAAGCGCTCGACCGCAACTCGGGTGTCAAGGTGGTGGCCGATTGGCTGGTGCTGCAGCTATGAGCGCGCCGCAGCAGGGCCAGCTCGTCGCCGTCAAGCTGACCACCGTCGGCCGCTCGCAGACCTTTCTCCCAGGGGATCTGTCGCCTGATGCCGCGCCGCAGCCGGGCGATCGCGTCGTCGTGCAGACCGATGGTGGCACCGCCGTCGGCACGGTGGTTCGCCGCATCCCGCAACTCGACGACAAGCGCCGGCCGGCGGGTGATTCGACGCAGCGCGTCGTGCGTCTGGCGTCGCGCGAGGATGTGATTGCGCGGCTGAAGCACCAGCACCGCGAGCAGGAGGCGTATCGCATCGCGCTGCTCAAAATCCGCGAACGCGGGCTCGGCATGAAGCTGACGCGGGTCGAGCAGGCGTTCGACGGCTCCAAACTGGTCTTCTATTTCACGGCCGAGGGCCGCGTCGATTTCCGCGAGCTGGTGCGAGAGCTCGCGTCCGAGTTCCGGACTCGCATCGAGATGCGGCAGATCGGTGTCCGAGACGAGGCGAAGATGTACGGCGGCTACGGCACGTGCGGCCGTCCGCTCTGCTGCACGACGTTCCTGCAGTCGTTCGAGCCGGTGTCGATCAAGATGGCGAAGCAGCAGGAGCTGAGCCTCAACCCTTCCAAGCTCTCGGGTCTGTGCGGGCGGCTGAAGTGCTGTCTTCGCTACGAACTGCCCAACGCCAAGGGCGTTCAGCACGGCGGCTGCGGCAGCGAGGGCGGTTGCGACAATCCGTCAGGCTGTGGTTCCGGCGGCTGCGGCTCTGGAGGCTGTGGCTCTGGGGGTTGCGGAAGCTGCGGACATTAGGACACCGAGAATGAAGCCGCGAGTTGCGATCACCGCAGGCGATCCCGCGGGGATCGGGCCCGAAGTTGCCGCGCTCGCGGCCGCCGACTCACGGGTGCTCGCTGCCTGCGAGCCGGTCATCTATTCGCCGCCCGACAGCGCTCGATTCGCACCCGGCGTGCTGAGCGCCGAAGCCGGACGAGCGGCCTACGACATCATCGTGCGCGCCGTGGACGATGCGAAGAACGGCGACGTTCAGGCGATCGCGACGGCACCCGTCAACAAGGAGGCGTTTCGCCTCGCAGGTCTGCCGTGGAGCGGACATACCGATCTCCTGGCTCACCTGACCGGAGCATCACACGTCGCGATGATGTTCCACTCGGAACCGCTGCGCGTCGTCTTGGCGACTGTCCACGTCGCGTTGGCGGATGTCCCGCGCCTGCTGACGCAGTCGGTGATGGAAAAAACGATTGCGCTGACCGCTCGCGAACTGCCGCGATTCGACACGATTCAGCCGCGGATCGCGGTGGCCGGGCTCAATCCGCATGCGGGTGAGCATGGGTTGTTCGGCCGGGAAGACATGGATGTGATTGCGCCGGCAATCGAGGCCTGTCGGGCGCGAGGAATCGACGTCAGCGGCCCATTTCCCGCGGACACGGTGTTCGTCCGCGCCCATCGCGGAGCATTCGATGTGGTGGTCGCGTGCTATCACGACCAGGGATTGATTCCGGTCAAGCTACTGGCGTTCGGCCAGGCGGTGAACGTGACGTTAGGTCTGCCTATCGTCCGCACGTCCGTCGATCACGGCACGGCGTTCGATATCGCTGGCAAGGGCATGGCGGATCCCGAGAGTATGATCGCGGCGGTGCTGCTCGCCGCGAAACTCGCGCAGGGGTCCGCCTAAAGGCGGACACTACGTACCGTGCGCGACGCGGTCCATGCGCGACGCCTACGTAGTGTCCGGCTTTAGCCGGACCGTGATCAATGGCTGAAAAAACCGAGCGCGAAAAAGCGCAGTCGAGCGTCGCCGAAAACCGCAAAGCGTTCCACGACTTCCATCTGATGGAGACGTTCGAGGCGGGGCTGGTGCTGCTCGGCACCGAGGTGAAAGCGATCCGCGAAGGCCGCGTCAATCTGCGGGACAGTTTCGCGCGGGTCGAGGACGGAGAGGTCTTTCTCTACAACGTCAACATCAGCCCCTACAGCCACCGTGGCTACGCCGATCACGAGCCGCTGCGTCGGCGGAAGCTCCTGCTCCATCGTTCCGAGATCAAGAAGTTGATCGGCAAGACCGTCGAGAAGGGTATGACGCTGGTGCCGGTCAGGCTGTATTTCAAGAATGGCCGCGTCAAGGTGGCGGTCAGTCTGGCCAAGGGCAAGAAGGATTACGACAAGCGCGAGACCATCAAGCGCCGCGAGGCCGACCGCGAAACCCGCGCCGCCATCAAATCGCGATCACGATGAACGCACAGGCCGCCGAGACCGCGGCAGGAAGCATGGCGTTGCGGTCTTTGCGGTTTCCGCCGCAGCGCGACGGCGCGAAGGCGAGTGCGGTTTCGTGAACTGCGGCGAATCGCCCGAGACGACCGGATACAATAGTCGAATGAACGTACCGTTACTCGACCTGCAGGCACAGTATCGGCCGCTGCGCGACGAAATCATCGCGGCGATGACACGCGTCTGCGACAGTCAGCGCTTCATCATGGGGCCGGAGGTCGACGGCCTCGAGCATGAGTTGAACGCGCTGATCGGCGTGAAGCACTCGATCGCCGTCTCGTCCGGCACCGACGCGCTTCTTCTCGCGCTGATGGCGCTTGGCATCAAGGCCGGCGACGAAGTCATCACGCCGACGTATTCGTTCTTTGCGACTGCTGGCGCGGTCGAACGCGTGGGCGCCCGTCCGGTGATGGTCGACATCGACCCGGGGACGTTCAACATCGACACGACCCAGGCTGCGGCCGCCATCACGCCGCGAACCAAGGCCATCATTCCCGTCCACCTGTTCGGGTTGAGCGCCGATCTCGACCCGATCATGGCTGCCGCCGATCGGGCAGGCGTCTCCGTCGTCGAGGACGCCGCCCAGGCGATTGGCTCGACCTACAAGTCGCGCGCCGTCGGTACCATTGGCGCCTTCGGGTGCTTTTCGTTCTTTCCGAGCAAGAACCTTGGCGCGTTCGGCGACGCAGGCCTTCTCGTGACCAACGACGACCGCCTGGCGAAGCAGGCGAGGCTGCTGCGGACGCACGGGATGGAACCGAAGTACTACCATCACCTGGTCGGCGCGAACTTCCGCATGGACGCGCTGCAGGCAGCCGTGCTGCGGGTGAAAGCGCCGCACCTGGGGGGGTGGACCCAGCGGCGTCGGGCGAACGCCGCGCGTTATCTGGAACTGTTTTCGGCGGCCGGCCTCAGCGAGGTGGTCCGGTTGCCGCAGGTGCCGTCGGACAGGCAGCACATCTTCAATCAATTCGTGATCTGCACACCCGAACGCGATGCTCTGAAGAAGCATTTGGATGCTGCCGGCATCGGGAACGAAATCTATTATCCCGTGCCGTTTCACCTGCAGCCCTGCTTCGCGCACCTGGGCTACCGTCGTGGCCAGTTTCCGAACGCCGAGAGAGCCGCCGCAGAGAGTCTGGCGATTCCCGTCTACGGCGAACTCTCCGCCGACCAACAGGAATACGTCGTCAGTACCGTCGCATCGTTCGTGCAGAAGAACATCGGGGCGGTGCGGTGATTCGGACCGAGCGGCACGTCCCCTCCGCGGCGTCGAGGCGGCGGCTGCCGGGCATCACGACCCAGATCTTCATCGGCCTCGTGCTCGGCATCCTCGTCGGCCATTTCTGGCCCGGCTTTGGTGTCGCCATCAAGCCGCTGGCCGACGCCTTTCTGCGGATGATCAAGATGATCATCGCGCCGCTGCTCTTCGCGACGCTGGTAGTCGGCATCGCCGGCACCGGCGACTTGAGGTCGATGGGGCGCATCGGACTGAAGGCGATCGTGTACTTCGAGGTCGCCTCGACCATAGCGCTCTTCCTCGGGCTCGTGCTGGTCAACGTCTTCCATCCCGGCGCGGGGCTCGCCATGCCGATCGGCGCCGATACCAAAGCCGCCGCGGCGATGGCGCAGAACCAGCAGCACGCGTGGGACATCTTTCTCCATCTGTTTCCCACGTCGGTCGTGGATTCGATGGCGCGCGGCGACATCCTCCAGTTGGTCGTCTTCTCCACGTTCTTCGGCGTCGCCCTCGCCGCGATCGGCCCGAAAGGGCAGCCGGTGCTCGACGTCCTCGAAAGCACCGCCGCCATCATGTTCAAGTTCACCGGCTACGTCATGGCGTTTGCGCCAATTGGCGTCTTCGCCGCGATTGCGGCAACGGTCGGCGGCAAGGGCCTCGCGATCCTGTTTACCCTCGGCAAGCTGATCGCGCTGATGTATCTCGGCCTGGCGATCTTCGTGTTGATTGTGCTGGGCGGGGTCTCGTATCTGATCCGCGTCCCGTTCCTCACCTTCGTCAAGGCGATTCGTGAACCGTTCCTGATCGCGTTCACCACCGCGAGCTCGGAGGCCGCGCTGCCGAAGTCTCTCGAGGTGATGGAACGCTTCGGCGTGCCGAAGAACATCGTGGGGTTCGTGCTGCCGACCGGTTACAGCTTCAATCTCGATGGCACGACGTTGTATCTCTCGCTGGCCAGCGTCTTCGTCGCGCAGCTGGCCGGCGTGCCGATGACCTTCGGTCAGCAGCTCGTCATGATGCTCACGCTGATGCTGACCAGCAAAGGCGTGGCGGGCGTGCCCCGCGCCGCGCTGGTCGTGCTCACGGCGACCCTCACGCAATTCGGCCTGCCGCTCGAGGGCGCCGCCATCCTCCTCGGCATCGATCAGATCCTCGACATGGGACGGACCGCCGTGAACGTCATGGGCAACTGCATTTCCACGGTCGTCGTCGCTCGATGGGAAGGCGTCTTCGACGATGCGAAGATGAAGGCGTTCGCGGCCGGCGATGCCGCGAAGGCCGCCTGACATGCGGATAGCGGTGGTCGGCGCGCGCGGGCAGCTGGGCGCCGCGGTCGCCGAAGCCTGCGGCGCCGCCCACGAAACCGTCACATTCACGAGGGCCGACCTCGATACCACCGACGACGCGGCAGTGGCCGCGGCAATGGCGCGGGTGCGTCCCAACGCCATCGTCAACGCCAGCGCCTACACCAACGTCGATGGCGCGGAGGAGGAACCGGCCACGGCACTCAACGTCAACGCGCTGGCCGTCCGGGGGCTGGCGCGCGCGGCCGAGACCCATGGCGCTGCGCTCGTCCATTTCAGCACCGATTTCGTCTTCGACGGCGCGGCCTCGGCGCCATATACCGAGCAGGATCGGCCGAATCCGCGAAGCGTGTACGCGACCTCCAAGCTGCTTGGCGAGTGGTTCGCGCTGGAGGCTCCGCGCGGCTACGTCCTCAGGGTGGAAAGCCTGTTCGGCAGCGTGGCCGGGGGACCCGAGGCGAAGGGCAGCGTCGCCGCCATCCACAAGGCGCTGCTGGCAGGCCAATCGCCGCCAGTCTTCATCGATCGCACGATTTCGCCAACCTACGTGATCGACGCGGCCCACGCGACGCGGAAGCTCCTCGAATCCTCCGCGCCGGCCGGCCTGTACCACTGCGTCAATTCCGGTTCGTGCACCTGGCTCGACTTCGCGCAGGAACTGGCGCGGCTCGCGGGCCTCGAGCCGCGCTTCACCCCGGTGCGCATGTCGGACGTGCAGCTTCGAGCGGCCCGGCCGTTGTATTGCGTCCTCTCCAACGCCAAGCTTCGAGACGCCGGCATCGACATGCCGTCGTGGCAGGACGCGCTGGTGCGGTACCTCGCGGCTAGGAGCCTGTCCGAGTCATAGCCTGGGCCGCGCGCATGGGGCTTGCGAGGCGAGATCGAGGCGCGAGGAGGAGGCGATGCGGCACATCGGCGACGACGAGCAACGACGAGCTCGCCCGCAACCCCCATGCGCCCTTCGGG
>Ga0105248_10006521_pt1 | contig 12795 bp, 10 predicted proteins | sample KBSS34metaG_FD_81524 | JGI IMG/M metagenome (GOLD analysis project Ga0105248, IMG submission 81524) | Switchgrass rhizosphere microbial communities from Kellogg Biological Station, Michigan, USA - KBS S3-4 metaG | ecosystem: Host-associated > Plants > Roots > Rhizosphere > Soil | place... | reverse complement strand
GAGGGAACGATTACTTCCCCGCGTGCAGTTCACCGAAAATAGTCAACTCTCGCGCGGAGAAGCGATGCCGAGTCGAGTTGGCACCATTTCTCCAAGTACCGGGGTCTTCGACCGCTTGAAAGATTTCTTAGAACTCTTTCAGGCGGTCATAGACCGAACAGGAACTGCGCCCGGAACGATTTCAGTCACGGGTCAGGGGAACCTGACCACGCTCCAGGAATCGCGAACGCTCTCGGGAACGATCTCCGCGGTTCCGCGCAGCCATTCCTGATTTCGAGTCGGTGAAGCAGGCGAACCGTGGACGCCTGCTGGATGATTAACCGTTCGAGAGCCGTGGAGGGTACTCGTACCGTGCCACCGTGATGTGCCGTGTCGAGTCTGGCTCGCTAGGCGAAAGCCGGCGGTGTCCCGTGGCGGTTGAGCGACACGGATCCCGAGACAGGACACATTGCGATTCGCGACGAAACATGCGATGGAACGCTACGGCTGTCGGTTCGCTACGGCGGATCGAAGTTGCGGAGCGCCTGGCAATTCGCCACTGACACGATCAACCAGACATCCACGAGACGGGACTCTAAGTGGCGGCCCGTTAGATTGGGGTTCGGCCGTCGGCTTCGGCGGAGAATGGCAGACGCACCAGCTTGAGGGCTTTGAAACGACAGCCACAAAGTCCAGTCAAGAACTTATATAAGTCCGTGTTCTGCAGTTGTTTACTTCGATCTATAAGCTCTGGTTAATTTCAGAGTTGTGAAGTTTGTTGTGAAGACGAACTAACGGTCCCTTTCCCGCGCTTGGGACATCCGTGGTCCAAGCCCCAGGCTGAAGGCCCCGCCGATTGTTCGGGCCGGCCTTCTGCCCTATACCCGGTCGAGCGCTTAGGCGGGGGGGTCTGCGAGCGCGAGCGTCAGGGCACGACCGGCGGGGCCTCCATCACCTCGTCGGCACGAGGCGCCTCAGCTCCTCGTCCCAATGTTGCACGACGATGAGCGCGGGCGCCGGGCCGGCGTCGGTCCCGGGCGTTTTGATCATCAGGAAGCGCTGACCGTCAGGCGACACGTCGTACGCACGGCCACCACTGGCGCCGTCGCCGGCGTAGTAGCGCCCATCGAGGAGCTTCGTCGGCGTGCCCGCGCTCCAGGTCGTGCCGCTCGCCTCCACCGGCACGCGCAGCAGCGCCCCGTCGGCACCGACATAGAACAGTTCCTTGCCGCTCCGCGCCCAGAGCGGTCGCGTGCCCCCCGTCGTCGAGACCTCCCACTGGCCGCCGCCGACGTTCGGAAATGGCCGGACGTAGATTTCGAAGGAGCCCGAACTGTTGGACTCGTACGCCAGCCACCAGCCGTCGGGCGAAACGATCCCGTTGCGTTCGTCGAACCTCGTCTGCAGCAACGGCGTCACGCGGCGTGTCCCGTCGAGCGCGAGTTGCAGCAGATCGCCGCCCATCGTCAGGGTCACTTCGCTGAATACGACCGCGGTTCCATCCCGGCGTGATCCCGGTGACAAACTGGACATGGCTGCTCGTCGTCAGCCGCTCGGCGGCGCCGGTGCCGTCGGCCGCCTGCGACCAAAGACTGAATGGGCCGCCGCGGTTCGAGCTGAAGACGATCCGCCGGCCATCCGACGTCCACGCGGGAAACCAGTCCTGGCCGGGATCGAGCGTTCAGCCGCGTGAGCGTCGCGCGACGCAGGTCGCAGATCCAGAGGTCGTTCTCCTCATCGGTGCTGGAGAGCGCGACGCGCGTCCCATCGGGCGAGAGGCGCGGATGCTGGTAGGTGCGCGGCGGCGCCGCGACGGGCTCCTCTTTGCCGCTCCGATCAACCCACACGAGCGTGCGCGCGTTCGCCGGCGCGAGGCCTCCCGGCGCGTCCATGTACACGAGGGTCCCGTCGGTCGCCACGGCGAAGTCGCCCGTGCCGGTGTCCTTTGTCACGAGCCGTGATAGCACCGGCACCGCCGAGCCGTGCGTCTCGAGCCGCGTCTGATCGAAGGGGATCGCACGCAACGCCCCCGACGCGACGTAGACCAGGTAGCCGCTAGCCACGTAGTGCCCGTGGCTCCCGCCGCGCAACAGCACTTTTTGGCTCCCGGTGCGCAGATCGCGCACTGCCACCTGGGCCGTCTCGAGCCCGCCTGTCTGCGACGTGATCGTGAAAAGGACGGCGTGGCCGCCGGGCAGGATTTCCGACCAGAGGTGGTCGGCTTCGCCGTGCGCGTGGTCGGGCCGCGTCAGCACCTCCGGTGTCCCACCGGCGGCCGACACGCGCTGCAGCCCAGTCGCCGCGTTGTAGCTCGCGAAGATGATCGTGTTGTCGGGGGTCCACGTCGCGCCGCGTGCGCCGTCGTCGAGGGTGGCGAGCGTGATCGGCGGGCCACCTGTGATCGCGACCTTCCTCAGCGTGACGACGCCGTCGAGGAAGCCGACCCACTGGCCACCCGGCGAGACGAACGGCCCCCGCAGAGAGCGGCCGGTGGCGATCGCCACCGGTTCGAGCGCATCGAGCGCGCGGACGAAGAGCTGCGAGCCTCTGTTGCCGACGTAGACGACGTGCGTCCCGTCGGGCGAGAGGGCCAGGTCGCCAGCGAGGCGATCGATCGTCAGGGCCGCCGCGCCGGAGGGCCTGATGGTCGTGCGCGTGACGCGCGGCGGCGCCGCCCTGCGCCACGGCGCCCATAGCACGAGCACGGGTCGAGACGTGATACTGCCGGATGGCGTCAGGACCTAGCCGATCGAGGCGCCCACCGCCATCGCAGCGGCCTTCAGGAAACCGCGTCGGCTTCCGTCCCCTCTCTTGCTCCGTCCGAAATGGTCGGGCTGGTTCGCTTTCCGTTGTCGTGCAGGGGAGCATACTACTCCCGGACGCGACAGCGCGCCGCGTTTATTCTCAGTGGCTTGTTCGTCAAAGGTCGAAATCGTGTGGAGCATTAGGCAAGAGCGTCGCGTGGACCAGACTACTCCTCTGTACCGCCCGAGCGGCGAATCTGCGTCAGTCCCGAACTGGCGGCCGGGATTCGACGGGTGAAGGGTGTGCGCTGCCTGCCATCAATGCCTGGACGACCGCCGCGGGCATCACCGAGCGCACCGTGTTCCGCGCCATCAGCAAGGATGGCCGAGTCTGGGGCGTTGACTGATGTTCCGGGGCAGGGCGGATGCTGGATCCCCCTGCGCGACTACACGAGAGCGATACCGGCTCGGCGGTTAGCGTCAGCTCACAACCGCCTTCGGAATTCACCAAGAGTTCTGAGGTTTGGCATATGCTAGCGGCCGGCCATCGACTGCAAGAATTTCTCTCGCATCTTTGGGACGCGTGACGCGGGACACACTTTCGCGGCGCCGCCGACGCTCGATGAGGGGACAACGGAGGTGAGCGGCATGGCAACAGTCGACGCGATCGACGAGCAAACCGGGCGCGCGGCCGTCAGCAAGGCGTCCTGGAGGCTCTTGCCGCTGATTGGGCTTGGCTACGGCATCGCCTACATGGACCGCGTCAACATCAGCTTCGCCTCCCTCCAGATGAACCAGGACCTGCACTTCAGCGCGACGGTCTACGGTCTTGGCGGTGGCCTGTTCTTTCTGAGCTACGCCATGCTGGAAGTGCCTTCGAACCTGCTCCTGGTCCGGTTCGGTGCCCGTCGCTGGATCGCGCGGATCATGTTGACGTGGGGCCTGCTGGCGGCGGGCATGATGTTTGTCAAGACGCCAACGCAGTTCTACGTGATGCGGTTCCTGCTCGGTGCGGCGGAAGCCGGTTTCTTCCCGGGCGTGGTGTTCTACTTGATGCAGTGGTTCCCGGCAGCGCATCGTGGGCGTGCCATCAGCCGGTTCTATGTCGCTCTGCCGCTCAGTTCAGTCGTCATGGGCGCGGCCGCTGGATCACTGCTGAACCTCCATGGCCAATTCGGTTTGGCGGGCTGGCAATGGCTCTTCCTGGTGGAGGGCCTTCCGGCCGTCATCCTGAGCGCGGTCATTCTCGTGGGCCTTCCCGACAGTCCGGCGCAGGCTGCCTGGTTGACCGACAACGAGCGCGCCTGGATCCATGAGCGGCTGTCAGCCGACAAGGCGGCGCTGGGTACCGTCACGGATCACGGTCTGACCCGAGCGCTGCTCGATCCCCGGGTCTGGCAGCTCGGGATCTGTAATCTGTTCATTCTCGGGTCGAGCTACGCCTTCACGTTGTCGGCTCCCGCCGTGCTCCAGGGGGCGACGAAGTGGAGCGCAACAGGCGTCGGCTTCGTGGTGTCCCTCTCCGCTGTGCTTGGTGCCCTGACCATGGTGCTCAACGGGTGGCATTCGGACCGAAGCGGCGAGCGGCACCTCCACACCGCGGTACCGTTGGCGCTGATGGCCGGCGCGTTCCTCGCCATGGGCGTCTCGACTGCGCCATGGGTCGTCGTGCCGGCCTATGTGGTCACATTTGTCTGCTTTAGCGCCGTTCAGGGGGCGTTCTGGTTGATCCCAAGCGATGTCCTGCACGGTCGATCGGCGGCCGTCGGCGTGGCGGCGATCGGCTCGATCGGGATGATTGGTTCATTCGTCGGTCCCTATGCCTGGGGTGTCACGAAGGACTTGACGGGCGACTATCAGGTCGGCTTACTCTCGCTCACCCTTACGCACCTTGTGGCGGCGATGATCGTGCTCGGCGTTCGGTACGTGGCACGCTCGAACCGCGCCGGGAGTCCCGTGCTCGCGACGACGCCGTAAACCCGAGTCGAGACCGCGCTCTCGGTCCTGATGCGAAAACACACGTCGGAATGTGAAATGCGTCATGAGTTCGAATCCCTCACAGCCCAGCCAGCTCAGCTATACTCTCCTCACCTCGCGATCTGCTGCCCACGCCGTGTGCGAACGACGCGCATCGTCTTGAGCGGCGTTAGCGATTGCGCCACTCTCCCCGGTAAGCGCGAGGGGATTGACGGTGAGCGCTACAACGTCCCAAGACCAGATTCTCGGTATCGTCAACAACCATTGGCAAAGTTGCTGCGCTGGTGCCGCGGCGCAGCTCGAACTTGCCGATTTGCTGGCGGATGGCCCGCTGCACGTCGACGTTCTTGCCGAGCGCACGGCGACGCTCGCGCCCAGTCTCATTGGCCGAGGCCTGACTGATGCCGCCTGTCTTCGTTCCGGCGGCCGCTCCTGCGGACCGGCTGACTCGTTTTTCGCAGGCGATCGGTCGACACATTCCGGACGCCATGTCCACGGCGGTCGGCATGCTGCTGCTGCTCGCCGTCGGGGCCCTGGCGATCGGCAATTCGGGCGCGGCTGTCATGGACGCGTTCTATCGCGGCCTCTGGATGCTGCTGCCGTTCACGATGCAGATGGCGTTGATCCTGGTGCTGAGTTCGACCCTCGGCGAGGCGCCGGTGTTCAGGCAGGCTGTTTCCCGTCTCTCCCGTCTGCCACGAACGCGCTCTCAGGTATTCGCGCTGTCCTGTCTGTTGATCGCGTGCCTGGCGTATCTCTACTGGGGGCTCGCCATGGCGCTTGGTCCGCTGGTGGCGGTCTACTTTGCCCGCGAGGCGGAGAGGAAGGGGATCGAGGTCGATTTTCCGTTCCTGCTCGCCACGACATTCGCGGCACAGGCGATCTGGCAGTTCGGACTCTCGGCGACCGCCCCGCTCCTGATGAATACGCCGGGCCATTTTCTCGAGAAGCAGACCGGTCTGATGCCGCTGTCCACCACGATTTGGGCACCGGCCACCTTGGTCTTCATCGCCACGTTCTTGGTGGCCCTCCTCGTCGCCGCGCGTTTCCTGCATCCGAGCCGTCCGCAGTCGCTCTCCCAATTCCCCGACACCTTCACGCTTGCCGAGCCGCTCCTGGTGATTGCTGAAGCGGAACCGATCGACCATCTCCCGCTGCGTCCGACCCTGTCAGGCCGGGTCGAGCACAGTTCGGTTCCGGTCGCGATCCTGGTCGCCGCACTCGCGGCCTGGGTTTGCTATCATTTCCGCGTCAAACACCTCGGGCTGGATCTCAATTCCCTCAACACCGTCCTCTTTGGCCTTGCGCTGCTCGCGCACCGGAATGTCTCCAACTTCAACCGGTCGCTTCAGACAGCGATCCTGTCCTGCTGGCCGATCGTCGTGATGTATCACCTCTACGGTGGCGTCGCCGGCCTGCTCCAATTCACGACGCTCGGCGCTACGATCGGTGGGTTGCTGTCGGCCGTGGCAACGCGGCATACCTTCGCGTTTTTCACGGCGCTGATTTCGACCGTGGTGGCCTGCCTGGTTCCCTCGAGCGGCGGCCAATGGGTCATTCAGGGCTATGTAACGGTCACGGCTGCGACGGCGGTCGGCGTGCCGGCCCAACAAGGCCTTCTGGCGCTATCGGTCGGCGACCAGATGGGGAATCTGCTGACTCCGTTCTGGGCGGCAGTGGGCGCGGGGATCGCCCGTATCGATTTCCGGCGCTTTATTGGTTACCAGTTTGTCTATGCGGCGATCTGGTTCGTGCTGGGCGTGTTGATTTTCACGCTGCTCTGAGAAAGGTACCACAGAGGCCAACGAAACAGGACCTCCTACCGTGGGAGGCGTTTAGGCCGCGCTGATCAGCCGGTTGCGGAAATCGTCCCTAGCACCCAGCCCAATCCACATCGCAACTCCAAGTACCTTCGCGGCAACCAGTGGCCAGTTCCATTTCGAGTGCCTCCTTCGGGTCCGTGACGGCGTATCAGGAGCCTCATCGTTTAACGCCAGCGTTATCAAGATGTTGGGTCGGATCGGCGAGTTCGAATCCCGGACAGATCAATCTGACGACGGAGGTCCCGACGGAGCGACGGGCGATTGCGCGAAGTAGAATCGACGTTCACCACATGCCCCTGACTCCTGGGACCCGACTCGGCCCGTACACGATCGAGTCGCTGATCGGCTCACGAGCGCCGTTCGCCATCCAGTCCAGATGCGGGAGAGCAGCACCCAGAGGCGCCGATCGATCGCCGCGACTCGAAGGCGCCGGCGTCGAGTTCGTTGCAACACCTGCAGTTGGTGCCGTAACGCCAGGATTTCAAGCTGGAGTGCGGCACGTGAATGCGCCCAAGTTCGCAGGGTCTGGAGGACAGCCAAGAACACCGACGTCATGCCCCGAAGCGTAGCCGCGCTCGTCCTTAATTAATTAACATCAACTGCAACAACGAGAACGGACTATTTGGCAGGCACTGGGCATCCGGCACGCGTTCGGAACGATACGCGTAAGGTTCGAAAGACTGAGCGCAACACGGCCATGGTCGAGTAGGCTATCGTCCCGAGGGCGCAACATCAACACACGCAAGGAGTACGGGATTTTCAGCAGCTGAAAATAGGCAATTCGAGACCGACACGGCTATGATGAAAATCTACGCGTGCTGAACTTGTGGCACGGAATTGAGCTGATGGCCGCGCTCCTCACGACCGACCACGTTCCCAACAGCTGGCACCTTTCCCGCGAGCGCGCGTCGCGATGACCTACATCGTGAGCTCGAGAAGGTGCTATCTGAAGAATGCCTTCACGCAGCTCGTCGCGACTAGCGATATGATTTTCGGCCATCAAGAAGGTGCCATGAGCGCCGACGTCCCCGGCATGTACCGCGGCGCACACCTGTGATCACAGGCTGGAGCTCACCATGCGCGTCTTTGTGTCCTCGTCGTTTGAAGATCTTCGTGAACACCGCGCGGCGGCGATTCGCGTTCTGCGTCAGCTCGGCCACGAGGTGCTGGCCATGGAGGACATGACGGCAGGCTCCGTGGCGCCGCTGGCGAAAGTCTTCGACATGGTGGATCGAAGCGAGGTCTACGTGGGCGTCTTTGCCTGGCGATACGGATACGTGCCCCCGGCGTCGGCATCGGCGGCCAACCCGCCACCCACGCCGGTCGCGGGCGCGCCGGACGGAAAGACCTCGATCACGCATTACGAATACCGACGGGCCAAGGAGCGGCGCATCCCCGTGCTGGCGTTTCTTCTCGACGAAAGCTGCGCGTGGCCGCCGCGGCTGATCGATGGCTTCGATCCCGCCGCGGTGAATGGGTCGCCGAACACGACCGGGATACGCGCCCTTCGCTTCGAGCTGCAGCAGGAGCGCGTCGTATCTTGGTTCACGACGCCGTCCGATCTCGAGGCGCGGGTCAGCGCCGCGATCACGACGGCCGGTCTGTCGAAGCAACTGGACTTGCAGGAAGCGACGGCGTTGGATCCATCAGCCGGCGTCCCGGGGGACTCTTCAGCGGCCATCGGCATCTCGAACGCCATCAAGAGCGCTGGCGAACGGCGAGCGCTCAAAATCGACCTCCGGTCTGAATGGTGGTCGACGCGGTTGTATCTGATCGCCGCCCTCGCCGAGCGGCTGACGAGCGTCCGCCGCATTCTCATCGTCGATTCCCGCCCTATCGTTCAACAGACCGCCAACTACCCCCCTCCACCACCACCGCTGCCGCCGCCATCGGAATCGAGCGAGACGCTCGTCGGACAATTGTCGACCGCCGCGATTCTGACCACGATCCGATCCAAGGCGCCGTCCGTCGAAAAGTTCGAAACGTGGCTGCGCGACCGTTCGCTGGTTTTCAACGAGCTGGACCGCGAGGTCACGGAACTGGTGGACGGATGGGTCGCCGCTTTTAACGACCAGCTCGGCCACCACGTCAACGAGCGTACGGCCAGGGTGACGCTCTCCGCGGGCCTGCTGCGCCGGTGGTTCGGCGAGACAATGCTGCGCGAGCCGATCCGCCTCGCCGACATCGAGCGCGCGTCCGTTGTCGATCTCCTGCGCCTGCTCGACTATCCTGGCGATTTCGTGCCGGTCGTGACGCGCAGGCCTCAGTGCTTGCCGACGTCGCCGATCGTCGACCGGGTGAACGTGATGGACAAGGCGGCGGTCAACGCGCGACTCGCGCGTAGCTATCTCGTCGAGTTGATGGATCGCGCGCGGATTTCATGACCTTACCGTCCTCGTCCTGTGCGAAAACTCGTCCGATGGCGTGCGCAGCGGCGCATCGCGCAACTCCTGAATGTTGCGGCCGAGCGTAGCGTTCGTCGATGCGATTCGAATTAGGTCATCCGTGCGGACATTCCCCGTTCATTAAGGCGCGAAAGCCGTTTTGAGGGTGAAACCTCGTCTTACACATCGACGAACTCGGCTATCTCAATCTGAAACCCGAGCAAACGAACATCTTTCTCAAGCTGATGGAGGAACGCTACCGCCGACGGCCCACGATTATCACCACGAATTTGGACTACCCCGAGTGGCAGACGTTTCTCGGCAACAAAGCGCTCGTCGAAGCGCTCCCCAGTCGCCTCCGGCATCAATGCCATACGATCCGCATCGACGGCCCGTCCTTGCGGGACCCCCAAGGCTGATCGCTCCTCACCCCGCCGGAGGCTGTGGATGGCATGGAAAGTGCCAAGTGCGCACTTTTCCACCCCACCCACAGCCCTCACCATCTCTTTCTCCAAGAAAGAAGAAGATCACCGGTGCCGCTGGCACCGGCCACGTCTCAGATCGTGATCGCAGATCGCGCTCTCAGGGTGGGTCACTCGTCGCGAGCACAAGTGGTCCGATTCTGGCGAGCGGCGAAGTACGCTGGCCGCGCCATTGATGGCCAAGAGCCGAAGTATCGGTTTCCCGCCGGCCTTTCGGAAGTCGCTCGTGCTCTTCAATCTGCATTGAGCGATTGCGACGCATGCGAGCACGGTGATCGTCGTTGAAGGTTTCGTCGACACGATCGCGGTCCATCAGGCCGGCTATCCGGTCGTCGGTCTTATGGGCTCGACGCTTCGCGGCATCAAGCCGCTCTCTTGACAGCCTCCTTCGATCGCGTGCTGGTGACGCCTGATGGTGATGAGGCACGGCACGGCGCCACCGCGATCGCGAGTGCCCTCGCAGGCCGGACGGCTGTCACGCTCGTCTCAATCGAGGGACGTCAACCAGATCAACTCGCCCCCGCAAACAGTCAGGGCCTCTTCAGAGCCCATCTCGAGCGCCACGAGCCGCTCAGCACCCCTTCTTCTATGATGGAGCGGCAAACCTGCGTGAGGCTGGGAGATTGGCGGGACAGCACTGACGAAGGACGGGAACCGTGACATCGAATCTGTGGCTTTTGATCGTAGCGGCATTGGCCATCACATTCGCGAATGGCGCGAACGACAATTTCAAAGGCGTCGCGACGCTATTCGGGAGTGGGACCACGAATTACCGCCGAGCGCTCCTCTGGGCCACCGCCACGACCATAGCCGGTAGCGTCATGGCACTCGTGCTCGCCAGCTCCCTCGTGGTGCGCTTTGGCGGCAGGGGTCTCGTGCCAGACGCCGTCACAGGGGATACCGCGTTCTTGACGGCGGTGGGCGGTGGCGCTGCCGTGACCGTACTTTTGGCCACGTTGACGGGCTTTCCAATCTCCACGACACATGCGCTGACCGGAGCGCTCGTCGGTGCGGGTTTCTTCGCGGCGAATGGCCAGCTGAATCTTTCAGCGCTGGGCACGGGCTTCGTAGCCCCACTCCTCGTGTCGCCGATTGCTGCAGCGCTCCTGATGGCCACTCTGTACGCGTTGGTAGGCTCCTTTCGATCACGTTTCGGCGACACGCAAGACATCTGTGTCTGCGTCGCGAACACCCAACCGGCATTCGAATCCGCGAGGGCCGCCTATGCCAGTCGAATGACCGATGCACAAGATCTCGTCGGTTCGGTTCCGATCGTCGCTGCCGTGTCCGAGTGCACCGCTCACGGATTGAGGCCCCGCGGCACGACATCGGCATTACTCGACGGTGCGCACTATCTGAGCGCCGGCGCGGTGGGCTTCGCGCGAGGTGTCAACGATACGCCGAAGCTGCTGGCGTTGCTGTTGCCGGCGCAGATGGTGCTGCCGAGTGGAATCGCCATTCCGCTGCTCGCGGGCATCATGGCCATCGGTGGTCTATTGGCCGGAGGCCGAGTCGCCGAGACGATGAGTCTCCGTGTGACGGCCATGACTCCGGGCCAAGGATTCTTGGCGAACGCTACGACCGCCGTTTTTGTGCTCTTCGCCTCACGCTTTGGCATGCCCGTCTCGACGACGCATGTCTCAACGGGGTCGCTATTTGGATTGGGGGCGGTGACTGGAGGTGCACAGTGGCGAACCATCATCCAGATCGTCCTCGCCTGGGTCGTGACGTTGCCGTGCGCCGCGGCGTGCGCCGCGCTGCTGTGGTGGCTTGTCCATTAGGCAGGCCGCGGCTGGCTGCGGTCGTTAGAACAACTGGCGACAGGAGAAAGGGAAGACGAATGCGTCCACTTCATTACAAACGACGCTGTGGCACCGGCGGCCCGCGTACGGAGAAGAGTGAAGGAGGTGTCACGCGCCAATTCCATATGATTTACGTTTCCATCAATGCTCGCGAGACAAACGTGTTCGACGGAAGCGGCATCGATGATCCCCTCGAGCTCAGCGACTCGTTCAACGAACGCGTCGCGGGACATTCCTGGTTCCCGCTGCGAGACACGCCCTCGCATGGTGTCCAACCGTGCCGTCAACCGGCAGACGACAATTTGAGCGCCAGGGACCGCCTCGCGGATGCGGTTGAGCTCGCTGACGTTTTCGACAGCCTCGGCGATTAGCAGGCGCGCCGGCCGCGGCGTAGTTCTGCCACACGAGCGAGAGATTCCGATACGGCAGATCTGCCCATGCAGGCTCCGGCATGTGGCCCATGCCGAACGTATCGAGATCGACAGCGGCGTTCGCGATTCCTCGGGCTGTCAGAACATCGGACGCTTCGCCGAGCATGGTCGTTTTCCCGGATCCCATCGTCCCGTAGTCACGAGAACTGGCACGTCGGCGCGACCTTGCCGCGCTTGCCGCGCTTAGCAACCGGTAGTGAATCAAGACCGCGGATACCGATCCCTCGATCAGCATTCGCCAACTCGCCGACGTTCCCTTAGACTCCTCCGGTTCGTTGAACGACCACAGCGCAGCGGCCGTACACAACTCCTCGACTCTTAAAAGCCTCGGTCTTCTGGTGCGTTCGTGATTGCGCTTCTCGACGTCCCGCAATCGGCCGGTCAAGCGCCCGCTACTGCCTGTTCGAGGATTCGTGGAGCTGCCGCGCGTTGCCAGAGGACGTCGGCCGGATAAGCCACGGCGTCGGATGTCGCCACGAAGCCGCGATCGCGACTGACCGCTCGACTCTCTTAGACACCTCGTTTTGCCTGCTGACAGTTTTTCCAAGCACGCGCAAGCGGCGAGCACCCATTTTGACTTGGCTGACGTTTGACGATAACTTCTAATTTCGATATCGAATTTAGATTACGTAAATCGATGATAGATCGCAATTTGTACTCGGGGCTCATCAGGCTCCATATTCTTCATCACGCCGCCGAAGGTCCGATATTCGGCCAGGCGATGATCGACGAGCTTGGTCGGCACGGTTACCGACTGAGCGCGGGTACGCTCTATCCCATCCTGCACGGCATGGAACGCCAAGGCTACCTGCGATCCCGCCTGACGCTAAACGGCGGAAGAAATCGGCGCGTGTATCGAGCAACGCCCACAGGTCGGAAGGCGCTGGTGATCGGCCGGAAGCGGGTACAGGAACTCTTCGGCGAGATGTTCGAGAACGGTTGATGAGCGTTGCTGAGGCTCCGATGATTCGATCGTACGCGTGGGCATTCGCGGTCATGGTGGTGCTGTTGCCCGCCCCCGTGGCGTCGGCTCAGGACACACAGACGCAGCCGCCGGCATCTTCGCCCGTCAGTCTCACGCTGGAGCAGGCCCTACAGTTCGCCATCGATCACTATCCGACCGTGCGTGCGGCTCTCGAGCAGGTCAATGCCTCGTCTGCAGGCGTCAGCGTC
>Ga0105248_10006518_pt1 | contig 12797 bp, 14 predicted proteins | sample KBSS34metaG_FD_81524 | JGI IMG/M metagenome (GOLD analysis project Ga0105248, IMG submission 81524) | Switchgrass rhizosphere microbial communities from Kellogg Biological Station, Michigan, USA - KBS S3-4 metaG | ecosystem: Host-associated > Plants > Roots > Rhizosphere > Soil | place... | reverse complement strand
GCGCTCGGCAACTTGAGCCCGTCGATCGCGGACGCGCTGCAGCGCACGCAGGCGAGAGCGCCTCGACCGTTGCCTTCCATGTGATCGCGCGCCTGCCAGCCGCGACGCAAGCTCGCGCCTGGACGCCACGACCCCCGCAGTAGGCGCGCCGAGCGCGCCTACTGCCCGCGGAACACGAAGAACACCGCCCCACAGATGCACATCGCCGCCCAGAGGAAATCGAGGCGCAGGGGCTGGCGCATGTAGAACACCGCGAAGGGGATGAACACGATCAACGTGATCGCCTCCTGCATGATCTTGAGCTGGCCGAGTGAAAGCGCCGTGAAGCCGATCCGGTTGGCCGGCACCTGAAGCAGGTACTCGAACAGGGCGATCCCCCAGCTGATGATGGCGGCGATCCACCAGGGGCGATCACTCAGATTCTTCAGGTGGGCGTACCAGGCGAACGTCATGAAGACGTTGGACGCGAAGAGCAGGCCGGCGGTGCGCAGGAAGACGGGCATCTAGAAGGGTGAGATTGGGGCGGGAGCAAGCTGGTAGTCGGTTGCCGGTCGATGGTTTACAGCCGGCCTCGGGAAGTTTCTGCGTCCCGAGGCCGGCCGTAAACTATTAACCGATAACCGGACACCACGGTCGCCGCGAAACCGGGGCCTCCGCCCCCCCGTATGTCTCCTCGCACCCTCAAGACGGAGTCCGGCTCATGTGGACGGTTCTCAAGGCGGTCGCGCTCAGGTTCGCCATCGGACGGACCCTCGGCGGGATGCTCGCCACCCTCTTCTTTCTCATGGTGCCCATCGCCGGCGTCCTCAAGGTCGTCGGCCTGCCGATCCTGATCGTGCTGGGCATCGTCGGCGCACCGCTCTTCCTCCTGCTCGCGGCAATCGGGCTCCCGGTGCTCGTCGTCGTCGGCTTCGGCGCCGTCCTGCTCCTCCTCGTCGGCCTGCTCCTCACGCTCGGCCTGATCGCGCTGAAGATCGCCCTGCCGATCATCCTGATCGTGTGGCTCGTGAAGTGGATCTTCGGTCGCAAGAAGAACGGCGACGTCGCTCCGCCGCCCGTGCCGCCGGACCTCGGGGAAGCGGGACTGCCCTGACGCAGTTATCGGTTCTTGGTGATCGGTTTACAGCCGGCCTCGGGACGCAGGAGCTTCCCGAGGCCGGCTGAATACCAATAACCGATCACCGGCAACTGCGTTTCACGAGTAGTACCGCCGCATCTGCGCCGCCACGCCGTCCAGATCGGGGAACAGCCGCCGCTCGTCCATCCCCGTCAGATCCAGCTGGTCGCGCACCATGCTCCGCGCCGACTGCGGGATGACGAATCGCGTCAGCGCGTCCTCCAGCCCGTGATCGACGAGGAACTGGTCGAGCGACGTCGACGTGTCGGAGCAGAGGGTGAACGTCGCCGCCTGCGCCGAGATGCGCGCGTCGAGCGTGGGCGGCTCGATCATGCACGCGAACGGCTTGAGGTGGCTTCCCTCACCGATCATGCGCCACGGGGTGAAGCGCCCGTCGCGGCCGACGAGCCGGTGCAGGTCGTCGATCAGCAGCGCCAGCTCGGGGAAACCGAACTGCCGGTGCACGCGCTTCCAGTCCAGCTGCCAGATCACGCGGTCGGCCTGCGCGTCGCCCAGCGTGGCGAAGTGCGCCGCGACGAGCGGTGAGTAGCTCCAGTCGAGCAGCCGCGTCGGCACGCCGTGGTGCTGCGCCGCCACGAGCAGCTCCCACTCGTTCGTTGCATGCGGCAGGTGCGGCCGCGAGTAGCGCGCAAAGTTCCGCAGGACGTGCTCCTCGAGCTCCGTCTTCGTGTGCGGCGGGTTCACGCCACCCAGCCGGTCGAGGCTCGTCAGCAGCGTGCGCGCCGAGTCGGCGGAGCCGTGGTACACGCACCTGTCTCGCCGGCGACCGGTGCGCTCATCCGGCTTCTCGGGTGTCACCCGGTCGATGAGCTCGCCGAGCGAGCTCACCTTCGTTTCACGCAGTGCCATGTGGGTCCCGAGTTACAAGAAGCGTGAAAGCTCCAACGCCGCTCCGCTCACGGCGCCGGCGGCTCGACATCGTTCACGGTGTCGTTCCGATCGCCGCGCTCGGTGCCGGTGGACTGTTCCTCACGCCGCGCACGCCGCCGAGCGAGCGACCGGAAGTACCGCCAGCGCACGATCGAGATCACGATGAACATGACGGCGAGCGTGATCGCGAGCGGCCAATCGACGTTCTGCATCTCTGCTCAGAATCCGATCGAGACGCCGAACATTCCGACGTTGTCGTACGCCTTCGGTCCGCTCACCGTCGTCAGGCGACGGAACCAGCCCACCCGCCCGCCGACGCCGACGAGGAACATGAGATGCCCCTCGACTCCCAGGTACGTCGTGCTCTCCGACGCCTTCCACGGATCATCCGCCGTGCGCAGTACTGCCGCGCGAACGTCGTATCCCTGGCCGAATCGCAGCGAGCGGAAGTAGCCGAGGGAGAACTGGCCCCCGCTCTGCCCCATCTCACCCATCGCGATGACACCATCGTTGCGGCCGCCGTTGAAGTCGAACAATCCCCCCGCGGCGACCGAGAGGCGCAGCGGCGTGCCGTAGTGGACGCCGATCGCCGGAGAGATGCGCACGAAGTGCGTCGTGTCGTCGGGGGTCGACGCCTGTGCGGCGGCAACGAGTGGCAGGAGAAGAACGAGCAGTGCGGGAAGTACGAGTCGGCGCATGTGCAATGCTGTGGTGGTGCACGCCCTACGTCCAGCGTGAGAGCCGCTCGAGCGCAGAGATTGTTCCTACGACGCGTCGGCACCTTGGCGGCGCGCAACCGCGCGCCGCGTCAGCAGTCCGCCCAGGAGCGCAGCGAGGGGGTTCACGATCGCGACCGCCAGGGTGAACCAGGCCGGCTGGCCGGGGGCCGACGGCGCATGACGCATCACCGGCACGAGCGCCGACATCAGCAGGATGAGCGCGAGCAGGAACACGCTGTATGCCGAGCGCCCCTCTGTGATGCGTGCCGTCGTCGCACCTCCTGCCGCCGCACCGAGCGCGATGATCAGCAAGTGCGCGGGATACGTCCAGAACGGTGCGACGTAGTGCTTCGAATCCTGGCCGCGCATCGCGGCGAGTGTGGCGATCACCACGCCGACGAACACGATCAGCGCCGAGACGCCTAGCCCCGCCATCAGGCCGAGCACGGGACGCAGCGTCGACGCCGCCGGATGCGGCGGGGGCCGATGCGGCGCCGTCACCCGAGCACCTGCGCGAGGTGGTGCTCCAGATGGTCGACGTAGTCGCTCATGAAGTAGTCGAGCGTCACGGCACGATCTCGCGACACGGGCCGGAACGCGCGCTCGTCGAGGTTGTGCACGGACCGGCTGCGCGCGCGGTCGGCGGCGGGCGTCGCGGTCATCACGCGTGCGAGATGCCGGTTGTACGTCAGCCAGAGCACGACCAGCTCGCCCCATGGCGACTCCTGGTAGCGCTGGCTCGCGACCCACCGATCCTGCTCGTAACCCTCGACAACGAGATCGTCCCGCGCGCTCATGCGCACGAAGCGCTGATGGTTGTTGCTCGCCGAATCGATGAGATGCCCGATGATCTCTCGCGGCGACCACTTGCCAGGCGCGGGACGCGACGACGACGCGCGGTCATCCAGCCGGAGGAGCGCCGGCGCGGCGCGGCCCACCGCCTCGGCGAGCCGGCGAGCGTGGTCCGGTGCGTCGGCAGGGAGCGGAGCCGCGAGGAGCGCGTCGAGCGAGAGATCGGCTGAATCGGCCATGCGCAAAAGTGAGCGAGGTGCGCGCGTGACGCGAGGGCGAGCTACTCGGCGCCGCGGCGACGCACGCGTCCGATTTCGACACCGACCGCCGCTGCGCTCCACGCGAGCAGCGCGGCGAAGAGCAGCGTCACCATCAGCAGGGCGCCCGCGGGCAGCTGCAGCGTCCCCGCCACGACTCCTGCGAGCGCGCCGAACCGCCCACTCGCTCCATCCACGAGGATCAACACACTCCACGCGATCACCGCCGCCAGCGCGGTGAGCCCGGCGATCCCGCGTCGCGTGCAGAGGATCACCCCAACCACGGCGGCGACGAGCGGGACGCCCCACCATCCCGCGATCCATGTCATCGCAACGAGGATCACCGCGACGATCGTGAGCACTCGGATCATCGCATCCTCATCGTGCGGGTCGAAGCACGAGCGCGGCCGACCGCTGCGGCTCGGCGAGCTCAGTTGGGCGCATCGGTATGTGCACCGCCTGGAGCGTTCCGGCGAGCCACTGCGGCAATCGGTCTCGATAGTGCGGGCTCGCCGGATTGCCCGACTGGCCTCCCGGGTACGTCGACCATGCGTGCAGCGTCGGTCCGAGCTCCACCACCATGCGCCAGCTCGGGCCTTGCGTGCCGTTGCCGGACGAGGGGCTCAATGTGCCCGGCCCTCCCTGCACCGGAAGCTCGAGTGCCGAGAGCGCGGGGATGCGGAGCAGATGGTTGATGTTCGCGTGCCGGATCTTCTTCCACTCCCATCCGCTGCCACTCGGCGCGCCATAGCTGCGGCGCGTCGCCAGGAATGCCGAAACGAGACTCGACGCGAGGATGGCGTCGCGGTCCTCCACCGCTGCGGTGCTCCGATCGTCCCACCACGCACTCGACGAGTCGGACATGAGCTCGAGGAGCACGGCGCTCGAGGGAAGCAGGCGCCGCCCGTCCGATTGCGGATTGAGCTCGTCCCACGTCTCCACCGCCGTCTCGCGCAGCGCCGCCTCGAACAGGACGGCGCCCGTGTTCGTCGTCGTGTACCGGCGATCCCACCGAGCCAGCACGCGCGCGGCTTCGTCGAGGACGGCGGGGTTCGAGCCCCCCTCCGCGCCGCGCGCGGCGACGCGCTGTGCGGCGCGAAGGAAGAACGGCACGAACAGATCGGCGCGCGCGCTGCCAGGATCGGTCTGGAACTGCCGCATCTGATCCACCGTCACGGCGCTGTCGGCGCGCAGCAGCTCGTTGATGCGGAGCGCGCGCCACGGATCCCAGCTTCCGCCGAACCAGATGTGCGCCGCGTGCGGATCGATCGGCTGCTGGTTCGCGGAGGCGAGATAGCCCTGCGCGGGATCGAAGGCCTGCGGCCAGTCGCTCACCGGCGCGTCGCCCTTCCAGTCGCTCGCGCTCGTCGTCCCGTCGAACAGTACGCTGCCCACGCCGGTGCCCGGACGGATCGGGTAGCGGCCCGTCGAGCGGATCGCGATGTGCCCTCCGCGATCGGCCGCGAGCATGTTCTGCGCGGGCGCCTGATACGACGCCGCCATCGCATCCTCGAACTCGTGCGTCGTCCGCGCCTTCGCGGCGGCGAGGAAGCCCGCGCCCTCCGCTCCAGCCTCGAGCACTGTCCAGCGCAGGGAGATCCATCGGCCGCGCACCAGCTGGAGCGGACCGCGATGCGTGTAGTACGCCGTGTCCACGGCGACCGTCTCACCGTGCCGGCCGCGATACACCTCGATCCGCTGCTCGAGCGGACGCCACGCACCATCCAGGCGATAGCGAGTCGGATGCCGGTCGTCGTCCACCTGTTCGACGTAGAGGTCCATCACGCCGGCGCCCGTGTTGGTGAACGTCCACGCCATGTCGCGATTGAAGCCGATCACGACGGGCGGCAGGCCGGGAATCGTCACGCCGTAGATGTCGAGCGCGCCGGGCACGACGAGATGCGCCTCGTACCAGATGGACGGCAGCGTCAGATCGAGGTGCGGGTCGCCGGCGAGGAGGACCTGCCCGTTCGCGGAGCGCGACGCCGACACCGCCCAGTTGTTGCTCGCGAGCAATCTCGTATCGGGCTCGCCAGGCACTCGCTCGGCGAAGCGTGTCGACGGAATGAACGCGTCGGCCGCCGCGGCGACGAGCATGCTCGCGCTGTCCGGCGCGCCCGGCGGCGGAAGACGATGGAAGTCGAGCCGCGGCGCGTGCTGGCCGTTCGGCTGGATCGGTTCCTGGATCGGAGAATCGTCGGGGAAGAGCGCGATGGCGGCGTCGCGTCCCACTCGCGCCGCAGCGATCGCGCGATCTCGCTCGTTGGCGATGTTCGCCAACGTCCAGCCCATCCGAAGCTGCAGATAGTACGTGTCGATCGGCTTCCACTCCGGCGGCTTGATGCCGAGCAGCCTGAATTCGAGTGGAAGCGCGTTCGCCGGCATCGATCTGATGTACGCGTTGACGCCGTCCGCATAGGCGCGCGTGGCGCGGCCCATCTCGCTCGTATCGCTGACGCGAGCCAACGCGCGCTCCGCGGCGCGCGGCAGTCCGAGCTGTCGCATCTCGCGATCGAGCGGAAGCGTCTGCGCCCCGGCGATCTCGGTGAGCCGCCCCGATGCGGCGAGCGTCTGCACGTACAGCTGAAACAGTCGGTCGCGCGCCACGACGAAGCCGAGCGCGCGGTAGGCGTCCTCTTCATTGGTCGCGAAGACGTGCGGCACGGCGCGATCGTCGTACACCACCTGCACCGAGTCGCGCAGGCCGGGAACGCGCCCCTCGGCGCGCGCGGGCATCGTCGCGCTCCGCGCCAGCGACCACACACCATGCGCCGGCTCGAGGAAGGGGCCGAGCGCAGGCGCGGGTCCGATCGCCCGCGCACCGACGAACAATCCCCCCGCCAGCACGAGCAGCGCGACGAGAAACCGGAGTGTGCGCCCGATCACGCTCGCGCTCCGCTATCTCGCTCGGCGGCACGTCGTCTGCGACCTGTCGTGATGGACTTCATCGAGGGAGACAGCATGCGAGTCGTGAATGTCGTAGTTGTGCGCCGGACGGCTGCCGCGATCGTCCTGAGCGCCGCGCTGGCCGCCTGCGGCCGCTCAGAGAACAAAACCACAGACTCGGCAGCCGGCAATGTCGGAATGTCGGCCGGCGCGGTCGACACCGGAATGTCGAACGCCGCGACACCGATGGCCGGCGGCACGGCGCAGATCACGCCGACCGACGCGAAGAGCGTGGAGCACGCGACCGAGTACAAGCTCACCGAGGAGAACTTCCGTCAGTTCATCGCCGCGAGCGACAGCCTCGTCGCGCTGCGTCGCCGCGACCCCGCGGTCCGCGCGATGTTCGACAAGCAGGTCAGCGACGCGGGCGTGAACACCGCCACGAGCACGATGAACGCGGGGCGCAAGCGTCTCGAGGACAACGCGGCGATCAACAATGCCATCGCATCCACGGGCATGTCGGCGAAGGACTATTTCGTCGCCGCGATCGCCGTCGCGCAGGCCGAGCGGTTCATGTCGAACCCGAAGGCCGCGCCGCCGACGCCCGCACTTCCGGCCAACGCGGAATTCCTCCAGAAGCATCAGGGCGAGCTCACGGCACTCAGAACGCTCGAGCACAGCGCAGGCGGGTCAGCGACTCCGGTGACCACCGAGGCGCCGGCTACGGAAGCAGCACCGGCCAAACCCTAGCTCGACCGCGCACGGCACGAGATGCGAATGGCGCCCGGTCTCCGCGGAGACCGGGCGCCATCCGCGTTCTGTCAGCGCGTCGAGTTACTCCGGATCCGTGATCGTGTCCGCGCCCGTGCCGCCCTTGAACAGCACGATGTGCCGGCCGCTCGCGGTCAGGTGAATCGCTTTGCCGCCGCTCACCGGTCCGCCGACCTTCAATCGTCCAGTGCTCAACAGTCGGATGTGCACGTCGCTCTCCGACACGTCCGCCGTGATCGGCTCCAGCGACGAGAGGCGCAGCGTGTCCGTGAGCGGAGCCAGCTCGCCATTGCCAACAGCGACTCGCGCGGGCCCGGTCGCATACACGATGACGCTGACTTTCGCGTCCTTCGGGTCGCGGATGTTGATCTCCGTGAGCCGCACGATGGTCTCCATGCGCGCCGCGGCCTGTGCGGCGAGAGGTTTCGCGGCCACCCAGGCGCCGCTGACGGTGGCGAACGCGGCGGCGAGCAAGCCGACGCGGAGAGCGCGCGGGGCGCCGTGAAGTCGTTTCATGGTCGAGCTCCGTTCAGGTAGTCGACGCTCGGCGGCGCCGAGCGTGGGAGAGCGGCGTATGCAACACACGTCGCTCGTCGGCGGTGGGTATAGCATCCTCCGGACCAGTCGGCCACCACGGCCCGGTTCGTCAGCCCTATCTTCCTGCGCTACCGCGACTTGAAGCGATACACCGTCTCGGGGGGAAACTCGACTGGCGGGCCGTCTTGCACGAGCGCTGTCCACTGGACGTCGCGCGCATTGGCCTCTACAGCGGGCAGCGTCTGCAGATGCTTCGGGTTCACCACGACGTACACCCGCCCTGCACCCGCACGCGCATTGATCTCGTCCAGCCGCCGGCCGCGTCGAAACAGGTAGTAATCGAGCGGCGGATCGGAGGGGTTCATCACGACGATGCGATCACCCTCACGCAATTCGCCGAGCAGATAGCTCGCGATTGCCGGCGCGTGGAGGAGCGTGCCTGTCTCCGGCGTCTCGAAGACCACTCGCCGCTGCACGACGCTCGCGCCGAACACGATCGCGAACAGCAACGCGACCGTCGCGCACGCGGCCGGCACGCGCTCGGCACTCCGTCGCGCCAGCCATGCCACGCCGAGCGCGAGTCCGCGCCCCGCAAAGAGGCAGAACAGTGGCATGAGGAAGAGCAGCACTCGCGCCGGAGGCGGACGCCGCGTCGCCAGCAGGACGAGCACGCACCAGCCGAGCACCGAGCACGCCAGCACCATCCGCCGGCCGCGCTCCTCGCGCGGCACGAACAGGCCCGCGGCCGCGCATACGACCAACGCGCCGAGCAGCGGTAGCGGCACCCCGAGCGCGAGGGATTCCTTCAACCACCCGACGAACGTCGGCAGGGCGGCGACGAGCTCTCGCGGACCGAGCGCAGTGACGTACTTGTTCGACACGAGCGACGCGAGCCCCGTGCTTCTCACCACCGGAATGTTCACGAGCACGGTGATCGCGGCGGTGAGGATCGCGCTCGTCACGAGCCCGGGAAGCACCGCGCGCGCTCCAGCGATCCCGTCGCGCCGCGTCTTCTCCGCCAGGATCCACAGGAATACCGCACCGCCCGCGTAGAGCATGAAGGGAGCCGTGTACATCCCGAGCGCGAACAGCAGCGTCAACGCGGCCCATCGACTGGGCGTGGCGTGCTCCACGATCTCGTCGCCGACGAGGAGCATCACGATGAACACGAAGCTGATGAACGAGTAGCCGCGAGCGTTGGTCGAATAGAGAATGAGCGCGGGCCACACCGCGGCGAGCGCCATCGCCATCAGGCTCGCTCCACGATCGGCGAAGCGGAGGGCCAATCGGTACGTCGCCGGCACCACGAGCATGCCGAACACGAACGCCGGCAGCCGGATCGCAATCTCCGAGTCCCCGAACACTCTCGTCGAGATCCACACGAGCAGCGTGTGGAAGAGATGATTGTTCGGATACGTGTAGTCGCTGAGCGCCGTCGCGAGCGGCGCCTTCGCGTAGTGGAGGAATGTGTACGCCTCGTCGTGGCGCATCGTCTGTCGCAGATGGGCGAGCCTCATCGCGAAGGCGATCACTCCCAGCAGAACAGCAGCGACGCGCTCGATCGGCGCGGCCTCGGCCCAGTCGCGGCGCGCCCTCTCGCGAATGGACGTGTGATGACTCCTCCCTCCGGCGCTTCGAATGGAGATTGCTCCTCCCTCCGGCGCTTCGCGCCTCCGGTCGGAGTTCCGCCCGTCCGGCACCTCCGGTCGGAGTTCCGCGTTTCCGGTGATCATCGACGCCGGTTCGTCCCGAGCTCGAGCCGCGCGAGGATCAGCGCGGTGACGGCGTGGTAGTCGCCGTCGAAGTGGTGCTTGCCCGGCCGCACCTCGGGGTGCACGAGGGTCGTATCCACCTTGCGACAGAGCGATTCTTCCTCGTCGTGGCCGTATACGCACATCATGTTCACACCACGCAGCCGCTCGAGCTCCGGCCGGATGGGAATGTCCGACGGCCGGCTGTGCGTCGCCCACAGATCGGAGAACCGATAGTGGAAGCTCGCACGCTCCTGGAGGGCGAGCATCGCCACGAGCACGAGCTGCGAGCGCAGCGACGCCGGCAGTCGCGCCGCCACGAACGGCAGGAGATCCGCCCCGCGCGAATAGCCGAGCAGGACGAGGCGCTGGTCGTTCCATCTCGCCAGATACGTGGACGCCGCACGGGCGACGTCCGCACCGGTGCCATCGGGAGTGCGCTGCTTGCCGCGCAGATACGCACGGTTGTCGAAGCCGATCACATCGATCCCGCGCTGCGCCATCTCCTCGCCGATCTTCTTGTCGATGTCGGCCCAGCCGCCGTCGCCGCTCAGGAAGACGGCGAGCGTGCCCGTGTGCGTGGCGCCCCGCACCTCGACCAGCGGCAGGTCGTCGACGCCTCGCTCCCCCGTGGCGCGCGCGCTCTGCGCGAGCAGAACCGACGCGACGAGGGAACCCGTCAGGGCGCGACGGGTAGCGCGGAGCCAGTAGTGCATGGTTTCGTGAAGCATCGCTGAATCTGCCCGGAAAGCTCGGCAGAGTCGACCTACCAGCACGTGAAATGAAAGTTCCCCGCCCCCACCGCGGTACATGATCGCCGGCCCGACGACGCACGTCGCCGTACAGCGCTTCGTGGTCCTCGTCCCGACGCTCATCCTGGCGCTCGGGCTGGCGGCCGCCGCGATCGTGCGGCACCGCGGACCGGTCAAGCGCCTCATCCTCGCCGGCGGCGACTGGGTCACCGTCGTCGTGCCCCGCCTCCTCGCGCTCGCGACCTTCGTCGCCGGCGCGATCCTGCTCTTTTCCGGCGCCGTTCCGACGCCGCGCCACCGGCTGGGCACCCTTCAGGAGCACGTCCCCCTCGCCGTCGTCGAGCTGTCGTCGTACCTCGCGCGCGCGGCGGGCGCGGGACTCATCATCCTCGCGCGAGGCATCCAGCGCCGCCTCGACGCCGCGTACCATCTCACGGCGCTCCTCCTCCTCGGCGGCGTCGTCTTCTCCCTCGGTGGCGCGCTCGACATCGAGCAGGCCATCTCGCTCAGCGTCATGCTCGCTGCACTCTTCGCGAGCCGGCGCTACTTCACCCGCCACGCGTCACTGTTCGAGGAGCGCTTCACGCGCGGTTGGCTCATCGCGATCGGGATCGTCGTCGTCAGCACGGTCGTCCTCGCGTGGGTCTGGTACCGCGACATCGGCCTCTCGAGCGAGCATTTCTTCCAGTTCGGCCACGACGCCGACGCGCCGCGCTCGCTGCGCGCACTCACCGCCGCGGCGGGAGTCCTCGTGGTCTGGGGGTTGGCACGCCTCGTTCGCCCCGCGCGCGCCGAGATTCCGCTCGCGTCGCCCGAAGAGCTCGAGGACGCCGCGGAGATCGTCGCCACGTCGCGGCGCGCCAGCGCGCACCTCGCGCTGCTCGGCGACAAGAGCTTCCTCTTCGACGCCACGGGGCGCGCATTCCTCATGTACCGCGTCGTCGGTCAGAGCTGGATCGCGCTCGGCGATCCGGTCGGCGATCCCGCGTGTGCGGCCGCGCTCGTCGAGCGGTTTACCGAGAAGGCACACGCCGCCGGTGGGTGGCCGGCCTTCTACCGCACCGGCCCAGCGTTCCTTCCGCTCTACCTGGAGTTCGGCCTCTCCGTGGTGAAGCTCGGCGAGGTGGCGCGCGTCCCGCTCGCCGGTTGGACGCTCGACATCCCGGAGCGACGCACGTTGCGACGCACCCATCGCAAGCTCGTGCGCGACGGCCTCACCTTCGAGATGATCGCGCCGGACAAGCTTTCGCCGATCGTCGCGGAGCTGCGTGACATCTCGGACGATTGGCTCGTCGCGAAGCAGGCGCGTGAGAAAGGCTTCTCGCTCGGCCGTTTCGACGAGCGCTTTCTCACGCGCGGGCCGGTCGGCATCGCCCGCTTCAACGGAAAGCTCGTCGCCTTCGCCTCGGTGTGGGCGAGCGCCGAGCACGCGGAAGCCGAGGTCGATGTCATGCGTTACAGCGCCGCCGCGCCGCCGGCCGTAATGCGATACCTGCTCGTCGAGCTTTGCTTCTGGGCCCAACGGGAAGGGTATGAAATGTTCAATCTCGGCATGGTGCCGCTGGCCGGGATCCGGCGCAGTGCGGTCGCGCCGATGTGGCACCAGGTCACGAGCCTGTTCAAGCGTGCGGGAGAGCGGTACTACAACTTCGAGGGCCTGCGGGACTTCAAGCAGTGGTTCTATCCGGATTGGGAGCCGAGCTATCTCGTCTCGGTGGGCGGCACCAAGCGCCCGATTCTGATCGCCAACATCGCCTCGCTCATCTCGGGGCGATCTTCGGGTTAGTCCTGCTCACGCTCGCGGGCTGCGCCACCTGGGGCGGCCCGTTCAAGCGCGCGCCGTCGCCCGAGCCCGGCACCGCGCAGATCGCCCTCCGCGTGGGGAGCGAGGCACGCACCTACCTGCTGCACGTCCCGCCGCATCAGCCGCGGCGCTTCACGCGGAGCGAGCCCTACCCGCTCATCATCGTGCTGCACGGCAGCGGCGCCGCCGGCGAGACGGTACGTCATATGTCGCGCCTCGATTCACTCGCCGACCTCCGCGATTTCGTCGTCGCGTATCCGGACGGGACGCGCAACTGGCTCGGCCTCCAATCCGGCTGGAACGCCGGCGCGTGCTGCGGCGCCGCCGTGCGGAACGACGTCGACGACGTCGGCTTCCTCCGCGCGCTGGTGGCCGCGGTGTCTAGCGGGCTTCCCATAGATCGGCGGCGCATCTACGTCGCGGGCTTCTCCGACGGTGCTCGCATGGCCTATCGCGTCGGCTGCGAGATGAGCGACGAGGTCGCGGCGATCGCCGTCGTCGCCGGAAGCCTCACGCAGCG
>Ga0105248_10006517_pt1 | contig 12798 bp, 14 predicted proteins | sample KBSS34metaG_FD_81524 | JGI IMG/M metagenome (GOLD analysis project Ga0105248, IMG submission 81524) | Switchgrass rhizosphere microbial communities from Kellogg Biological Station, Michigan, USA - KBS S3-4 metaG | ecosystem: Host-associated > Plants > Roots > Rhizosphere > Soil | place... | reverse complement strand
TCCGGACGCATATGCCGATCAATTTCGGTAGCCAAATCAATTCCGGTATGACGGGTGCCAGAACGTGCATGCCCGCTCGATCGCGGCGATCGTGCCATACAGCACCGATCCGGCGAGCGCGGCGATCGCAATGACCGCCCATACGACGTCCACATTGAGCCTGGCGACCTCCGCACTGATACGGAATCCCAGGCCCAGGATCGGCGAGCCAAAGAACTCGGCCACTATCGCTGAGATCAAGGCCAGGGTGGAATTGATCTTGAGAGCGTTGAAGATGAAGGGCAGGGCCGACGGCAGGCGCAGCTTGATCAGGGTCTGCAGGTGAGTGGCTGCGTAGGAGTGCATCAGGTCACGCTGCATCGCGTCCGCGGAACTCAGCCCGGCCAGGGTATTGACCAGCATCGGGAAGAAAGTCACCACGGCCACGACTGCGGCTTTGGAGTGCCAGTCGAAACCGAACCACATCACCATGATCGGCGCGATCCCGACGATGGGCACTGCGCTCATCAGATCGCATAGCGGGAGCACGCCGCGCTTGAGAAACGGGACCCGGTCGGCCGCGAGCGCAACCACGAAGCCCAGGCTGGAGCCGATGGCGAATCCCGCTACTACCGCCTTCAGGAAGGTCTGCCGAAAGTCCGGCCAGAGGATGTCCATGCGGGTCGCCAGAACATGGCCGACTTGCGCAGGCGAGGGCAGAAGTACCTGCGGGACCGCAAAGCCCACGACCATGATCTGCCACAGATACAGCACGGCCACGCCGAACAGACCTGGCGCGATCAACGCAGCGATACCACGACCGGGCAGGCGTGCGAGCACTTCGAGCCGCTGCCAGAGAAAGAGCATCAATCCTGCGACAAACAGCCACAGTCCCGGCGCTTCTACGCCGAATGGACCCGTGCCTCGGAGCAGGAGCAGCGGCGCGGCGGCGCCGAACAGCAAAGCCAAGCCTGCAACGATATGTTCTCGACCGCGAGGGCCAGGAAGGAGGCAAAACGCGACGGCCGCGCAGGAGAGCAGTCCGCAGGCGAGCGCGCTGCCGCTCCCGATCCAGCCGGTTTCTCCGACCGGCACCAACAGACCTAGCGCCATCAAAACGATCGCGAGGATTGTTGGGTATCGATGCGTCATGGCGGGGCCCCCTGACTGCGCAGGACCAGCCGTTCGGCCATTCCGACCAGGAATACCAGCCCGAGTCCGAGCAGCGAAGCCATGACCAGAGCCGACCAGATCTGCACGGTCTGTCCGTAGTACGAACCAGATAACAAACGCGCGCCCAGGCCGGCCTGGGCACCAGTGGGCAATTCGCCCACGATCGCGCCGACCAAACTGGTGGCGATGGCGACTTTGAGACTGGTGAACAGGAACGCAGTGGCTGCCGGCCAGCGCAGTTTGCGGAACGTCTGTGCCTGACTGGCGCTATAGGTGCGCATCAGATCTAGCTGCAGCGGATCGGGCGAGCGCAGCCCTTTCACCATGCCGATAGTCACAGGAAAGAAGCACAAGTACATCGAGATGATGGCCTTGGGCAGGAGACCATCGAGTCCGAGGTTTCCGAGCACCACCACCACCATCGGTGCGATCGCCAGGATCGGGACGGCCTGAGACGCGATGATCCAGGGTAGCAGGCTGCGATCCAGCGCGGCGAGGTGGACGATTCCCACTGCCAACAAAATCCCCAGCAATGAACCGAAGACAAAGCCGAGCAGGGTGGCGGAGACGGTGACTCCGGCGTGATAGACGAGGCTGCGTTTGCTGTCTATCGGGGTATTGAACACCGTCTCGCGAAGATTCTCTGCGATCTGATGCGGTGCCGGCAGCACTGGCCGCTCCATCGACCAGGTCCCAACGACCAGATCGCGCGCGGTCCAACTAGTGTCATCGCGCGTGTGTTGATCGATCACCAGTGGCGCGTTTAGCCACACCGCCAAAGCGTACCAGCACACCAACAGGAAAACGACGACCGCGGCAATCGGCGCAAAGCGATACACGAACCCGCCCTTATGCCCGATTGCCACGCGGGCGGGAAGGGTAGCCGCATCAGTCGTCATAACTGTGACCTGCCCGCAATGCCACGCGCACTCGGTGTGCGACGTCAAGAAACGCCGGCGTCTCGCGAATGTCCAGGCCGCGGCCCGGAGGCAATGCGTTGTCGATGATCTCGAGGATGCGGCCTGGACGCGGACTCATGACCACGATGCGGTTCGACAGGAACACCGCCTCCGAAATCGAGTGCGTGACGAAGATGACGGTCTTGCGGGTCTGCTCCCACAGCCGCAGCAACTGCTCGTTCAGATGGTCCCGCGTGATTTCGTCGAGCGCACCGAAAGGTTCATCCATCAGCAGCAATGCGGGTTCGAAAGCCAGCGACCGCGCGAGCGATACGCGCTGCTGCATGCCGCCGGAAAGCTGCCAGGGAAATTTGCGTTCGAAACCCGTCAGCCCGACCATCGCCAGATATTTCTTGGCTCGCTCGCTGCTCTTCTCCGCGGACATGCCGATGATTTCCAGCGGTAGCATGACGTTGCGTACCACGTTGCGCCACGCATACAGTGCGGGTGCCTGGAAGACGTAGCCGTAAGCCCGCTTGAGCCGCGCCGCTTCGGGACTGATGCCGTTGACTGTTACGGAGCCGCTGGTCGGACTCACCAGATCGGCGATGATCCGCATTAGAGTGGTCTTCCCACAGCCCGAAGGTCCGATGAAGGAGACGAACTCGCCGCGCCGGATCGACAGGTTCACGTCGGACAGCGCGAGCACGGGGGTGTCGGCCGTCTGATAAGTCAGCGACAGCCCGCGGATGTCGATCGCAATCTCTGAGTCGGCCACTGTCGTGGTGGCGCGGCCCGGCGCAGACCAGTCGTTCATCCGTCGATTGTCCGTAGAGTGGAATAGCAGCTTAGCAACTGCCGTACCGCGGCCCGCAGGCCGCGGCGACCAGTCGTCTTTTGCACTCTCTTCGCCGCCGTTATCGTCCTTCTAGATCGCGCTGGCACAGCACAATGCGAGGTGCGCCGGCAGCGGTAGAAGTGCAGATGAGCATAGCACGCATCCCTCTCTTGGAGCGGACTCGGGCCCGCTTGCGCACAGCCCTGAAGCGCCGCTCGGTGGTCCCGCACATTAGTGGGGCAATTGTTGCCGCGGCTGGATCAGCGGAAGAGGCCAGGCTGTGGCCGCGCCATTCGAGCCAAAGTAGTTCAGGTCCTGGGTGGCTGAAATCGAGACGTGATCGGCCGAAGAGCTCCCCCAAGCGGACGATGCCGGCGTGGTCGCATCCGAATCGAATCGGCTGTCGTGGATTTGGAATAAGCACAGACGATCTCGTTAGTTCCGATTTTCGGACGCGACGCGCATATTGAGGTGGATGCCCCGGTCCCTCCGGTTCGACTGGCGGGCCGTGGGTTCACCTATCCGCTGCCGCATCCAGCGGCCGCGTTTCTCAACCCTTGACAAAGGAAGCTCTCATGTCTACTCAACTCGAGCAGGTGTTCTCGCAAAACCGGTCTGCGTTGACCGAACATCCCGACCAAGGCCTCGTCACCTTCATAGCTGAGAGCCGCGGCCATGAAGGGTTGCACCTCCGTGTCACCGTGCGCAATTTCGGAATCGACGTAGACGAACCGCCAGTGCTGGGCGGTACCGACCGTGCACCCAACCCGGTGGAATACGCCCTGGTAGCACTCGCGACGTGCCAGGAGATCACTTATCGTCTGCACGCGGCTGCACTCGGCATTCCACTCGATGACGTTTCAGTCAGGCTCGAGGGTGATCTAGACTTGTGCGGATTTTTCCGAACGAACGAGGACGTGCGTCCCGGGTTCACGCAGATCCGTGGTTCCGTGCGCTTCGACAGTACGGCTTCACCGGAGCAGTTGCAGCGGCTCAAGGAAGTGGTGGATGCGCATTGCCCGGTGCTGGATCTGTTCCGGAATCCGACACCGGTCAGCCTCGAGGTAATCCAGCCGGCACGCTCGAATGTGTCCGATAGATTGGTAGCCTAGCCTTTATGTCGCTTGGCCTTCTATAGATGTTAGTCGAGTCAAGCTCAAGAAGCCGCCCGAGCATTACGACTGATCATTGCGGTAAAGTTTAATATAGGCGGCGCCAAGCAAATACCCTACTCGGCGCCGCTTTTTCTTTCGTGTTCGCACAAGTCGGCGAACGACAGAACCGCTGCCTATCTGCCCGAACTTCGCCTTAGCCGTCATGGGCATAAGCTTATGGAGATTGGTTCGTTGTGCCGGATTGTAGCTCCTTCGACAATTAGCGGTTCCGGAGTTTAGGCCGCAAGAGGAACAAGCTATGAGTCTGGACGCCCGCGTCATCGACGCGTTGCCCTCGGTCGAGGCAAATCTCAACTACCTCATCCCGACCAGGGAGAAACCGTTTCGCTATACGTACGAGCCGTCGCCGGGAACGGCCGCGGACAACACGTCTTATGCGCCACACCGATTCCGTATCCATGATGCGCGCCAGGTTGGCGCTCGCGTGTCCCTGGATGACGAGGGATTTGCACTCGTCAAACATCGCAGTGCTGTGCGCAATTTCTACGACGATGCGGAAGTGCGCCAGGTGTATTACCCGGAAGCGCAGCGGCTATTGATCGAAGCCACGGGCGCGGTGAAGGTCCACGTCTTCGATCACACCGTGCGTCGCCGCGCTGCGGAGCGCCGGCCGCTGGACTCGGGGCCTCCGAACGCGGACGGATTGCGTGGTCCGGTGGGGCGCGTGCATAACGACTTCACTCACGATTCGGGCCCCGCACGTCTGCGTCGAGAACTCGGCTCCGAGGCCGAAGAACTGCTCCACCTGCGTTTCGCCGTGGTGAACGTCTGGCGGCCCATCCGCGGCCCACTGTTGGACGCACCGCTCGCCGTTTGCGATGCACGCAGCCTTGCCCCCGGCGATCTTTTGCCGAGCGACCTCATCTATCGGGACCGGACCGGTGAGATCTACCAGGTCAAATACAACCCCGGTCATCGCTGGTACTACGTATCCGCGCTTCAGAACGACGAAGCACTATTGCTCAAGTGCTACGACTCGACCGAAGACGGTCCTGCCAGATTCGCACCGCACACGGCCTTCGAGGATCCCACGACTCCAGAAAATGCTCCACCGCGAGAGAGCATCGAATTGCGATCGTTCGTGTTCTATCCGGACTAAAGATCCGGACACGCTCAACCACCCTGATGGAGATCTGACCATGAGCAAAGTTCTGAATGAAGTATTAGCCGCCAACGAGAAGTACGTCGCCAACTTCGGCGAGAAAGGCAAGTTGCCGCTGCCGCCGGCGCGTCAGTTCGCGATCCTGACCTGCATGGACGCGCGTCTGCATCCGTCCAAGTACGCCGGGCTGGCCGAGGGCGATGCGCATGTGATTCGTAACGCCGGTGGTCGCGCCAGCGATGACGCGATCCGCTCGCTGGTTATTTCATACAAGCTGCTCGGGACCAAAGAGTGGTTCGTTATCCACCACACCGATTGCGGGATGGAACTGTTCACCGACGATGTGATCTCGGGTCTTCTGGAAAAGAGTCTGGAGACGGCCAAGATCGATGACAAAGGCTGGCACGATGTGGGTCGGGGACCGGGTTCCCCTGTTGGCAAGTACATCAAGTGGCACACCATCAGCAACTTGGCGGGCAGCGTCGTGGACGATGTGGCGCGGATCCGCAACCATCCGCTGGTGCCCAAGAGCATCCCGATCTACGGTTACATCTATGACGTCAAGAGCGGCAAGCTGATCGAGGTGCCTGAGGCCACCAAAATCGGCAAGGCTGGGTAAACGCCCTGGATCGGAAAACCGCCTGCCAGGAACCACCTACGGCGAAAGGAGTTTCTCGCGTAAACTCGGCCGGTAACTATTCGACCGACAGGCACAAGCAGTATGGATACGTTTACTCCGATTAGCGCGTTGGCCGGTGGGGTGCTCATCGGTGCCGCCGCATCTTTGTTGTTATGGCTGAACGGCCGTATTGCAGGTATCAGCGGCATCGCGGGTGGGCTGGTTACCGGCAGGCGTGGCGATATTCCGTGGCGCCTCGCGTTCCTCGCCGCACTGGTCGTGGGGGCGGCTCTTTACTACGGATTGTTCGGTAACACCCCCGTGGCGCGCCCGCACTTTCCCGGCTGGCTCTTAGCGGTCGGCGGCCTCCTAGTGGGATTTGGCACATCGCTCAGCGGCGGGTGCACCAGTGGGCACGGCGTGTGTGGCCTGGCTCGACTTTCGGCACGCTCACTGGTGGCGACGTTGGTTTTCCTCGTGACCGGAATCGCTACCACGTTCATCGTTCGTCACGTCTTCGGAGTCTACTGATGACCAAGTATCTCGGAATCGTCGTCGCCGGGATGCTATTCGGTGTTGGACTCGCGGTCTCCGAAATGACTCACGCAAGCAAGGTGCTAGGCTTCCTCGACGTCGCAGGCAACTGGGACCCGAGTCTGATGTTCGTGCTCGGCGGTGCTGTCGGCGTCGCGATCGTAGCCTTCCGATTCATTCTCAAGCGGTCAGCACCGCTGCTCGAAGACCGGTTCAATCTGCCGACCGTCAAGAGTATCGACGCGCCGCTGTTAGTTGGCGCGGGGATTTTCGGTGTCGGCTGGGGGATCAGCGGTTATTGCCCCGGCCCGGGTGTGGCTTTGCTGGCAGCTCCCGACTGGGAGACGTGGGTATTTATTCCCGCGCTGCTGCTTGGAGCCTGGTTACAGAAAGCGTCCACCGCGAGCGATGACGACGGCGTTGCAATGCTGCCGCAGCCCGAGTCAGATCAAGCTTAGGAGCCCGACCCGGTGACTCGCATTAATCCTCAGGCAGTGCGAAGATCAGGCAAGTGGTCGTCGCATGCGCGTAGAGCTTGCCATCTGCATCGTAGAGCCTGCCGTCGGCAGTTGCGATCTGGCCACCCACGTGGATCACCTTTCCTTCCGCACGCAACGGACCGGCTTCCGTCGCAACCGCGCGGATGTAGTTGACCTTGAGCTCGATCGTCGTATAGCCCTTTCCTGCAGGTAGTGCGGAGTGAATAGCACAACCGACGGCGGAATCAAGCATCGTCGCAGTCCACCCTCCATGCACGGATCCGATCGGGTTGTAGTGCGCTTTCCCCGGGATACCCTGGAAGACCATGCGGCCGGGTTCCCATTCCACCGGCCATATATCCAGCGTCTGGCTGATCGGCGGGGTGGGGAGTTCCCCGCGTCCGATCGCTTCGAAAAAGTCGATCCCGGAGCGTGCGCGAAGCTCCTTCATCGGCGCGACGCCGATCGGCGCGAGACGTGCGCGCACCTCGCGTAGTTGCGCCTCCCAGACAGCTGCCTGCTCGTTGGAACTCATTTCGATGCCTCGGTAGTCAAATTACGTGCATATGCACTATAATCGGCCCTATGCCTCAGATCAATGCCCAAGCCCGGGCGTACAGCTCGTCAGGCGGTGCTGGTGGTAGCGCAGCCGGGTGTACTTGCTCCAAGTTGCGTCGACTCAGCCGTCGAGTGACCGCGGTATATGATCGGGCGCTCGCCGAAACCGGGATGCGCGTGACGCAGTACTCGTTGCTCGTGCAACTCCGCCGATCGGAAGAAGTCTCGATGTCGGAGCTGGCCGAACTGTTGGATATGGACCGCACCACCCTGACGCGCAATCTAAAACCGCTCATCGAATTGCGCTGGGCCGAGGTCAAGGCCGGGAAAGAAGACGCCCGCGTCCGACGCGTGCGTATTACCGGCAGTGGTATAGCGCAGTTGCGATCGGCTCGTGCCCACTGGCAAAAGGCACAGGATGAAGTGAAGGCCACCATCGGCCCTGCTAATTTGATCGGGCTGCATGAACTTCTCGACAAATACGTTCCGTTTTTCCGGCCCGCTATCGGAGCCGAAGGGAGTCCTGAATGAACGACGTTTCGCGCGAACCGGTCAGCATTTCACCCTGGCCGCTCATGTTGATCGCGGCTGCAATTCTGATGATCACCATGGGGGCGCGACAGTCGATGGGGCTATTCGTGTCGCCGCTCAATACTGCAACTGGTCTGGGTATCGTTGCGATCAGCTTCGTGCTAGCGGTGGGACAGTTCACCTGGGGCGCGGCGCAGCCCATCTTCGGCGCCCTCGCGGACCGCTACGGCCCGGAACGAGTATTGATGCTCGGCGGTTTGCTGCTCGCCGTAGGGACCGCGCTGACTCCGTTCGTGTCGAGTCAATGGGCGTTGCTGATTACCTTGGGTGTAGTGACTGCGGCGGGGGCGGGGGCCGGCAGCTTTTCGATCCTGATAGGGGCCACCGCGCGGCAGCTCCCACCGGAGAAGCGCGCATTTGCAGGTGGCTTCATCAACGCCGGCGGCAGCTTCGGTCAGTTTGTATTCGCACCTCTCAACCAGGCGCTCATCAATGCCTTCGGTTGGGTCTTCGCGATGGTGACGATGGCGACTACCGCACTCTTGACGCTACCGCTGGCGCGGCTGCTGCGTAACGATCCTACGACGCAGCCCGCACCCGGTGCACTGAAGGCTGCCGCGCCACCTCCCGGCATCGGATTGAAGCAACAGCTGCGCATCGCGGCGCGTGACAAGAGCTACTGGTGTCTGCACTTGGGATTTTTCACCTGTGGTTTCCATATCGCCTTTCTCGTCACGCATCTGCCCGGGGAAGTTGCGCTGTGCGGATTGTCCGCTGGTGTTGCGGCCGCGTCTCTCGCGATCATCGGCTTGGCCAATATCGTGGGCAGTCTGACTGTAGGCGCGCTGGGCAATACGTATCGGATGAAGTATCTGCTGTTCTGGGTCTACTTTACGCGAGCGGTTGCGATCGCTCTCTACCTCGCAGCACCGAAGACATCGCTCACGTTCTATGCCTTTGCCCTTGTGCTCGGTCTTACCTGGTTGTCCACTGTGGCGCCAACGGCGGGACTCGTGGGCAAACTGTTCGGCGTGCGCTACCTCGGGACATTGTTCGGCCTGACATTGCTGTCACACCAGATAGGCGGATTCTTCGGCGCATGGCTGGGTGGAATCTCCCTCGCGAATACCGGCAATTACACGTGGATGTGGTACGCAGACATCGCACTTGCGCTGGGCGCTGCCTTGGTCAATCTACCGATCGAAGAGAAGGTGCCCCAGTTCCACGGAGCGCCAGCGTAAGTATCCCAGCGCGCCAGCGTAAATATCCCAGCGCGCCAGCGTAAACATCCCAGCGCGCCAGCGTAAATATCCCAGCGTGCCAGCGTAAATATCACGAAGCGCCAGCGCAGATATAACAGCGCGCCGGCTTAGCCCTAGCCGCCCGCGCCGCCTGTCCGAAAGGCTTCCAAGCGCTTCCGCGTATCTCCGGCGGAACGTGCGGCGAAGACGATAGGAATACCGCTTCGCTTCGCATCCTGTTTCACCTTGTGCACCAGGTTGTGGTTGACGCAGTCGAACATGATCACCACCAGCGTGGTGTCGCGCGGAATGCTCTTCTTTACATCTCGCGTCTTGCGCCCATCCCAGTGAGTCGCACGCTCGACGCCATGAAAGGCGATCTCCTTTTTGATGCCTTCGATATCGTCTCCTCCGATGATGAGCGCAGTCATTCTCGAGCTCCAGGGTTGATCAAAGCGAATACTGGAAACGAGTGATCAGCACCTTCTCATCCGGCCGATCCCCGCCGTTGGGTGCTCCACCCTGGAACTTCGTCTGGTCGTAGTCGAGCATGATGCGAATCTGCCGATTCAGATCCCACCCGATCCCGATGCCGTAGTCCGTGGCTTTGGCCGCTTGCGATGCCGGGTCGGCGAGCCGCACTGCGGTGCCGCCAAGGTAGGCATCGCTGTCTACCGAGAGTTTGCTTATTCGCGCTACGAGCTCGACGTCTCCCCAGGTGCCTTGCTTCAGGTTGAAGTTGTGGCTCGGGATCACGCCGCGAAATGTCGCATCCTCACCGGTCAACACCCAAGTCAGAGCGACCTGCCAAGCATTGTTCGACACGTTTTGCGTATTGGTGGAGCGAGTCACGATCTGAGCGGTGTTGGTGTATTCCCCGAGCACGGCGAATGGACCGACCGAGTAATACATCTGCGGTGCCCACGTCACCCGCTCGCCGTTCGCGAAAGCGCCTGCCGAATAGGTAAAGAAGTTCTGTTGGCCGGGTGTGACGTACGTGGGTAGTTGCGCGTTGGTCACCGCAACGCCCTGCTGGATACCGCGCGAATACGCCAGGCCCACACCCAGCCCGCGCAGTGCGGTCAATTTAGTGTTTCTCCAGGGCTGTGCGAAGAGCCTGAGATCGAGCTCTTTACCGTTGCTACTATCCCCCGTCTGAACGCTAGCGTTGTCCACTGCTCCATCGAAGACGCCGACAGCATAATTGAGAGTGCGGTTTAAGACGTCACCTGACAACTGTAGACCGATGTCGCGATTGGGGACCAGATCTGTCGGAAACGCGCGTTCGACGAACGTCAGATCCGCCGGCGATTGCAGCCGCTCGAGCCCCACCGGTGGCTTGAACTTGCCGACACGGATCTTGAACTCAGGGTATAGATTCGCATCAATGTAAGCGTCGTATATCTGCGGTGTCGATGGAGTGGCCGAGCCATTGTTTTGCGTGTTGCCGAAGTCAGCCATGATGCGGAAGTCGAATATCTCGTACGCATTGCCTTCCAAAATCGGGCGTGCACGGCGAACCACCCAGGTGTCGACTGCAGAGCCGGGCGGCTGATCCAGATAGTCTCGATAGTCGAGCTGTAGCAGCGCGCGAAACCGTACCTGTAGTTCCGAGTCCGGCGAAGTCAGCGCGATACCCGGCCTGGCGTATGGATCGGAAGGGGGCGCTGCCTTGCGCGCCGCTGCTGCCTGTACGGCTTTCTCCTTCTGCTCCAGCGTCGTTACCTGCTGATTCAAGTCGTCGATCTGCTTCTGCATTGCCTGGTCCTGAGGCGAACGCTCGGGCGGCTTTGCGGCTTCGACCGGTGCAGCAGGAACTGGCGCCACTGCGGGCGCGGGTTTGGCCTGCTGGTTGAATCGCTCCTCGAGTTGCTTGAGCTGACGCTCCAGATCTTCGACGCGCTGACGCAACGCTTGTTCTTCCGAAGAGGGCGTATTTTGAGCGTATAGGAACTGACAAGAAAACGACAAGCTCAAAGTCGCGATAGCCGCGAGCACGCGTGAGCGCAACAACCACATGAACGGATCTCCCCGACTACATGAAGAGATCCTCCGATGGTTCGGTCAGCTCACTTCAAAGCAATGTTGTCTAGTAGCGCCTCTGGATGACCAGTCGGCGTTGCTCGGCGACCTTGGTGGGGTGCCAGGTCAGCCCAGCTGGGTCTGCGACGGCGCGGGCGTGAAGCGCACCTTCTCCCTGCGTTCTATTTGAGTGATGCGACCATCGTGCACGACGATTTCAATGGAGCCGAACCGTAGCTCACGAACCAGGCGGGCAAGCGTACTCAATATCTCCTCTGGGAGTGAGTCCAATGCGTTGTTGCTGGTTTGCGCTTTTGCGGGATACACGGCGAGCCTCGCCACAAGATACAGCCTGAGACTCTAGGGGGAAGAAGCCACGAAAGGAAGGAATAAGCGCTTCTTAGCTAATAAGTGAAGGTGATTAAGGGCGACTTCGGCGGCTTGCTATTCGTCGGATTTCAATCCGTGTTTGTTCACGCGGTAGCGCAGAGTTTCTCTCGAGGTGCCGAGCAGTCGTGCGGCCGCGGTCACATTGTGATTGGAGCGTTCAAGGGCCGCGCCAAGGATCGTGCGTTCCATGTCATCCAGATTCATGCTGCCATCGATCGGAACACAGACGTCGTGGGCGCTCGAGATCGGGGCCACCGCCTCACCAGGGGTCCGAGTTGGAGTGAGCTGCAACCACTCGATGGCGAGCGTCGGTGTATCGGAGAGCAGCACACAACGTTCGACGACATTGCGCAACTCCCGAACGTTGCCGGGCCACTCGTGAGTGCGCAGGGCGGACCATGCCGAGTCGGGTATCGAGCGCACTGATTTACCGGACTTCGTGTTGTACTCGGCCACGAACAGCGGGACCAGATCGTCCAGGTCTGCCTTGCGTCGACGCAGTGCCGGCAACTCGAGCGTAAACACGGTGATGCGATGATAGAGGTCGCTACGAAATGCGCCGGCCTGCGTCCGTTCCAACAGATCGTGATTGCTCGCGGTGATCACCTGCACGTCGATGGATATTTCTTGCGATCCGCCCAAGCGGCGGATGCGCCGGTCCTCGATGACGGTGAGAAGTTTCGCCTGCAGGTCGGAACTGAGTTCGCCGATCTCATCCAGGAAGATCGTCCCGCCATGGGCCTGCTCCATGAGGCCGCGCCGGCGTCCCCTTGCACCGGTGAAGGCACCTGCCTCATGGCCGAACAATTCGGACTCGAGCAACTCGCGTGGCAGGGCTGCGCAGTTGACCTCGACCAACGGACCTTCCCGGCGTTGACCGCTGTGGTGGAGGATGCGGGCCGCCAATCCCTTGCCCGTGCCGGTTTCTCCTGTCAACAGCATTGCGCTGAGGGGCACCCGCGAGAGCTTGATGAGCATATCTCGCACTTGTCTGGCCGGTTCGCTTCGCCCGACGAACGCCGCCGGCGTATAACGGCGATTTTCTGCCGCTGCTTGCTCGCGAAGTTGCCGCTGTGCGCGTGCACTCCGCGCGGCACCCGCCACCATCAGATCCAAGCGATCGAGTTCGCAGGGCTTCTCCAGAAAGTCGAACGCACCTAGACGTAGCGCTCGCACGGAATCGGCGACGCCGCCATAACCGGTCAGAAATAGCCATTCGCCGCTGACGCCCCGAGACCGGATCGTCTCCAGCAGATCC
>Ga0105248_10006514_pt1 | contig 12802 bp, 12 predicted proteins | sample KBSS34metaG_FD_81524 | JGI IMG/M metagenome (GOLD analysis project Ga0105248, IMG submission 81524) | Switchgrass rhizosphere microbial communities from Kellogg Biological Station, Michigan, USA - KBS S3-4 metaG | ecosystem: Host-associated > Plants > Roots > Rhizosphere > Soil | place... | reverse complement strand
TAATTGCATAACCGGTGAGCAATCGCAAAACAAGTTGATTGCTTCGAGCCGAGGGGCTTTGTGGAAACTTCAGGTCGACGTCGACCAGAAACTGTAGCAAGCAGCCCGATTTACGTGACGGACTGACTGAAGCGTAAGTAGATATTGAGCCCACCGCAATGGGCAGTCAGGCAATAGCATTTAGACCGCTGCAGTTTATTCTGGGCGGTCTTTTTGTATTTTGTGCTACAACAAAGTATATGGATAGTTTGGGGCCGTCACGGGACTAATGCAAAAGGTCAGGCAGACGAGAATGGATATACTCTGGTTTTTAGGTGCGATCGCGCTCTACTTTGCGCTACAGCTCTGGATCTTACCCAAACTTGGCATTCAGACCTGAATGAGCGGCGCCTGCTCGGTCGAGCAGAAAAAAACAGAATCTAAGCAAACGCCCGCAACGGAACCGACAGGGGCTACCACAGCCGCTGATCAAGAGTAACCGCCGAATTTCTGAGAATCAGTCTTACTTTATAAGGCACTCCTACAACCTGTGCAAAAGCCGTGCGCTCAGCGCATATACGATCAAGCGCACGGGCCGCATCGCCATAGGCCGAGCTGCTTACATCTACAGCGCTATACAAAAGGCACACAACAAGTGGCTCTTACAGCGCTAAAAGAAATCCGGAAAATATATTCCGGGGTACTGGTATCTATACAAGATCTCGCTATACTAATTGCATAACCGGTGAGCAATCGCTACGCAAGTTGATTGCTTCGAGCCGAGGGGCATTGTGGAAACTTCAGGTCGACGTCGACCAGAAACTGTAACAAGCAGCCCGATTTACGTGACGGACTGACTGAAGCGTAGATAGATATTGAGCCCACCGCAATGGGCAGTCAGGCAATAGCATTTAGACCGCTGCAGTTTATTCTGGGCGGTCTTTTTGTAATTTGTTTTCGGAGAGTTGCTCCGCCTTTTGCGGCAGGAAGACAATACAAGCGATGATAAATATTGCCAGCGCGGCCGAGGCGGAATAGCGACTCATGGCCAGGCCGCCCTTGGCGATTGGCTTATCAAGGAAGTCTCCAACAGTCGCGCCGAGCGGTCGGCTTAAAATGAAGGCCGCCCAAAACAGCAATGTGTGCGGTGCTTTCGTCCAGTAGTAGGCGGCAGCCACAACTGCCAGCCCCACCGAAAACAAAATAGCTCCGCCCTGGTAGCCCAAACCACAGCCGCCATCAGGATCTGCGACCCAGTCACCAAGCGCGGTCCCGAGTGTTTGCGAGAGCATGATTGTCGCCCAGTAAAAAATCTCTGCCTTGCGCGATGTAAGGTCATTGATGGACACCGAGCCCAGAGTCTTGTACCAGATGCCGAGCGAAGCTATCAACAAAACAAATAGCAGTGTCGAGCCGCCTAGATATCCAATGCCCAGAGACCGATCAAAAAAATCTGCAAGGGTGGTACCAGTGGTGGTGGTAGCAACGATTACAAACCAGAACAAAAATTTATTGAACTTAGTAGCGGCTATCTGGGCACTGACAGCGGCAATAAAAATAGCCGCAAAAATGGCCGTACCCGCTAAATAGCCAAGATTCATCGACATCGTCACCGCATCGCCGGCGGTTTCACCAAGAGTAGTCGCGGCAATTTTGATGATCCAGAAGATCAATGTGACTTGCGGAACTTTGCCTAAAACTGCCTTTGTCGAATCATTCATTACGTTCGGCCATTTTGGGTTTGAGATCAATTCCTCTGGCGGCCAGCCCCTTGAGTATGGCAGGCAGAGCTAAGCGCGCTGCAGCCTCGCCGGCATGCATGGAGCGCACAGCATCATTTTCCTTCTTAGACACCAGGCCGACACCCGTCACATCCGGTCGGATCAATACATCGGCGAACTTGCCCTGACGTTCATCCCCGAGTGCCAGCTCGACGTTTATCAATCGACCAGCGATACTTCCCAGCTTTTTAAAACTTTTGGCCGGCATGACTTTCAACCGTTCATTTATATTGACTGCAATAACATAAGTAGCGCCCAGTGCCGTACGTGCCTGATCAACAGGAAGATTATCGTTGACGCCACCATCTATGTACAAATCGTCGCCTATCTCAATAGGCTTGCGCAATTCCGGCAAGGCCGAACTGGCCATCATAGCGTCCACAAGCTCTCCTTTCATTAGTGCGTGAGCATGACCGTCCACAAGATTGAGAGCTACAGCGCAATAGGGTATCTTCAGATCTTCTATACGCATTTTCGAATCGGACAATTCACCCTGGAGAAATTTTCTGAAGCGTCTTCCGGAGTTTAAACCGCCATATGCTTTTTTACCCAGCAATCTGGGAAATAAATGCACCGGTAGCATTGCTACCTGCACGCGCACAGGCAGGGTCATATAGGCACGCATAATAGAATTGTCGTTAACTTGTTCTTCCAGCCGCTCCAGAGGCACACCGGCGTCGTAAAGACCGCCTATCACGGCACCAATACTAGTGCCTGCAATGCAATCAATTGGCACGCCAGCTTCCAGTAATACTTTAAGAACACCGACGTGGGCTGAGCCTCTCATGCCTCCACCCCCCAGTACAAGGCCAACAACAGGCTTAACTGGAACAGACTTCTGCGCTTGCTCTTGCTCCTTAGCCTGCGCCAGAGCCCTCGCCGGAGCGATGCAGGCCGGTAAAGTTAATGTCAGCGCAAACAAGCTGACAGACAGGTTTTTAATACTAAAAAATCGCGACATTTTTGATTGGCACTTTATCGAAACACAGGTAACGACACAGCTACCACGACGGGGCCGAAGTCAAAGAAGTGCCACAAAGTAGCCAGTTAGCTACCGAATCAGTGCATGGGGGGAACTTCCCGCCCGCCTGCCGGTCTTTCCCTGCATAGGTACCCACACAGCACGCTCTCGCTCAGCCGCTCACCAAGACGGATGGAATTCGCATGCCCAAGAAAGACCCTATCAAAAATATAGAGACGCCTGGCGCTGATCCGGATTGCCTGCCCGGTACTAAAAAACACACAGAGAAAGATGCGCCCACTACAACCTGGACTGAAGCAGCCGAAGAAATTGAAAAAGAGCTCGACGCCGATGAGCCTATAACTGATGTAGCGGTGAAAGATCTGCGAAATCACGCCGCAGGCTAGGCTGATGCACAGGCGGCGTTAGCCCCGTTCAACCTGTATAGAAGTAGACAGCCAAACGCATATAGCATTACTGTATGAGGGCGCCCCGCCATGGCTCAAGCTGTTTGCATCCGCAACGCTATACGGAAGCAGCCCACCAGGCAACTCTAGCGGCGCCAAAACAAATACACGAAATATATTGCGGGGTACTTCCGCTTCCGTTCAACCCGGCTATAATAAGTACATACCCGGTGAGCAAACACGAAACAAGTTGATTGCTTTGAGCCGAGGGGCTTTGTGGAAACTTCAGGTCGACGTTGACCAGAAACAGTAACAAGCAGCCCGATTTACGTGACGGACTGACTGAAGCGTAAGTAAAATATTGAGCCCACCGCAAAGGGCAGTCAGACAATAGCATTGGACCGCCGCAGTTTATTCTGGGCGGTCCTTTTGTTTGTGGCCATAATTTGGCCAGGTAATCCATCTGTGGCAGTTTTTGGGCTGTCACGTAGATTTCACGCTTCCCCTGTTACCTTTCCCAAGCTGCCAATCAAGCACCCCAAGCTTACTAACCAATCTAAACAGGTCGCCCGGACCCAAAAAGTCACCAGTCTTACCGCTGGGGCTTCTCGCCTGGGCGTACACCCTCCCTTTTCTTTAGCCACAGGTCGCCTGCATATGCCACCACGTGATACCTCGGACGCAACGCCCCCTCCAGCCCAACAACACCATGAAACGGCTCAGGCCCTGCATAACGACAGCTACCCTGCCGCACCTAAGGCGGGGGACGCGAGCACATCAGCGAAGGGCGACACCACGACAGCGGGCAAGGTAACGGACGCATCGACCACAAGCGGCGACGGGCCCAATAAGGCTGGCCAGGCGCTCGAGAGCGGCAAGACAGCGGCGCAGGACGCCAAGCTTGGCCTGCCCAGTCTGGAACTATATGACTCGAAAGCCGGCGGTGACTCCGGTGCGGGAAGCGGCTCCGGTCGCCAGGGAATGATGGAAAACGCCCAGAAGACACTGGCCGATCCCAAGGCGTCGGCGGCCGACAAACTCAGCACGGTCGAGAAGCTGGCCGAAGGCGGCGTGAAGAACATCTCGGTCCCTGATGCCGACGGCAAGATGCGCGACTATAAAATAGATGTAGAGCACGCCGGCAATCGTTCGATGGTGCACCTCTACGGCAAAGACGACAAAGGCCGTGACCAGGTAGTACTGCGCGGCGTCGACAATGGCAACGGCAACTTTGTTAAAGAGCAGGACAGAAGCGGCCGCAGCGTTGACTATACCGGTGCGAACTGGGCAAAAGGCGACCACGGAACGAGCACAGTCGGTACAGTCGGCAGTGACACGGCAGCCAGGCCGCCCGCTGAACGACCGACCGTCGGCACCGACACTACACCGCCCGCTCAAAGACCTCCAGTTAGTACCGACACCACACCGCCCACTCAAAGACCTCCAATTAGTACCGACACCACACCGCCCGCTCAGCAAGCCAAACCAACCGACACGACACCACCTGTTGAGCAGCCCAAGACACCCGACGCTACTGACGCTAAGCCCGGCTCTATCGACAGATCGCAGTTCAATAAGCAACTGGAAGATCCCAGAGTGATGGCTGCCTTCGCCGGTAGAATGAATTCAGAAGTAGGCTCGCAGGGCAAACAAGCACAGGTAGCCTTCGCTGAAGAAGTAATGAACAGAGCCGCCTCAAGAAACCAAACTCTGATGCAAGCGCTCTCCGGAAGTTACTACCCAACCAGCCATCCCGGCCACTCCAACAATCCTGAATTCAAAGACTCAATTACTAAAGCCTGGAAAGAAGGAACCGACACCATCCACGGTGCCACCGGCAATGCCTCCGGCCGCGTAGGATTTGGTGTAGCCGGCGGCCACTATGACGCAAACAAACAATGGGTCTCGCCCAACCAGACCGCCAGATTTGGCGGTGAAAGATTCGGCATGGAACAAGTAGACCTCAATAAGGGCTGGGCCAAGAAATATGAAAGCCTGAAGAGAGGCGGCGCATCGATGTCGTAAGGCATGCTAGTTGCTAGCACGCTCATCTCATGGGCAGCGTCAGACTAGTACTTTAAATCAACGTCGCGCGCGATATAATAGCGCCGGTGCCGATTTAAAGGTTAGAAAAATACGCCAATGAACAAGTCTTTTATCCAACTTGCCGTCTCAGTGTTGGGCATCTTCGGTTCTGTCGTCCCGAGTCTACCGGCGCAGGCGCTGTCTCTTCAGGAAGCCACTGACCAGGCCTTCCGAAAAAACGGCATCGAGCGCGTATCGATGTTGTCGGAAGTTACGCCAAGAAACATAGGCAGCAAATCGTATGCCTTCAAACCTGTGCATGTCGTACCGCAGGGCAATGGATACGTCATCGTCACAGACCAGATTGACCCGGTGGCTTTACAGAGTCTCAATAAGCTGGCGCAATTTCATTCAGGGTCGGTCATTCGACTAAATGACTTTCGCAATCTCTACAAAATGCCGAGCGCGCGTGCACATCTCATAGAACGATTACGGCAGGCAAATCCCAAATATGTAGCATTTGCGCCGAAGCTCGAAACTCTTAGCGAAAACGGACTGCTGGCCATTTGGCAATTGCTCCTTAATTATGGAAACGGACAGTTAAATGTCTATCCGGGATTTCTAATGGCTGAAGACAGTACTGTTTTATCGCAACTAGTCGACCGGGCAATTAATTGCCAACCAATGCAAATAAGTGATGTGCGCCCAGTGGTAGTGTCGCAATTTACTGACCCCAAGAGCGGAGGCATGCGGTCCGTTCAGAAAGCAAAGGTAATGGAGGATCTGTTCGAGGAGCTCAATATCAACTGCCCAGGTCTTGTGGTACGCACAAATACCGCGCCGCCGGATCCCGCTGTCTTTCCTAAAATCGGATCCCTGGGAACCGTCCAGCAGAAACAGAATCTTGTGCGCCAATTACCACCAGAAGCAGCAAAAGCTATCGGCGCCTCCAATTTTTTGCTGATGTTTGGTCATGGCTCGACAGGCATGTCCTGCAGCCTGGACGTAGACGCATATCGCGATGTCCCAATGAAGAACGACATAGTCCTCTGCGGTTCGTGTTTTTCCTGCACCCCTTTTGTCTCGGACATTCTGCAAAAAAACAACGGCAGGAGGCGTGAACCACTTATATATCGCGCCATCGCCAACGGTGCACAGGTCTTTTGGGGACATATGCACGAAAACAGCGGCTTCCCCGAGCTTTTTGTCGCCTTTGAATCTCTCATGAAAGGCGAGCAGGTGGGCCGAGCGTATCAGGAAACAATGAATGGAATCTTTGCCAACACCAGACTGCAACCACAACAGTTTGTTATGAGCGAACAAGAACTTGGCGACGAAGATGCGGTTAAACAGCGCAATCATGTGCTCTTCGTAATGGTTGGAGATCCGGCGGCGCAGCCAATTGCAAGATAGGAAACTCCCACAAAGAAGCTTTCTAAAGTCGTTGCTCGTTGGCACAATAACCGGGCTTGGGGTGATAGTTACCGCCGTATCGTTAGCTGCCTATGTGCAAAATGTCTGGGTCTGCGACATGTTCAGTCAGTTCAGGCTCGCCTACGCAGTAATTCTGATTGTATTCCTTGCCGCACTGCTCCTCCTGCGCTCGCGTGTCGGCTCATCTATTATCCTGATAGGCGCGATAATTAGCGCAGTGCCTATCTTCAGTATGTATATGAAAGGAGATTGCTCATCGGCAAAGGAGTCGCAGATCATTGGCGTCCTTAATTTCAATACAGAATTTCAGCACAACGACCGTTACGACCTGCTGGCCAAGCTCGTCAACGAGCGCGATCCCGACATTTTTGCGCTTGTCGAAATCAACCAAAAGTGGATCGATGCCATCGAACCAACGACCCGGCGCTTTCCTCACACTAAGGTTTTCATCGTCGGTCCGGGCCTGGCATTATTCAGTAAGTTTCCAATTGAAAAATGCGAAGTGCGCTATTTTGGCAAAAGTCACCATCCGCGGATCTACGCAACCTTACTGGTGCACGGCCGCCCTGTGCAAATTGTGATCGCGCACCCAACAACTCCCCAAAGCGAAGCAGGATTTATCGAACGCAACCAGGAAATGTCTCTTATCCACGATGAAGTGCAGGCGCTGCCTTCACCCAAAATACTTATTGGAGATTTGAATTGCGGTCCGTGGTCCCCGGCCTTCAGGCATCTTCTGACGGCCGGACTGAAGGATTCCGAGCAAGGCTTTGGTCCACAACCATCATGGCCTGCCCGCAATGGCAGGGTCCAGGAAGGCTGGGCGATACCGCCATTTGTGCCCATCGATCATATCTTGGTCAGCAGCGATATTTGCGTTAAGAGTCGCGCAGCAGGTCCAGGCATGGAGTCGGACCACTTGCCGGTTTTTGTGAAAATGGCATTTGCCAGCCAGCCACATAGATAGGAAACTGGAAACAAAAGTATCCGTTTTTTGCCTAATGAAGAAGTAGCTCTGCTTCATGCTCAACGATCTCGTCACACGCAGCGATCAACTCTTCAACGTATCTTTGCGAAGTAAGGCCATGTGCGTTCGACAACCTGTCAATCATCGTCGATGTAAGCTCTTGCTCTCCCCGTCCAATGCGGTAAAGATGACGCTCGGCCGGGCCACCGTTCTCTTTCAGACCAGTCTGTGTAAGTTGATATTTCAACATTACTTTGCGCATCGCCGGGCCAAGAAAATCGCGATAGTCAGACAAAGCGTCCAGATCATTTGCTCGCCTGAAATCATCATCAACTTTATAGCGAACAGCATCCAAATCTATCGAGACATTGCGCTCGGGCCAAAACACATGATTCCCCATTTCATCGATTTTAAATTTATCGCGCTGAGCTGACGGCAGTTCGGCCAAGCCCGCGAAATCAGCAAATCGAACCCGATAGTGCTTCAAATCACAGGCCTGCACGATGAGTTCATCATGCTCTACGTAAGCGCTTGCAATACTGTCCGACGCTCGTTTATCGCACCATGCATGCAAAATTCTGTTGATTTGTTCAGGCGCAATGACTTTGAAAAGCTTTCGAAGTAATTCCGGCGAATCCAATTCCTGAACCTTGTCAAAAAATACGTCGGCATTAGTATCCATACGTACAAAAACAATCCTAAGATTTCCACACTTTAGAGACTCTTCGATAAGGCCGCCCGCAAACTGATTCAACGTGCTCGACTTAAGAACTAGAAACGTATCCCTCCCTCTATCCTTTGCCTCGACGTCAATACGGAAAACAAAATGCTCAGGATTTTTGATCTCCTTTTGCACCATCTTGTCGGGGTCGATCACCACTAGTTTCTTATCTGATACCTTCATTTTCCGGTCCTCACCGACCTGAGATTCAAAATGCGCCATGCTGCGAAATATTAGCCTTCACGTCACTGCGTTATATTGTGAGCACAACAGAATCAGACATTTTTTAATATCAAATTCAAAAATGTCCGATTTAGGACTACGCCAGTTACACGGTTGCACAGCTCACCAAATTGTGCCATACTTAAGTATGGCCGCCACAGCTTATATCAGGCTCTTAAACAGGCCGCGAAGAACATCAGCAATTCTTGGAGGTATCTATGTCAGAGTCAATCAAAACTGAATGGACCAAGGATCAAGTCATCATAGTGGTTGAATCTTTGGCGCAAAAGCGTCACGGACTGACATTTGACGAATACGTCGGACTTGTGTCAAGCGGCAGCGAAAAAATCGATCGTTGCACAGACAGCGACATTATCGGCCTTCTGACACTTATCGGGCTCGGAACCGGAAGTCGTGCAGCGGCATAGTTCTTTCCGAACCGACGCCGTCAATTATACGAAAGCTATGCTGGCCGGAGGCGATGAAGCCGTTTACGCATTTCGTGAGTTGATCATGTTGCTTCTCGGAAATACCATTCTTGACGACCGATCTTTTGTAAGCGTCCAATCCGTGGATTGGAAATCTGCCTTTGTTATTGCTCCTCCTCCACGGGGTCCAGCCGAATTCGCGAACGCGGCCGACGGAAGCGAACTATATTGCTCGTTAAAGCTCACGAATGGCAGCTTTTTGGATCTGCAGTACAGTCTTTTCGTGGACGAAAGCGACAGGTTTTTGAAAACCGATTCGTCGCGGATGGTTTATCAAAGTGATGACGCCGGTCGAGATCAGTTTTTTAGATTTGAAATGAATAGAAAGCCATCGACCCACTATCCATTTGCGCATTTGCACGTCAATGGCACATGGAAATCTGAAACAACACCGAGGCCAAAAGGTATGGAAAAGATTCATTTTCCAACTCCTAGGCCAACAATTGAAAGTCTTATAAGAGCGCTTGTCTATGATTTCGATGTTAAACCAAAATGCGAGCCGAGAATTTTTGAACCAGTATTACGAGCTTGTGAGCAAGAGTTTTTGAAAGTGGCAAGGACATCGACAAAAGAACCTCAACCGCTTCCTCCTGTAAACGACTAGCCAATCGTTTTTGTTATCTAACGTAGAATCTCAATTAACCTTCGCATCAAGGCACGTCTTAATCTCCGGCTTGGACATGAGCTCCGGCAACGTCAGCGTCGTCTTTTGAAAGCGAGACAAAATACTACCGCAGTACATCCACCGCTCTTCCTCAGTCAGTCCGAGATTACCGTCGATGAGCGCTGCTTCGCTCGCCAGAGTATCGAGCTCCAGGGCGTTGTTGGCATTGTTATTTGAGGCCGGTGCTCTCATCTTTCCTACGAGATCAAGGACTAGCTTGCGCCGTTCATCAAGCGTGCTCTGAAACTTCGGACCAATGTAGCTGCTCTTGTCGGCAATCATTTTGGCGTAAACCGCTTCAAGCCAATTTTCGAATTCGGACGAAAAATTGCCGTTCTGCAAGATTGGTCGAAGATTTTCCTCAGTCACCAGCCTCGGTGCCGGCGCACCTGGATAGACGTAACTCAGCGGCTGGCCGGCGAGCATCTTGGAAAAACTCTCATAGTATCCCCAGGTATTTTCGCGCCCGAGCTGTTGCGACAAGGCCGCATCACCCGCCGCCATATCCCGCAGCAGAGCGCCGCGGATTACGAACACTTCGTGAGGGTTGTCGCTGCAGTCGGCGATGGGGCTCAATTTATGCTGCACTCCGGCGTGTTCGCCCTTATCGATAAACAAGCCGACAATGCGCCCCGCTGTAGCTTCTACGACAGAATCGCCTGCCACCCAATAGTGCTCGGATGTGGGCGAGACTTTATCAAAATTGGCAGCCCAAGCAGGATCACCTGGAATAGGTTGAGCGTAGGCCATCAATACTGTATTGCCCCAGGGCCAGCTTTTGACTGCATTGCGTACTTCATCACCATAGCCACCTTGCAATACAGCGCTTACAAACTGACTGGCGAGTCCCGCGCCCAGGCTATGACCTGTGACGTATATATGCTCAGGCGCCGGATAGTTTTGCTCAAGATATTTGCAGGAAGCAGTAATTGTGCCAAGCATGGTCGGCAGCGACTCGGCGAATCCTTTAGTCACAGTACCGACTTTGCTGATTAACGGTTGCGCAATCTGCTTGCTGCCACCAAGATCGGTGACCCAATCGGGATTGCCCTTCGCTTCACCAATAAAATCCTGGGCTTTCCAAACGGTCTTGCTCAGGGCTGATCCGCTGCGACTGCCGCGGAAAACAATATGAGCGTCATAGCCAGTGTGCGTCTTTCGCATGAGCACAAAACCCATGAGACTCCACGCAGGCTCGGTGGCGCCGGCGATACCAGTACCGCCTTCAAACAGGATCATACGATCCTCACCACTGGGATACTCACGTATCTGAAATCGTTCGACGTCATTACATGGATAACTAGTCGGTTTAGTTTTATAGCGCATGCCATCAATTGATTTGATATTTCTGGTGACATAGTCCGGCGCGCAAACGGTCAGGAACCTTTCGCCATCGCGATTGAACGTGGGTAACTTAGCGTCGATGTGCTTGTAGTTTGTCAGGATCGGGTCAAGATTGAGATTGCTGTTCGGCCAACCGCGTGCCGCGTTAGGGCCGCTGTAGAATCCGGCTGGTCCACCGAGCGTGGCCGCATAATCCTGCGTGAATCGGCAGATGTTATTGCGACGGTCGCTGCCCAAGCGGGATTCCAGGTCATACCAGGGATCGAGCGGCAGGCATAAAGATTGATGATAAAGCTGATAGACAAGCGTACACAAGTCGAGATTGAGGACAGCAGGAGGAACAGCATTGGCTTGAGCCTCGCTATCGGCAGCAATCGCCGGTGACGAAACCCAAATGACTAGGGCAGCCAAAAGGAAAATGGCGGCGTTATGAAACCTGGCGGCGCATTGTAATTTGGCGGCGTCTTGAAATCGGCTGCTTGTGAACATAGTATTCTTCCGTGGGTGGCGCGACCAGTATAATATATGGCTACGCCCTACCTGCGCGGGAATCGAATTGAACTGTGAAGATGACCTACGAGAGATTTTCAAAACGGCAGAATTCCTGCCGGTGTTGCGGGCCATCCGTGCGCTGAACTTGCCGGACTGGTGGTTGGCCGGTGGTGCTGTAAGAAATACTGTCTGGCGCAAACTTTTTCCGCAGGATTGCGAGCTGACTATCAAAGATTTTGATATCGCCTTTTTTGATGGGGACGGCAAGCGTGAAGGCGAGATTGCAGCCAGGGAAACTTTGCAAAAAGAATTTCCCAATCTGATCTTCGATGTGAAAAATCAAGCAAGTTTTGGGGAGTGGCGGCCATGGCACTTTTCGTTTTGCAGCAGCGGTGATGGCATTGCACACTGGCTACATACTGCAACAGCGGTTGGTATCAGATTGAATGACGCCGATGAGATTGAGATTTTCGCGCCGTATGGATTGGCCGATCTGTTTGGTGGCGTGATACGTCCGACATGGCACAACGCCGATGCCGAAGCGGCGGAATTGAAGAAATTGGATTTTTTAAAGAAGTGCCCCGCTCTGGTAACAGGTGAAGTGGTGCCTGAAGTAATGGGTAATCCACCTTCATTGAACGGCCTCGTCTGTGATCAATTCATTGTGTCGGAAGTTTGGTATGACGGCGTGCTTGAAACGCCAGCCAATGTGAGCTATTTGCGCTTCGGTGAGCAATGGCATCATATGTGCATTGATGTAGCGACGATTTTTTGGTCGCTCCTCGACAAACCGCCTGAAGCGCTCTCGGTTCCTGAAGAGAACGTCGAAATCCCTTTATTTGACCTTGGAGAGCGATATCATCTCAACGGCGTTGTGCTGGAACGCTATGAAATGGCGTACATCCCAGATGGCGCTGTTGTCCGTTTCTTTTTTGCCAATGGCACTTGTGTCTTGATCAAGTGCATTGATGACCATGAAACTTATGAGATTGTAGTGTGAGCACATTACATCCTGTGCGAAATCGCATATAGATTGCATATCAATACTGCTGTCCAACAGCTAACACCGTAGGCCGGGCTGCTTACAACCAATTGCGTATCCAGAATCCCCTGAGCACGCCACTTATCTAGCGCCAAAAGAAATCCAAGAAATATATTCCGGGGTAGTGGTAACCTTGCGAGATCTCGCTATAATAATTGCATAACCGGTGAGCAATCGCAAAACAAGTTGATTGCTTCGAGCCGAGGGGCTTTGTGGAAACTTCAGGTCGACGTCGACCAGAAACTGTAGCAAGCAGCCCGATTTACGTGACGGAC
>Ga0105248_10006511_pt1 | contig 12805 bp, 10 predicted proteins | sample KBSS34metaG_FD_81524 | JGI IMG/M metagenome (GOLD analysis project Ga0105248, IMG submission 81524) | Switchgrass rhizosphere microbial communities from Kellogg Biological Station, Michigan, USA - KBS S3-4 metaG | ecosystem: Host-associated > Plants > Roots > Rhizosphere > Soil | place... | reverse complement strand
TTCCGAGCCGCCCGATCACGACCGGAGGGAGGCGCGGACTGACCACAGGCGGCCTTGGGAGCGGATCAGGGAGATGAACGTCGATGGGAGGCCGGCGCGGCGGGGTCAATTGACCCGTGGACACACGAACCGATACCACAGAGTTCCGCCGGACCTTCTTCGCCGCCTCGGGGTCCTGGCTGAAAACGGCTCCTTCGGGTTCGGAACTGATACCGCGGGAGATTACGTTCATCTGGAGTGCGGCTCGCGTGCAAAGATCCTTTGCGGCGGCCTCGCGTTGACCGATCAATCCAGGCACAGTCACCAAGTTCTCTAGTGCGGATACGACCGCGACCATTGCACCCAAAGGGATAAATTTGTGGGCCGGAGGGTCCTGGCTCTGCACAATGGCGTCAGAATCGGGATCGCCGGTCACCTGGACCTGGAATCCGGCGGTCTCCAGGGTCTTCCGGCCATTGACCAGAACAGCGCGAACCACGTCCGGGACTTCGACGCCAACCGCCACGGTGACGTTCACTGTGGTGTTCAAAGGTACAACGACTCCCTGATCGGGACTCAGTTCGAGAACGGTTCCAGCAGGCCGGTCGCTGGGAACCGAACGCGCCTCGGCGAATTTGAGCTGCGCGGCCTCGATCTGCTGTTTTGCACTAGCGCGATCGATGCCGTGCACCGCCGGCACCGGCACGCCGGTGGAGACGTCCAATTGAATGACAGCTCCCCGGGGAACCTTCGCCGGAGGCTTCGGTGCTTGATCGAGAACGGTGTCCAGCGGTCGGTCGCTCAGCGGACGGTTCCGGATTTCGAGCGCCAACCCGAGTTGGTCCAGCGCGGCCTTGGCCTGCGTCAAGGTTTGATTGATCACGGATGGCACCGCGACCGCCCCCGCGATGGTCAGGACCACCTTGCCACCCACGCCGAGTTTCTCGCCGGCGCGCGGATTCTGGTCAAGAACAGTGCCCTCGGCGGCAGCGGAGACCTGCGTCACCGGATCGCCCAGCGTCAAACCCCGGGTTTCAATACTCTCTTTGGCCAGCGCTGAGATGAGACCGGTGACTTGCGGGACTTCTAGCAACACCGGTGTGGCGACCGCCAGATCTACAGTTGCTCCCGCCGCAGCCAAGTATCCGGCTGCCGGCGACTGGCGGATCACCGTCCCCAGTTTGGACGAACTGACGGTATCGGTGATCTTTCCGGCTTGAAGTCTTCCCGCGGTCAAGGCCGAGATCGCAGCCGCGCGATCCGTGCCTGTTAAATCGGGCACAGTCACGGCCTGAGGCGCCGCGATGACGATCGCCACCGTTCGCCAGACCGGAACTTCGGTACTCGCCGGCGGGTCCTGTTCGACGATAGTTCCGGGTTTTTGCGTGGATTCCCGGATACTACTGGCGCCCAGCGTCAGATTGCCGGAAGCGGCCAAAGCAGCGCCCGCCTCTTCGCGCGTCATACCAGTGAGATCGGGGACCTTAACGGTTCGCACCGCAGCAAGCGTGACCGAAACCAGGGATCCTCGCGTGATGGCGACGCCGGCTGCAGGATCCTGGCTGATAATCGATCCCGGGAATTCGTCGGAGGGCGCGGCGCCGACCGAATCATTGAGCAGAAGTCCGCTGCGGCTGAGAATGGTGAGCGCTTCGGCCTGATTGAGCCCCTTCAGATCCGGCACCTGAACCACGGGTTGGGTAGCCACGACCAGGGTGACGTTCGAACCCTCCGGAATCCGTTCGCCCGGGAGCGGGTTCTGCCGCAACACCACGCCCGCCCGGGACGGTTCGGTGATGAAAATCTCGATCACCGGAACCAGGCCCGCGGTCTTCACCGCCTGGGTAGCATCGTCAGCGCCGAATCCGACGCAATACGGGACCGGCACGCGGATCGGAACGCGCACTCGCAAGGCCACCAGAGAGAGGGGCGGTGCCTTGGTGTTGGCTGGCGGATCGGTGTCCATCACCTGGCCGGGGTTCGCGTTATCCTCCACCTCAATCACTTGCGCGACCGCGAAACCGGCATCATGCAATGCCTGGATTGCCTGGGCCCGGGTCTTACCTGCGACGTCGGGTATCGTCAGTTCCTGCGCGGAGGCGAGCGGAATTCGTACGACACGGTGCAGACGGCGCGGAACCGTGTTATCGATCTTGGGATGCGTTTGATAGACGAGCAGTGTGTCATCGGCGAGGCCGCCCAACAACGCGGATTCGCGCAGCACTGCCTTGGCCTCGTTGTACTCCAGGTCGCACTGAACGGCGAGCGTGTGCGTGCGGGAATCGTAGGAAATATCGCACACGGGCCGCAGCGGCCTACGATAGACTTCCCGCGTAAGCGCGGTAAGGGAGGGATCGGCAGCGGGAGGCTGCGCATCCCAGGCTTCGTCTCCAGATCCCATGGCCCAGGTCTGGATTCCGTGGAACCCGGGGGCTCCGGAAAGCAAGGATGCGATGGCGGCCCGCGCGGACGCGAGGGGCAGGATCTTGGCCAGGGATAATGTCCAGGTGCGCGCCAGCGTTCCGCCCTGAGGCCGATCGATCTTCGCATGCGCCCGGTACGCGAACAAGGTTCCGGAGCCGGCTAGGGCCGAGGCATCGCCCCCGAAGATTCCCCATTCCCGGAACGGTCCATGGGGGGCTTCGTCGCCGAAAGTGAAGGAAACGGTCAACGTGGACGTCGCCGCATCGTACTTGAAATCGGCATCGGGATGGAGGGCCTGGCGGTACACTTCCTTCTGGAGCTGTCTCGTCTCCACCGGTGGCGTGGGCAGCGCCTGATCCCATGTGGAGTCGCCTTCGCCGATGGCGAAGAAAGTCAGGCCGCGCGTCCCGGGGCGGCTCAGAAGGTTTCCGATCAAATCCAGACTGGACACCGCGATCAGGTTGGGGGTCCGCGGAGTCGCCAACAGCACGGTTCCATGGCCGTCCGCAACCAGATCCGTATACCAACCCTGAAGCCCGATTCGCATCTTTTACTTCCTGAAGGCGTTGAAGGTCTGACGGACGTTCTGCGAGTGACCCGCCGAGATCTCCGAGGACCGTTGCACGATGGCAGACGTCTTGGCGGGCAGAGCGGTGTCGCCCACGACAGTTCCGTCGCCCACCAGATCGCTGACGCGGCTGCGCAAAGTGGCATTCACCTTCTGGCCGACCGTGGCTCCCACTTCCTGGGCGATGGTCTGGCCCAGCGTACCGGAGCGGACGATGGCGTCGTCGCTCACGTTGGCGTCCACGAACAGTTGTGCTTTGGTGGCCTGGTGCGCGTCGGAGTGTACCCGGTCGTAAACGCCGGGCAAGTCGCGGATCACGGCATCGTGATCGATCGTCTTGTCGGGTTTGATGGCGCGGCGAACCACATCGCCGACGCGGGCGCTGACTTCCACCTTACCCACCAGGGACGCGATCTTGGACAACGCCCAGTCGCGCACCCACATTCCGAACTGAGCCTGCAAGGATCCCACCCCACGCACGACGCCCCGTTCAGCATCTTTGACGTGCACGGTGACATTCACGGAGCGGGAACTCGGCACGCCAATGATAGGAAACTGCGGGACGTGAGGTCCCAGGTCCACCATGGATTTCGGTGGAGTGTAACGGGAGATAAGCTGCAACTCCTCGGGCTCGACAAAGACTTCGGAGTACTTGATGGATCCGGGGTTGGGGAGAGACGCGCGCCGGAGTTTGTCGGCCACGTTCTTCAGCACCCCCACATCGGTGCGGCTGGGCGGGGTTTCCGACTCCACGCCGATCAGTTCGATGGAGACCTTACCGTTGTTGTCCGTGACCGCGGTCGCGGGACTCAGCACGCCCCAATCGGCTGTGAGAGACACAAAAGCGCTGATCACCGGCTCGTTCAGGCCATTCACGACGCGAATATCGATTCGGACTTTTTCTCCAAATAGCACGGACTTGTCGGGGGAAGTGACTTCCACTTCCCAAAACAGTTTGGCCAACTTTGTTTTTACTTTCTCCAATTCCACTTCCAGATCCTGAACTCTTTTTTCCAGGCCCACCACCTTTCCGGTGAGCGCGAGATTGTCATCGGCGATGCGCCGGACGTTAAGAGGGCTGCGGCGCAAGTCCTGGATCATGGCCGCGGAGATTTTGGTTTCCCCGGCGGGACGTTCGATCAGCGCCAGAGGCACGGAATCGGCCGGAGGCAGCGCGGGCAGTCTGACAGCGGCGGCGCTCCAATCCAGGCGGTCCCGTACACAGGTCTCCAGATTAACGTCCTGAGAGTTCTGCAAGTCCTGGTCCTCTTGAGCCGTCACTCGAGTAACCGACGGAAGTAAGTATATTACAAACGAGGCCTTATCGACCGTGGCCGGGAGCGAGGGACCGCCCGGCAAGGACGAAAAAAGGCGTTCCGCGGGGTTCCACAGATCGTAGCCCTGGGCCATGCACCGTCCCGCGCCGATCAGGAAGTCGTTGGCCGGTCCCTTGGGGGCCGGCTGAATGCGGAAACTTTCGTCGTCGGGAACGCCGTTGCCGACGTAGTTAAGCCGCAGCATGCGCTCGAAGTAACGACGAATGTCTTCGGCTTCATTCCAGTCGCGATCGAGCAACGGGACACCGCGTTGAAGCCGGACTCCGATATATTGCTTCGATTCGCGGAATGTATCTACACCATTGTTAGAGAATCGGCCCTTTTCCATTTATGATTCCTCCTCCTGGGACAAGTTGAAGGAAATACTCAGCGCATCTTTCATCGAGGGAAGATCGAGAATTACCACGCCTCGCATATTTACAGGCAGAAAGAGACGAAGATTTTGTTTCAACCGTCCGCGCTGTTCCTCGACTTGGCCGACGGTCGAACCAGCCGCAGGCAGCAAATAAATGCCGATCGTGTTGTACGAGTACCAGCTATCGTCACCGACGCCGGCGTCGTAGGTATAGTCGGCCTGGTCGTCGAAGGTACGCATCGCCGCGAGCAAAGCAGCATTTTCCGTGTCCACGGTGAACGATCCCTTGTCGGTGGGATCGTCCGGATTGCCGAGATCGTTAGAGAACATCACATTGCGCGCGAATTCCTTGATCCGCGCGCTCCAGCCGGTCAGGCGCCGGATCCAGATCATGCAACCCGGCTTGGTGCCGGTTAGCCGGTACAGGGCGGTGGCATAGTGCAGCTCGTGACGCTGCTGCGGGATTCCTTTGCTAAGCGTTAACGGCCAGCCGATGGTGGAGGCATGGAAAGGGAGCAGGCGCGCATCGACGCGATCGATGTCGTCGATGTCGCGGAGGGCCTCCGTGCGGCTGCGGATGTAATCGAACGTGGCTCCGAACAGCTCCATCATGCGGCGAAGTTGGCCCATCCCCGCGCCGGTTTCGGCCAGCGCGTTCCGCCCGCCGTCCGGCGCGGGGGTGACAACGTCGTGACGCCGGTACATCTCCGGTAGCAGTTGATACATGCGCTCGCCCAGATTCCACCGGTTTCCCGGGTCGGCTGAGGCGCGTGCGCGACGTTCGACGTTCTGGCCGTTCTCGCTTGCGGCGTAACGCAGTTCGTAATAACAGACCATGCCCGGCGTAAGGCCGGAATCAGCGTCCACGAGTTCCACCTCAACCGAGCGCGGGACCCCGCCTTCCGAAGCCAGCGTTGTCGTCCGGCGAAGAACTTCGCGGCCGTTCTTGACCACGGCGGATTCAACAGTCGTGAACAGATCGCGGCCCGGCTCCCGGGCGGTACGCTCGCGGGACGTTCCGATTTCAAGCCCGGCGGGAGGAAATGCCGCCGAAGAGTAGACCAGGTTCGCGGCCTCGGGTCCGTATTCATAGTCGCCGGCTTTCCGCACCAGGCGGACGGCCGGCACAGCAGCCGGGGTTTCCCCTTCCGCCAGGACGAACCGCCAGGTGACGCGGATGCGCCCCCCGATCAGGTCGCCTTCGGCGGTAAAGAAACCCAGGTTCACGCGCGCTCCGATTCGATGGTTACACTCAGGTTGTTCAGAAACGGAATCTCGAAAGGACCCGGTTGAATCCGGCCGTCGGGGGCCACTGCCGGGCTCTTGACGCCGGCCCGGCGGAATTCGCTGACGTTGGCCGCATACGCTCCCGGAACGGCTTCGGCCGATTCGTAGACTTTGCTCAGGTAGATTGTCTTTGCGAAGTCGACATTCTTGTAGTCCAGAATTGCCCTGACATCGCGCTCCACCTGCTGACGGACCAGCAGGGCATCGTAGTTGTGCTCGACGATGATGGAGAGGCTGATGTTGACCGGCGCCGGGACCGGATCCTTAATGGTGATGAAAGTCCCCACCATGCGTTTGTCTTCGAAGTAGGCGATGATTTCTTTTTTCTTTTCGGCGGTGAGTGGCGCGACCGCTTTCCCTTCCGGGGCGATGCACAGGTCAATGGCGTTCCATCCCCGGCCGACTGCGATCACCTTCGCGACGCCTCCGGCGTTCTGGGCCAGCGAAACATAATCGTTCAGGGTGACGGCGCGGCCGCCGGACCGGAAAACCAGGGGAGCGAAACGGATCGCATGATCGAGCGGTTCTGCGTCCGTACCTCCGGTGGCAGCCAGAGGATTGGTGACGGATTTCAGTTTCGTCACCGGCGACAGGCACTTGGTGATGGTGTTGGCTCCGACGTTTCCGGAATCGCCGCCTCCAGCGCGGTAGGTGGCACGGAGGTTGTTGTTACCGGCCGGCGGGATCGCGCCGTATTGGCCGTCGCCGAAGACGACGAAGGCGTTGCCCCATTCATCGAAGACCACTTGAAAGTCGCGCGAGTCCGAGGTGGTCTCCTGAACCCGGCCGTCGGGTCCCGTGTGGTACAGGAGGTTGTCGCGGCGGTCCCAGGACTTGAAACTGCCGCCGTCGTTGACCTCCACCGTCACTGAGGACGCGATCACGGGATTGCGCGACAAAGCGAAGCGCTGCCCGGCCTGGCCGGTGGAGGATCCCAAGATTTCGTCCTTGACGGTCTTGCCCTCCTGGACCTGCAAGCGGGTGACGACCAGGCTCGTGGAGAGGTCGACGGCGCGATCCGGTCCGGTGTACTCGAAGGTGACGGGCGGATTGCCTGCTCCGGCATCGGCGGAAAACTGCGTGCCCTTGGGAATCGTGACCACCTTGGGATCCTGGCCCTGCGGAGCATCGAAGGTAAGCGTCAACTCAGCGGAGGCCGGCAGCGCGGGTGAAAGCTCGTATCCGATGAGCTGCAACAGATTAAAAGCGGAGCGGCGCTCCTTGGCGGTGGCGAGAAAACACTCGCTCGCCACGCGGTCGATATAGTACAGGCAGATGTCGCCGACATACGCCATCAGCTCCACCAGTACGACGCCGGGATCGGCCGGAGACCGGTCGGTCCACTCGGGAAGGCTGTATTGCGCGAGATCCAGCATCGCCGCGCGGAGCGAAAGGTAGTCCTTGTTGGTGTAGTCGATGGCCGGACGAACCGGCGCGGTGACGCGATCAGGCAAGAGGCAGCACCATCCTTTCGGTTCTGGAATCGTGCACCAGAACGTAGGTGAGGAAGAGCTTCAGTTCCCCTTCCTTCTGCTCGACGCGGATCTCGACCGGCAAGACGCGCGGTTCCCACTGAATGAGGGCATTACGCACCTGCTCCTCGATCATGCGGCGCAGCACGTCGTCGTTCGGCTCATGCACCATGGACGCCAGGCGCGTACCGTAATCGCGGGCCATGGCGCGTTCGCCCAACCGGGTGCCGAGCATCAGGAGCAGGTCCTGGCGGATCTTTTCGGCTCCGCTCAGCATCTGCGGGCGGCCGTAGCGCTCGTCGAATCGAAACGGAAATTTGAAACCCTGGATGTTCTCGATCATGCTTATCCCAGCTTTCCTGTTCCGGTCTGGTTAGCGGTCAATCCACCTTCGAGCGATACGACCACGCCCTTCACATCTGCGGCCCGGACGTACTTATCGATGGCTTTGGCCAGTTCCTGGGCGAGAATCGTTTGCGACACTTTGGGGTCCTTCTCGTTTTCGGGCTTCTTAAAGGCCGCCAGCAAGTCCGCTTTCAGTTGGTCTGTATTGAGCGCCATAGCTGTTCCTAATCGAGCGGACAAGCCGGAAGTTGCGGCAGCGAAGGCAAGCTCAGATCCGGCGGCGACGGCAGATCGAACGGCAGAGGCGGCAGTACCAGCGCGGGCAGTTTCGGCAATGGAGGCGGCGAAGGCAAATCGGGCAGCTTGGGCAAAGACGGCAAGCTGAGATCCGGCGGCGACGGCAGATCGAACGGCAGCGGCGGCAAGGCCAGCGTGGGCAGTTGCGGAAGCGGCGGCGGCGAGGGCAAGTCCGGCAGTTTCGGCAAAGAGGGCAGACTCAGGTCCGGCGGCGCTAGAAGATCGAACGGCAGCGGCGGCAGCGCCAGCGTGGGCAATGACGGTATGGGTGGGAAGCTACAGCGGCTCATGTCACTTCACCTTGGTCACCGTGGTCAACGGTGGCGAACCCGGGACTGGAACAATCGGAGGCAGCGGCGGACCCGTGGGACCTACCGGGCTCACATGCGTGTGCGCTGCATACATGCCGAGAAAGGTCAACCCCAGCAGCGTCGGCTCCGCGGCGCCCTCGCCAATGCCGACCGATTGCCCCTGTATCAGTACTTTCTTCGCGGAGATCTGCACGGTGCCGTTGGAGAGCACGCGAAGGTTGTCGCCCTTCATTTCCACCGCGACGCCGTTCTTGTTTACCATCACGATTCCGTCCGAGCTCATGTTCAGCAGGTTTCCGTGCTGCTCCATGAGCGTGGCGGCGGATTCGGCGGAGTCGAGATTCAGGAACGATCCCTTGTCGTTGGAAATCACGACGCTGCCGTCCTTGGTCACCGAAAGGAACGAATTCTTCTTATGGCGAATGACGATCTTTTCCTCGCCTTGCTTGTCCATCAGCTCGATGGTGTGACCGGAGGGCGTCTGGATCACGCGATTGTCCGGAGGCGTGATGTTGGCTTCCGGCGGAACGTCGCCATCGGCGTACCACACGCCCACCCAGATCGGATAACCGGTGTCGCCCGCTTCGAACTCCACCCACACCTTGGCGCCTTCGGGCGGAACCTGAAAGTGCCCGAAGGGAAAACAGGGGCGCGCCCACACCATGGTGGCTGGTCCAAAAATGGACGGCACCAGAACCTGGACGCGCCCGCGCTTCAACTCGTCTTTGTTGTCGTTAACGATGCCCGCGTATTTGCCGTAATAGCGGTGCAAGTGTCTTTGAGATTCAGGACTGTTCATAGCTACCGGGTCATCTCCAACATCGTCTTATAAGCGCCCTCGCTCACCATGTGGCGGGCCAAACGCACGTACCAATCGCCATCGATCGAGCCGGAGATTCCATCAATGGCGACTTTGCTCTTGGCGCGCAGTTTGACATTGCCGCTGACGGTGGCCGTCGCGCGAAACCCCATGATCGTGGTGGGGTCGGGTCGCGCCAGCGCATCCACCAACACGCTGTCGCTGGGAAGGCCGGCAGCGGCGAGTTGCGGACCCACCGTGGGATCGACGCTGGCGGCCGCGGAAGCGTCCAGCGCCGCCTGAGCGGAGTCTCCGAGCCCCATGGCCTGAGCCTTTTGTTGCCGCTCCGCATTCGGGGTTGCAGGTGTAGGCGGAGCCGGCGGCGGTGCCTCTTTGGACACGATCGATCCGTCGTTCGGATCGATCACCGCGGACACGCGATACGGCAGCGCCCGGGTGGAGACACGCTGGTGATCGATGTTCACCACTTCGCCAAAACCGGTGCAGGCGTACAGCTTGGTCACCGGCGATTGCCGGGCCAGCTTCTGCTCCGAAATGAAGTAGAACTTGGGCTGATCCACGTCGGTTTCGACAAACCCGCGGCAGCGGAAGCGGACGGCCAGCATCTGGATGAATTGCCAGTCCGTGACCGGACCCTGCACCAACTCCTTGAAGTCGGGATCCGGATCGGGCTCGATCTGCGCGATGGCGATGCCGCTGTCGGAAACAATCTTCTTGAGGATGGCGCTCAGCGTCCCTTTGTGCGTTTTGGGGCTCGCCTTCACGTGCATTTTCGATCCCATGTCGTAGGCGATCACCGTCAGCGTATTGCCGTCCACGGAAGGCGCCCGTTGCACCAGCCCCTGAAAGATCTTGGCGTGTTCGCTTTCCCAGCCGAGCTCGATCACAACTTCGTTTCCCAAGTGAATGGCTTCGTGATTCATTCCGACCGAATCACGGACGACAATCGTGGCCTTGTCCAGCAACCGGTCATGATCCTCCACTTCGAGCGAGACAACGGAGTTGTCCCAATCGACTCCGCCGATCTTGACCTTCTGAAAGACACGAGGAGGAGTATCGGTCATCGCTAGAATCTCCGGGTCCGCTGAATCTGGCCGACTTCGCCGGCGTCAGGCAGCGCCACCGCATCGCCCGATTCCCAATCCAAGGGGAACCGCGCGTCATTGGCATCCGCCAGCCGCCACCACTCGCGGCTGTTGCGGTAATAGCGATACGCCAGGGCTTCCAGCGTTTCGAGCGCGGTGAGGCGATGATGCAGCAGATCGGGACGAGGCTGCCCGACGTAGCGGATCGGAATCGCCGGGGTGGCTCTGGAGTCGGCGTCGGTGGAATCGTAGATCGCCAGGGCGCGGTAGCGAGATGTGGAATCTACCATGCAGTTCTCCGGTTCATCGGGGCAAGAACATGTTGGTGACAAACGTGGGAAGCACGGCGTCGACGATATCCAGACCGAACCCCGCGCGCGCGTAGCCGCGCCCGACGTAATACGTGCGTGTAATGGAATCGATAATGGGATAAATGGATCGGGATTGCTCCTTGATGGTGGCGGTAACTTCGGCCCGCATGGGATCACCGTCTTCGTAGAACTGAACGACCCGGATGTCGAGGTCGGTCATCACGCCGGTCATCGACACGTGCCCGTAGCTCACCGAACATTCCGGCGGGCGCTTGAAGCAATCCATCTTGCGGTTGGCGATGACGCCGATCAGATCCGGCAGATCCAGCGACGGAGCCATGAAAGCGCGCAGGGTGTGGATATCGGGCAGAATCGATCCCCCATAGTGATCGTTGTCGTCGAGCGGTCCCGGGCGCGTCCCGTCCAGCTTGAATTCGAGCGTGATCTGGCGGGGCTCGCCTTCTTCGGCGTCGAGGGGCTTGGTGTTGATCAATCGCGAGCCGATCTCCTTGGTGTCCTTCAGCAAGCCCTGGAGTCCGCTGATGCTCAGCAGGCTTCCCCCGGCGCTTTGAAAATTGTCGAGTGACCATTCACCGAAGCTGTCCGTCTTGTAGCGGTAGGACTTCTTGTCGGAGAGCACCTCCGGGTTGAACTGAAAACGAAACAACAAAGGAGGCATGTTCGTCAGCGACGTTAAATAACCTGTTCTTCTCGGCATAGACTTAAACGGTAACGGCGACCATTCCCCTTTCCCAAGCTTCCTCGTCGCTGATGGCGAACTCCACGTCGATGGGTCCGGACTTGCCCTGACCGCGCTTCTTCGCCCCAGCGGGTTCCTTCTGAATGATTTCGACAGTGATCTCCGGAATCTCAACTGTGGGCCGCGGCGGACCTTCGGCGGCGCCCGCCAGAATCACGTCGATCAGCCGCCGGATGTTGCCGCCGGTGGATTCGGCCGTGGCGAAGCGGCTGGTGATCTTCTCCATGATCTGGTCGACGCCGCCGTCGGAAAGCCACTTCTCGTAAGCCTCGGCGATCTTGGCCAGCCCGGTGGACTTGTCCACAGTGGAGGCTTGCTGGGCCGTCACCAGCGCGTCGGTGAATCCCTTGGCGCGGCCCTGTACGTCCTTCAGCTTGTCGTCGATGGTCGCATTGAAGCCGGTGGTGGCAGACGTGAGAGCGTCCTTGCTCGCGGCCGCGAGCTTGGACGCCGCGGTCTGCGCGGTGCCGAATACGTTCCGCGTTTCGGTGTTCAGCGTCTTGGCGGTGTTCTCCAGCGCCGTGGTCGCGATAGCAAGCGAGCTCTCGACTCCAGGAGCCTTGGTGAAGTCCGGAAGCTTGAGCAGTTTCGGATCGATGGTCGGCGCGGTCGACGTCATCGGCGTTGGCGCCGTGGGCGTAGCCACGCTTTTGCCTGCCAGTGATCCGATCGCGCTGGCGAAGACCGCCAGGTTGTAGATCATGTTGTCCAGCTTCTGGAAGATGGTCAGATTGCCGATCGCGGTGAGGATCCGCAGGATGTTGTTAACCAGCCAGGGCAGAACCTCATCCACAATCCCCTTCAGGGCAAGACTCACGGCTTTGAAGGCCGCCATGATCGCATCCACGGCCGCATTGATCATGTTGAAAATCGACGTCAGAATGGCGGTGAGCGCTTTTCCGAGGATCGACAGCAGCTCGGACACCAACCGTGCCGCCACGGCCAGCGTATCGAACAGTACCACCACAATCGCTCCGCGCAACAGCAGCAGATTGCGAATCGCGAACTCGATCAGTCCCAGCAGAATGCCCCGAAGCTGATCCAGCTTCAACAGGAGGGACGCGAGAAACCCGATGGCCATCGGCAGCATCTGGGTGATTCCCTTGACGATTTCGTTGACGGTCTTGAGGGTGTCGCCTACGGTGTTCAGGAATTCGCTGAGTGGGCGCCGCTGCTGTTCGTCCTGTTGATTCGGATCCTGCGACATGCCGAACAGGACCTCGCGCGCCAGCTTTAGTGCGCTGGTGATCTCGCGCAGCGTCTCGATAGTATTGCCGCTCTTTTTTTCGTCGGATTTTCCGCCCAGGCCCAGCCGCTCGATGATGTCTTTCACATCGGAAAGGATCTTGGCCAGAAGCGCCAGGTTGACGGGAGCCAGGAACGCGCCGAACACGCCGGCCACCGCACCCGCGAAAGCGCTCGAGACGCCGCGCAGGATGCCCATCAGGAAGCCG
>Ga0105248_10006510_pt1 | contig 12805 bp, 7 predicted proteins | sample KBSS34metaG_FD_81524 | JGI IMG/M metagenome (GOLD analysis project Ga0105248, IMG submission 81524) | Switchgrass rhizosphere microbial communities from Kellogg Biological Station, Michigan, USA - KBS S3-4 metaG | ecosystem: Host-associated > Plants > Roots > Rhizosphere > Soil | place... | reverse complement strand
GTCCTACGACTTCGGGGCGGTCGACGGCGGTCTGCGCGTGACAAGAGGGTTCAGGCTGGGAAGCTCGAGCTCGACGAGCTCTGGGAGGTTGGCGATCCGTTTGACCGGCTCGCCGACGCTTTGGATCTCGTCTGACCATTGCACGGGGAAGAGCATCGGCGCGAAGCTGTCGTGCTGGGTCAGCGTCACGTACGTACCGGTCGGGGGCGGCGCGAGCCAGAACGCGACGCTCTCGGCCACTGCCAAGCACAAGCCGGTGGCAAGCCTCAGCCTCTCCGGCAGTAGCACCGGTCCGTCCGGCCCCGGCACGCTGAGTTGGGGGAGCGCGGTCGAGGTGCCCGGCCTCGCAGCCTCGGGCTCCTTTAACGGGGTGAGCTCTGTCTCGTGCCCAAGCGCGGGAGAGTGCGTGGCCGGCGGCTCCTACGACCTTGAGCCTGATTTCCGGGCGTTCGTGGTGGCCCAGCACGGCGGGGTCTGGGGGAACGCGGTCGACGTGCCCGGCCTCGCAGCCTTGGGTAGTTCTAGCGGAGTGAGCTCAGTCTCGTGCGCCAGCGCGGGCAACTGCGCGGCCGGAGGAAGCTACGAAGACGGCTCCGGCGGTCTGCAGGTGTTCGTGGTCTCCGAACGGGGCGGAGTCTGGGGTACCGCGATCGAGGTGCCGGGCTTGGCGGCGCTCAACACCGAGCGCGCCGCGTGGGTGACTTCGGTTTCGTGCGCGACCCCAGGCAACTGCGCGGCCGGCGGCGTTTACTGGGGCGCCGGCGGCAATTTCCACGCGTTCGTGGTGTCCGAGAAAAACGGCACGTGGGGAACGGCGTTTGACCTGGGGGGCGACTCGGTGGACTCTGTCTCGTGCGGCGGACCGGGTGACTGCGTGGCCGTCGGTTCCACCCCTGGGGTCGCCAGGACACACGCGTTCTTGGCGGTCGAGAAGGACGGCACGTGGACAAAGGGGATCGGGGTGCCCGGCCTGGGAGCTCTCAGCCATTGGGGCGGCGCACAGGCGCGTTCCGTCTCGTGTGTCAGCCCAGGGAACTGCACGGCCATTGGTGTGTATTCGTACGGCTACCGCGGCTTCGGCGACGACTATTACGGGTTCGTGGTGGAGGAGAAGAACGGCATCTGGGGCCGGGCGACCAAACTGCCGGGAGCTCTCGGGCAATTCGGCGACGTGACCTCGGTTTCGTGCGCGAGCCCAGGCAACTGCGCGCTCGGCGGCACCGTGGCCAGCTACCCCTCTGAGCTCACGGCGTTCGTAATGTCCGAGAAGCACGGCAAGTGGAACCCGGGGAAGGGGCTGATGCAAGGGGAAGCCGCACAGGATGGCGAAGGCCCGATCGTGAACGCTGTTTCATGCGCGAGCGCAGGTAATTGCGCGGCGGTGGGCTACTACGACGACGGCGACCCCGACCAGGCCCGTGCGTTCGTGGTGGCCGAGCGGAACGGTGTCTGGGGCACCTGGGAAGATGTGCCGGGCACGGACACTCTCGGGGGCTATGGGCGGGCGTACTCCGTTTCGTGTGCCAGCGCGGGCAACTGCGCGATCGGCGGCGCGTCCGGCGACGTTTACGACTCCGTCGTTGCGTTCGTGACCTCCCCCTAGGCTTTACGGGATGAAGCGGAGACGGTGGGCTTTCGTTGCGGTCGCAGTGGCGGGAATCGTGTTGGTCGTCCCGGCGGTTGGACAAGGGAGCGCCCAGGGTGCGGCGCTTGGCTGGTCGCTGTCAAAGGGAGGCCCGACCTTCACGTCCTACGAGTTCGGAGCGGTCGACGGCGGTCTGCGCGTGACAAAGGGGTTCAGGCTGGGAAGCTCGAGCTCGACGAGCTCCGGGAGGTTGGCGATCCGTTTGACCGGCTCGCCGACGTTTTGGATCTCGTCTGACCGTTGCACGGGGAAGAGCATCGGCGCGAAGCTGTCGTGTTGGGTCAGCGTCACGTACGTACCGGTCGGGGGCGGCGCGAGCCAAAGCGCGACGCTCACGGTTAGTCCTAGGCACGGGGCGGCTGCGAGCCTCAGCCTCTCTGGCACAAGCACCGGTCCGCCAGGCCCCGGCACGCTGAGGTGGGGGAGCGCGATCGGGGTGCCCGGTGGAGGCGTCACCCTCGGAGTGAGTTCTGTCTCATGCCCAAGCGCGGGAGAGTGCGTGGCCGGCGGTGAGAGGTTTGTGGTGGCCGAGCACGGCGGGGTCTGGGGGAACGCGGTCGACGTGCCCGGCCTCGCAGCCCTGGGCAGCGAGTACCTGGTCAACTCCGTCTCGTGCGCCAGTGCGGGCAACTGCGCGGCCGGGGGCGTCTACTACGACGACTCGAGCCAAGCACACGCGTTCCTGGTCTCCGAACAGGGAGGAGTCTGGGGTACCGCGATCGAGGTGCAGGGCCCGACGGGGCTCAACACCGGAGGCTACACGGAAGTGACTTCGGTTTCGTGCGCGACCCCGGGCAACTGCGCGGCCGGGGGCTACTACTGGTCTTCCACCAGCCCCAACGCCCACGCGTTCGTCGTGTCCGAGAAGAACGGCAAGTGGCGAACGCCGTTTGACCTGGGGGACAACACGAGTGTGGTCTCCGTCTCCTGCGGCGGACCGGGCGCCTGCGTGGCCGTCGGTTCCCTTTCCCGCTACTTCATCGCGGGGTCGAGTGCAGCGTTCCTAGCGGTCGAGAAGGATGGCACGTGGACAAAGCGGATCCGGGTGCCCGGCCTGGGAGCCCTTAAACCGTTCGAGGTATGGATGAGTTCCGTCTCGTGTGTCAGCCCAGGGAACTGCGCTGCGGTCGGCGCGTACTCGGACGGCTCACTCGGCTACGACGGCGTCGACACTTACGGGTTCGTGGTGGAGGAGAGGAACGGCAACTGGGGCCGGGCGACGAAGCTGACGGGCTCTCTCGGGAACTACGGCAACGTGACCTCGGTTTCGTGCGCGAGCCCAGGCAACTGCGCGGTCGGGGGCACCGTCGCCAGCGGGACCGAGTACACCCCCGTTTACCTCGCGGCGTTCGTAATGTCCGAGAAGAACGGCAAGTGGAGCAACGAGATCGAGCGGAAGGTAGACGAGGACCCAGACTCTTACGGCGTCGGCCCAAGCGTGGACGCTGTTTCATGCGCGAGCGCAGGCAATTGCGCGGCGGTCGGTTTCTACGCAGAACATGACTTGTCCAACACCGAGCATGCGTTCGTGGTGGCCGAGCGGAACGGTGTCTGGGGCACCGGGGTAGATGTGCCGGGTACGGAAACTGTCGGGGGTGGGGGCTCCGTGTGGGCGAACGCCGTTTCGTGTGCCAGTGGGGGCAACTGCGCGATCGGCGGCGGGTCCGGCGACGAATCCCACCCCTACCTGGCGTTCGTGACCTCCCCCTAGTGCGCTCGCGTGACGCGCGCGCTCAGCGGCTGACGACCTCCGCGAGCTGTTCGCGGAGGTGGCGGAGGTCGTTCTTCAGAGGCCGGAAGCCGGCCGGTCGCACGCCGTTCGCCTGCGCGAGATAGACCCGCTGCCGCACCTCCTCGATCTGCTCGAGGAGGGCGGCTACGAGCTGCGGACGGCTCGGGTGCGGAGGCCGGGCGCAAAGGCGACAGGGGATCCCGACGATCATCACCGGCTTCGGAACGCCCGAGTCGAACGTCCACTCACCGAACGAGAAGATCCTCTATCGGTATTTCGACCAGGGCATCGACACCGCTGCCGCGCTCTACACCGGGCTGGGCAAGCTCTAGCGTTCAGAAGCTCCCTGGGATACCGTGGTCACGTGCGGGTCATCGCGCTTGCGGCGGTGCTGTTCCTCCTCACGGTGTCCGCCGCTTGGAGTAGCGCGGGTGCCGTGTCGGGCTCGCTGACGCGAAACGCCGTCTACGCCAGCAAGGGCCCGACCGGCCACACCGGCTCGCTTGGTTCGAATGGTCCGGTGTCGCATGTCAAGACGCGCTGGCGCGCGACTCTGGCACCGCTTCCCGCGCATGCCTCGACCGGCTCGAATCAGTTCGTCTCCCTGAGCTCGATCTCCTGTGCCTCGCGCGGTAACTGCACCGCGGTCGGCTCGTACCTCGATAACGCGGGCCACCAGCAAGGACTGCTGCTGACCGAGAAGGCGGGTCATTGGGGGGTCGGGGTCGAGGCAGTCCTCCCGGCGAATGCAGGGTCCGACCCGCAGGTCGTTCTCGCCTCGGTTTCCTGTGCTTCGGCCGGGAACTGCACCGCTGTCGGCGCGTACACGGGCTCGGGGAGCATTTACACCGAGGACGGCGGGGGAGGCCTGCTGCTGACCGAGAAGGCCGGCCATTGGGCGCCCGGCGTCGAGGCAGTTCTTCCCGCGAGCGCAGGTTCCCACCGGTATGTCACCCTCCATTCGGTCTCGTGCGCCTCGGCCGGGAACTGCACCGCAGTGGGCAGGTACGGGGACAGCGAATGGGACTACAACGGTTCCAGGGGGCTCCTGCTCACAGAGGAGGCAGGTCTCTGGAAGCGCGGAGACGCACGAGGCGGCGCAGGCGCCGACGTCTTCTCCGTCTCGTGCTCCTCGGACGGAAGCTGCAGCGCAGTCGGCTACCACAACCACTACTACTACGAGGGCCGGAACTCGTCGGACGAGGGCGGGGAAGCGCTGTTGCTGACCAAGAAGGGTGCCACGTGGCGGCGAGTCGAGGTGAATTGGCCGGCGGAAGGCCCCGGCGGAACCGCCGAACTTACCTCGGTCTCGTGCACGTCGGCCGGAAACTGCAGCGCCGCTGGCTTGTCGCACATTGGAGTAGACGAGTCTGAAGGCCCTCGCGGCGTGCTGCTGACCGAGATTGCGGGCAAATGGCACCGCGCGGTCATGGCGAAGCCACCGAAGAATGCCCATTCCCCGGGCTCGTACTGGGACCACTATGTCGGCCTCGTCGGCATCTCGTGCGCGTCCCCCGGGAACTGCGCCGCCATGGGCGGCTACTACAGCGGGAGGAGGCAGCTGGCTCTGCTGACCCAGCAAGAGGGTAAGTGGCGAAGGGGAGTCGGGGCTGCCGTTTGGCGCGGCCACCAAACTCCGGCCGGAGCCGCGATCTCGTGCGCGTCACCCGGCAACTGCACAGTCGTGGGCGGTTACGTGAACGCAGCGGCCTCCTGGATCTCGTACTCCGGCTTCCTGTTGACCGAGATTGCCGGCCGCTTGGGAGCGGTAGTCAGGCCGCCACACTTTCCCAATGCACTCGATTCCGTTTCCTCGGTCTCATGTGCCGCGCCCGGAACCTGCGGCGCTGTGGGCGCAAATTGGACTTCTGAAGGCCCTGAATATGGGGTGCTGCTCGACAGCACGACGGATCCGTGCGTCGTCCCCAGGCTCAAAGGGAACGCCTTGCCGAGGGCGCGGCACCGCATCGAGGCCCGAAACTGCTTCGTCGGAACGATCGAGCACATCCGGTCCCCGACCGTCGCACGTGGGCATGTGATTTCGCAGTCACTCCGACCGGGGAGACATCTCGCACCTGGGACGAAGGTCAACCTCGAGGTGAGCAGCGGAGGAACCGGATGAAGCGTTCACGGTGGCTCGCGGTTGCGGCAGCGATGGCAGTCGTCGTGCTGATCGCGCCGGCGACCGGCGCGGGAAAGGGTGCGGCCGGCGCGCTCGCGTGGTCACGGGGAGGAATCACGACGTCTTCCTCCGTCTTCTCAACGGCCGCTTCCGGTTCCCACGGATCGAGGAGCTTCAAGCTCACGAACTGGGGCCGGCACGCCTCTGGGAGATTCGCGATCCATCTGACCGGCTCGCCGGCCTTTTCGATCGCTTCCACCGGCTGTGCCTTGAAGCTCGGTGCGCGGAAGTCGTGCCGCGTGACCGTTGACTACGCGCCGAGCGAGGCTGGAGCGCGCGACCACGCCGTGCTCACGGCTACCCGTCAACACGCGAGGGCTGTGAGTCTCGACATTTCGGGCTGCAGCGTCGATGCATCCGGCCCCGTCTACTGGGTCACCAACAACTACCAGAGCGGGTCGGTGAAGGAAGGCCTGTTCGCCGCGGACTGTCCAACCACGATCATCACCCTCGCCAGCGGCGAGCACGACCCCCGGTCGCTGGCGGTGGACGACACCCACGTCTACTGGACAAACTGGAACGACGGCACGGTGAAGTCGGTTCCGATCGGCGGCGGCGCCGTCACCACGCTCGCGAGTGGCCAGAGCACCCCATGGTCGGTGGCGGTGGACAGCACGCACGTCTATTGGAGGAACGCCTTTAATTCGGTGAACGCGGTTCCGGTCGGCGGCGGCAGCGTCACCACCGTCGTCACCGAGCAGGACGGCGTGAATTCATTTGCCGTGGACGGCACGAACGTCTACTGGACCACCGGCGGCTCGGTCAAGGAGGTTCCGGTCGGCGGCGGCGCCGTGACCACCCTCGCGACCGGGCAGAACTACCCCTTCTCGGTAGCGGTGGACGGCACACACGTCTACTGGGCCAACTTCTTCGGCACGAAGGTGAACGCGGTTCCGGTCGGCGGCGGCGCCGTGACCACCCTCGCCAGCGGCCAGGACCGCCCCGAGTCGGTGGCGGTGGACGGCACGCACGTCTACTGGATCACCGGCCATGATGCGGTGAAGGCGGTTCCGATCGGCGGCGGCAGCGTCACCACCCTCGTGAGCGGCGAGTACAACCTGATCTCATTCGCGGTGGCCGGCACGCACGTCTACTGGGGGGCCGACGCCTGGACCTATCCGAACTACCCCCAGGGGGCGGTGAAGGAGGTTCCGGTTGGAGGCGGACCGGTGAACACGGTCGCCCGCGGTCAGAGTCACCCCGAATGGGTGGGCGTCGGCCACTAGAGAGCTCGGCAAACGCTAGCGAGTGAACTGGCCGACCGGATCGAGCGCCGCTGGCGCCCGTTGGTGTTGGCGGCGGAGAGAAGTACACTCGTCGCATGCGGCTGATCGCCGTCGCGGCGGTGCTCTTCCTCGTTGGGGTGTCCGCCACCTGGAGTGCGTCTGGGTCGCTCGCGTGGTCGCGGGGAAGAATCGCGGTCAGTTCATACGACTTTGCAACAGTCGGCTCCGGTTCCCGCACATCGAGAAACTTCATGCTCACGAACGTGGGCCGGACCGGGTCCGGGAGGTTCGCCCTCCATCTGACCGGCTCGTCCGCCTTTTCGATCCGCTCCACCGGCTGCACCGGGAAGAACCTCGGCGTGCAGAAGTCGTGTCGCGTGACCGTTCGCTACGCCCCGAGTAGCACGGGAGCGAACCATGCCGTGCTTACGGCTACCCGCAAGCACCGGATGGCTGCCAGGCTCAAACTTTCCGGCTGCAGCGTCGACGCATCCAACCGCGTCTTCTGGGCCGACTGGAACGGCGGGACGGTGAAGGAAGCCCACTTCGGCGCGGGCTGCGCCACCACGATCACCACCCTTGCGACCGGCCAGAGCACCCCCGCCTCGGTGGCGGTGGACGGCACACACGTCTACTGGGTCACCGCCGGTGGGGAGGTAAAAAAGGTTCCGCTCGGCGGTGGCACCGTGACCACCCTTGCCAGCGGTCAGGACGAACCCCTTTCGGTGGCGGTGGACGGCACACACGTCTACTGGGTCAACGCCGGGTCGCGTGGTTACAACTCCACAGACGGGTCGGTGAACAAGGTTCCGCTCGGCGGCGGCGCCGTGACCACCCTCGCCAGCGGCCAGGCGTTCCCCATCTCGGTGGCGGTGGACGGCACACACGTCTACTGGGTCAACGCAGACCTCGTGGACCGCTTCGCGGCGCTCAAGAACGGGACCGTTAACGAGGTTCCGCTCGGCGGCGGCGCCGTGACCACCCTCGCCAGCGGCCAGAACGAGCCCTGGTCGGTGGCGGTCGACAGCACGAACGTCTACTGGGTCAACTCCGCCGGAACCGAAACGGTGAACAAGGTTCCGGTCGGCGGCGGCACCGTGACCACCCTCGCCAACGACCCGCATGGGGCCGCCTCAGTGGCGGTTAGCGGCACGGATGTCTACTGGGTCGACTTCGGAGGCCAGCCGGTGAACGTGGTTCCGATCGGCGGCGGCGCCGTCACCCAGATCGGTAGCGGGGTGGACGGGGTCTCGGTGGCTGTGAACGGCACGCACGTTTTTTGGGGGACATACGGCGGGGTGGTGTACGAAGCTCCGCTCGGCGGCGGGCCGGTGAACGTCGTCGCCTCCGGTAAGGACGGTGAGGATTGGCCGCTCGTGGCCGTCGGCCCCTAGACCAGCAACCGACGAAAATCGGCTCTAGGGATTCGTTGCCGGAGAGGCGTACACTGGCCCACGTGAGGGCGATCGCGGTTGCGGCGGCGCTGTTTCTCCTTGCGGTATCGCCGAGCTGGGGTGGCGCGGTTGGGCCGTCGGCTTCGGCGCTGCTCAACGGCAGCGTGAGCGCGCTCTCGTGTGCCGCGCCCGGGGAGTGCGCTGCCGGCGGCTACTACACCGACGGCGGCGGCGACCAGCAGGCGTTCGTGGTCAGCAAGACGCACGACCGCTGGGGCAAGGCGATTGAGGTGCCGGGCACGGCGGCGCTAAACGGGGGCGGTCTGGCCGAGGTCACCTCGATCTCGTGTGCCGCAGTCGGGAAATGCGCCGCCGGCGGCTACTACACCGACAGCGCAGGCAACCAGGAGGCCTTCGTGGTCAGCAAGAAGAATGGCGGCTGGGGCAACGCGATCAGGGTGCCGGGCACGGCGACACTGAACACCGGCGGTGTCGCCGAGGTGAGCTCGATCTCGTGTGCCGCTGCCGGGGAATGCGCCGCCGGGGGCTACTACGGCTCCGTCGGCGAGCAGGCCCCGCACGCCTTTCTGGTCAGCGAGACGAACGGCCACTGGGGCAACGCGATCAAAGTCCCAGGCCTGGCGGCGCTCGACACCATCGGTTACTCCGAGGTGGGCTCGGTCTCGTGTGCCGCGCCCGGGGACTGCGCCGCCGCCGGCTACTACACCGACGACCTCGGCAACCAGGCCTTCGTGGTCAGCGAGAAGAACGGAAACTGGGACAACGCGATCGAGGTCCCAGGCACGGCAACGCTCAACGCCGGCGGTCGGGCCAAGGTGACCTCGGTCTCGTGTGTCGCGGCCGGCAAATGTGGTGCCGCCGGCTTCTACGACAGCTCCGCCGGCCAGCAGGCCTTTGTCGTCAGCGAGAAGAACGGCAGCTGGCACGACGCGATCGAGATCCCAGGCATCGCGACGCTCAATACCGGCGGCACCGCCGAGGCGCGTGCGATTTCCTGTTCCGCGGCCGGCGAATGCGCCGCCGGCGGCTTTTACACCGACGACTCCTCACAGTTGCACGCATTCGTGGTGAGCGAGCGGAGCGGCAGCTGGCACAACGCGATCGAGGTGCCGGGCACGCCGCTCGGCGACGGCGACACCGCCATGGTCGACTCGGTTTCGTGTCCCGCGGCCGGCCGGTGCGCGGCCGGCGGCTCCTCCGGTATCGCCGGCTACACCCAGGCGGCCTTTGTGGTCAGGGAGAAGAACGGCAGCTGGGGCCAGGCGATCGAGGTGGCGGGCACCTCGAAGTTCAACTCCGGTGTTAGCGCCGAGGTCAGCGCGATTTCGTGTGCCGCGGTCGGCGAATGCGCCGCGGGCGGCTCCGTCAACAACGGCACCTTCGGGCAATGGCCTATCGTGGTCAGCGAGAAGAGCGGCAGCTGGGGCCACGCGATCAAAGTGCGGCTCCGCGTCTCGTGTGTCGTCCCGAACGTCGTCGGCCAGGCGATCGAGGAGGCCGAGGAGAGTCTCCACGCCGCCTACTGTGGCCTTGGGAGGATCACCTACGTCTATTCGGAGTTGCACAAGGGACTCGTCGTGGCGCAGCAGTCGAGGCCCGGCAAGCACCTGAGCGGCGGGACCAGAGTCGCGCTCACCGTAAGCAAGGGCAAGAAGCCGCGAAGCAAGACCGCGGCACCGACGCATGCAACGACGCGATGGCACGCGAATGTCGTCACGGGCGAGAAGACGGGCGTTGACATCAACTCGATCTCCTGTGCTTCGCCCGGGAACTGCAGCGCGGTCGGCTCGTACGTCGACGACGCCGGCAATCGGCAAGGGCTGTTGCTGACCGAGAAGGCGGGCCGTTGGGGGCTCGGGGTCGAGGCAGTGCTCCCGGCGAACGCATCTTCCGACCCGCAGGTCGATCTTCAATCGATCTCCTGCGCCTCGGCCGGGAACTGCACCGCTGTCGGCCGCTACCTACGCACCGACTCCATCTACAACGACGGATCGGGCGGATTATCGGGCCTCCTGCTGACCCAGAAGGCAGGGAACTGGGCGGCCGGAGTCGAGGCGGTTCTCCCCGCGAACGCAAGTTCCAGCCCGTGGGTCTTTCTCGGATCGGTTTCGTGTGCTTCGGCAGGGAACTGCACCGCTGTAGGCACATACCAACGCGACCAGTCGATCTACACCGGCAGCTGTTGCGGATATTCGGGCCTGCTGCTGACCGAGAAGGCGGGCCAGTGGGCGCCCGGAGTCGATGCGACCCTGTCCTGGGAGGAGGGCACGCAGACCTCATATTCATACGCCGCGCTCAACTCCGTCTCGTGCGCGCCGGACGGTGGCTGTAGCGCGGTCGGACACTACACGTACACGATCGGCGGCGGCCGAGACTCTTCCGAGGCCGGGGTGGCGGTGTTGTTGACCAAGAAGCGGGGCACGTGGGAGCGAGTCGATCCGGTCATGCCGCCGAACGGGCCGGGCGAAGCGGCCACCCTGACCTCGGTCTCGTGCGTGTCGGGCGGAAACTGCAGCGCCACCGGCTTGTACAACCTCGGAATCGACCAAGGAGGAGGCCCCGGGGGCGTACTACTGACCGAGAAAGCCGGCGCCTGGAAACGTGGAGTAATGGCGGAGCCACCGAAAGGCGCTACGGATCCCTACTGGGCAAACTATGTCGGCCTGACCGGCATCTCGTGCAGCGGCCCAGGGGACTGCGTCGCCATCGGCGAGTACTACGACAAGCACGAGCGCCAGCATTTGACAATGCTGACCGAGACGGCAGGCAAGTGGCGGAGGGGAGTCAAGGCTGCCCTACCCCGCGGCGCCATACGTCAGGGAGCCGTTCTCTCTGCAGTCTCGTGCGCCTCACCGGGGAACTGCACCGCCGTGGGCAGCTACCGCGGAGTCGCGCGCCGGTACGGCTTGCTGTTGACCGAGATTGGCGGCAGTTGGGCTCGGGGAGTCAGGGCCCCGCGGATGACCGCGTCATTCGGTTGGGTCCTCTCGGTGTCATGTGGCTCGCCCGGAAACTGCGGCGCTGTAGGTGTGGGCCGGAAGGCTGGAGGCTTTGACTACGGGGTGCTGTTCGACAGCATCACCGAGCCGTGCGTTGTGCCCATGCTGAAAGGGAAGACCGTGCGCAGCGCAAGGCGCAGCATCCGGTCCCACGGCTGCTCGACCGGAACGATCGAGCTCGCCCGGTCATCGACGGTCGCAGCGGGGCGCGTCATCTCACAGACGCCTCAGCCGGGAAGACACCTCGCATCCTTTACGAAGATCAACCTCACCCTGAGCAGCGGAACCGGATGAAGCATTCACGGTGGCGTTCTGCTCGACCGCATCGAGCACCGCTAGCCCGTTAGGGCGTCGTTAGCGGAGTGGCGTACGTTCGTGACGTGACGAATGAGTCCGCCGTGCCGTATATCGCGAAGTGTTGGGGAAAGCTGTCCTGCTCGGGTACGCGAGGCGAGGCGATCCTCGAATGGTTCGTACTCCAATTTGTATTACGGGGACAGGGTAGTAGGGTCAGAGCGACATGAGAAGGCTGCTGCGGTCACTCTGTCTGCTTAGCGTGCTCGGATTCGTCGTCGTGTTGGCGGGGGCGGTCTCCGCCGCGACGGCAACGGCGCCGCCCGTGTGGGGGACGGCGATCACGGTGCCCGGTACGGCGAACCTCAACCAGTACGGCGAGGCCCAGGTGAACGCCGTGGACTGCAGTACGGCCGGAAACTGCGCCGCCGGCGGTTTTTACTACGACGGTTTCGGCCGCCAGCAGGCGTGGGTCGGCGACGAGGCGAGCGGGACGTGGGGCACAGCAATCGCAGTTCCCGGCATCGTGGCTCTCAACGGGGGCGGCGCCGCCGTCGTGACTGCGGTGTCGTGCAGCAGTCCAGGCAACTGCACCGCCGGCGGCACCTACACAACCAGCTCGGCGTTCATCAAGGCGTTCGTCGCCGACGAGACGAACGGCACGTGGGGTTCGGCGTTCGAAGTGCCCGGACTGAGCGTCCTCAACATCGGCAATGCCACGGTGGGCGCGATCTCGTGCACGACAGACGGAAACTGCACCGTCGGTGGCCTTTACCACGACAGCGCCAAGCGCCCACACACCTACGTAATCGACAAGACGAGCGGAACCTGGGGCACGGCGATCGACGTGCCGGGCCTCTCCGCGCTCGACACCGGCAACTTCTCGCAGGTCAACTCGGTTTCGTGTGTCTCCCCCGGCAACTGCAGCGTCGGTGGCACTTACAAGGACGCCGCCAACCACCAACAGGCATTCGTTGTCGACGACACGAACGGCAGCTATGGCACGCCGATCGAAGTGCCCGGGACGGCCACCCTGAACAGCGGCAACGCGGCCGCCGTCCGCTCGGTCTCGTGCACCTCGGCCGGCAACTGCAGCGCCGGCGGCTTTTACACCGACGGCTCCGGCCACTCCCAGCCCTTCGCTGTCGACGAGACGGGCGGCACCTGGGGCACGGCGATCCCACTTCCCGGCATGGCGACCCTCAACAGCGGCGGAAACGGCAGGATCGTCAACCTCTCGTGCTCATCGGCCGGCAACTGCGCGGGCGGTGGCTTTTACACCGACGGATCCGGCTTCCAGCGGGCCTGGCTC
>Ga0105248_10006509_pt1 | contig 12809 bp, 9 predicted proteins | sample KBSS34metaG_FD_81524 | JGI IMG/M metagenome (GOLD analysis project Ga0105248, IMG submission 81524) | Switchgrass rhizosphere microbial communities from Kellogg Biological Station, Michigan, USA - KBS S3-4 metaG | ecosystem: Host-associated > Plants > Roots > Rhizosphere > Soil | place... | reverse complement strand
ATGCAGATCACCGTCAGCGTCACCTGCACGATCATCGCGGACGTCCAGATCCATCCGAAGCGAAGCGTCGATCCGCCCGCGCCGAGATTCTTCAGTTGCGCGTGCGCGTGCGCGCCGGTCGCCTTCAGCGCCGGCAGGATGCCCAGGATGAACGCCCCGGCGATCGTCATGGCGATCGCATACAGGACCGTCGTCGGCTTCAGGCCGGGATTGATCCAGAACGGCAGCTGGCCGTCCTGGCCCGAGTAGTAGGCGTTGACGCCCCACTTCAGCGCGGCGTTGGCCGCTACGAGTCCGACCGCCGCGGCGCACGAGGCGAGCACCAGCGCTTCGACGAACAACTGCATGACGATGCGCGCGCGGCTGGCGCCGAGGGCGTAGCGGGTCGCGATCTCGGCGTCGCGGGTGGCGGTCCTCGCGTAGATCAGCGTGCCGACGTTCACGCACGCGATGACGAGCACGAGCAGGATCGGCACGTGCGTCAGCAGCAGTTCGAAGCCGGATCGATCGCCGGGGGATTGCCCGCCGTAGGCGAGCACGCGCGGGCGGAGAGACTGGTGCGTCTCCGGGGACGCAGCCGCTTCGCGCTCGGTCAGCGCCGTGACCTCGGCGTACGCCTGCTCCTGGGTCGCGCCGGCGGCGAGGCGGCCGAACACGCGCAGCGCAGGTCCCTCCAGCGGCGCATAGCCGGACCCTCGCAGCTGCAGCGGCACCCACATGCGGTGATTCACGGGGAACGCGAACCCCTGCGGCATGACGCCGGCGACCGTCGCGGTCTCGCTGCCGAGCCGCAGCGTAGTGCCGACGATGTCGGTGCGCCCGCCGAACTGGCGCTGCCACACCGTGTAGCCGAGCACGACGACGGGCGGCGCGCCCGGCGCTTCGTCCGCGTCGATCAGCGGGCGGCCGAGCAGGGGAGCGACGCGCGCGACGCGGAACGCCGACGCGCTGATCTCGGCGACCGTCACCGGTTCGGTGCGCACGCCGCCGCCATCCTGGAAGACCAGGTTCCTGTCGAGCGTCCGGTAGGCGCCGAGATCTTCGATGAGGTGGGCCTGCGCGCGCCACGCGACGAAGTCGTGCAGCAGCCGGCGCTCGCGCTGCGCGGTCGCCGAGTTGCGCATCTCAACTTCGACGATGCGATCGCCGCCGGGGAGCGGAACCGCGGGGCGGAACAGGTCGCCCGCGAGATCGTACCAGGCGGCCCCGACGCCAATCGCGATCGCGAGGGCGAGGCCTCCGGCCAGCGTCAGCCCGGGATACTTCAGCAGCATCCGGAACCCGAGTTTGTAGTCCTGCACGAAGGATCCCCTTCTATGGAACAGCTCGCCGGCGCGGGCGCGGACGAGCGCGAGTGTCATGTCGAGTACATCGAGCGCGGTCAGCACCCGCGCGGCCGCGGGTCCGTGGGCGGCGGCGCGCCGCCGGCGCGCTTCCTCGAGATCGCCGAGCACGTCGTCGGCGATGCCGTCCGGCGCGAGCCACATCAGCACGCGCCGCGCCCAGCGGGGCGTGGCCGTCATCGGTGATCACCGAGGACGTGCGCGAGATCGCCGAGCATCGCCTGGATCGCGCCCGCGGTCGCGCGCACCGCGGCGACGCCGGCGGGACGGACGGTGACGAGGCGCCGCGGCTTGCCGCCGCGCTCCGGTCGCGCCTCGCCCAGCGACGTCGTCACCAGCCGCTTGGCCTCGAGGCGCTGCACCGTCGTGTAGACGTTGGCGCGGCGCACGGATCGGCCGGTGCGCTGCTCGATGTCGTCGGCGATGGAGACGGTGTAGGCCTCATCGGGTCCGAGCCGGAGCGCGGCCAGCAGGACGAGCAGCTCGAATTCGGCGAGGGAGGCCGGGGTCGACGGCATTTAACTCACTATGTGACTATACCAGAGACGGCCCCGCCCGCCGGAAAGTTCCGCGACGTCGACAGGGTCCGGCTCCGATCCCTGCACGTCGCATCGAAGTACGGATGGCCACCTCTTGCGCCCGACGCCATCGGTCGTGGTACAATCAGGATTCGCTTTTGCGCTGTCTTCCGCGCATGTGGGCCGCTAGCTCAATTGGCAGAGCAGCAGACTCTTAATCTGCGGGTTGAAGGTTCGATTCCTTCGCGGCTCACTTCTTTCCTGCAACAACTCACAGCGGCGACCCCCCCATCGCAGGCGATAATCGAACGACCACTTCGGTCTCTTCGCGGCCCAGCCGGGGCATTCGGTGTGAAACCAGGGAGCCAGCATGACTATTCGGCGGACCTTTGTCCGCTCAAAGTTGCGCCGTTGCGGTGCCGGTCTCCTCGGCCTGGGCCTGGCCGCGATCACGTGGACGGTTTCGGGCGACCAGGTCACGCCGCCGTCCGAGCGCGACGCTCGTCACATCCGGCGTTCCACACCACCCGATTCCGCATCGCGACAGCGCTTCCTGGCAATGTTCGCCCGGACGCATTTTCCCGGACGAACGGGCCAACTCCTGATCGTCCCGCGTGAAGGCGACTTCATCACGCGGCCTGATCCGAACGTCGAGTACATGCACGGGTCGCCCTGGGTCTATGACGTCTCGATTCCGCTGATGTTTACCGGCCCGGCGGTGAAAACCGGCCTGTTTTCCGTCCCTGCGGTGCAGCAGGACGTCGCGCCTACGCTTGCGGCATCGCTTGGCGTACCGATGCCTCCGACGACGACCGGCCGGGTGTTACCGGTTTTGCGGATGGGCTTCGATCGACCGCGAGTGGTGATGTTGATCGTCCTGGATGGAATGCGGCGGGATTACTTCGACCGCTACGCTGCGTCGATGCCAACGCTGACCACTCTCCGTCAGCGGAGTGCATGGTTCACCCAGGCGCAGGTGAACTTCGTGCCGACCAACACCGCAGTGGGGCATGCGACGATCTCGACGGGCACCGATCCTCGGGTGCACGGAATCACCGGCGTCAGCGTGTACGATCGCACTCACCGACAGCGCTACGACATGTTCGCTGGGGGGCGGCCGCAGGATCTGATGGCAATGACGCTGGCTGACGTGTGGCAATTCGCCACGGCTGGTCGCGCGATCGTACTGGCGCAGGGCAGCATCGACCGAGCCGCGACACCGCTCGCAGGGCATGGAGCGTGTCAGCTGAATGGAACGCCAGTCGTGCTCGCCATCTACGATCAACAGACGGGCGACTGGACGACGAACCCCAACTGCTTCCGGCTGCCTGAGTACCTGAAGGACCGACATGCGAGAGATCTGTGGCACGCTGGCGGGGAGTGGATGGGGCACCGAATCGACTCGGCTACCAATGTGCGCCATTCGGCTCTGTTTCCGGCGTTCGAAGCCGAGGCCATGACGGAGATGATTGAGCGCGAGCCAGTCGGTGCAGACAATGTCCCGGATCTCATTCTGCTGAACTACAAGGGGGCCGATTTCGTGGGTCACAAGTACGGTCCGGATTCGAGCGAACTCCGCGCCACTCTCGGCGAGATGGACCGTCACTTGGCGCGAATGCTGCGAGCGCTGGAGGCGAAGGTTGGCAACGACTATCTTCTTGCGGTGACCGCGGACCATGGCATGCCGTCGGAGCCATCGTCGCCGGACCGCCGGCACTCCGCGCAGTCGATCGTCGACCTGTTGCACGCGAAGTTTGATCCCGGGAAGAAGCAGTTGATTACCTCCTTCGAACCGGAGAACAGCCAAATATACGTCGATGAGGACCGGCTCTCGGCACTGGGCCTGACGTTACGCGATGTGGCGCACTTTCTCGAGTCACAGCCGTTCCTTTTTGCGGTGTTCACACAGGACGACGTGCGGCTTGCGGCTGCCGCGGCAAAGTGACGCCGCTGCGCCGGCACTCGACGTTTGCGCGTACTTCAACGCCATTCGCTGGAAGCGTCCGCGTTTGTCGGAGACGCCGATTGGGCCTCCTCGCTCGGACAAGGATGCCGTGCCGACGGCTTTCTGCGCCACATGCGGCGTGATCGCGAGCGCCCGGACCGCGGCCACGAAGGCGGCGACATCGAAATTCTTGTCCCCGCCGACGGTGCTCCCGGCGGCCGCACTCGCATCGAGCAGCAGGTGGGCGGCATCGCGTTCGGCCGTGCCCGTCGCGGGCGTGAGGCAGACGTTGGCGACCAACCCGTGTCGATTGTCGAGTAGGACGTGACCCGAATCGGGTCATCCATGCTGAGACCGACAAACCAGCGATACAGCACGCTGTAGTCGATCTCCTCCATCAGGAGCCGCTCGCTGCGAACCGTGTACAGTGACTGGAGGATGAGCGCGCGCAGCAGTTGCTCGGCGGAATCGACGGCCGACCGATGTCCGAATACATCTTCGTCAAGCGCGGCGACAGCTCGGCGAGCACGCGGTCGGTCATCTTCCGAATCGCACGCAGCGGATGGTCCGCGCGGACGCGCTCCTCAGGCGACAGATAACTAAACATGTGGCTCGTCTGCTCGTCGGATCCACGCATGCGCTCGCTCCCTTCAGAAACGTCGGGAGCATGGTAGTACGCTGAAATCGCCTTGTCGATCTATTCCCAGTGTGTTTTCGTGCTGTTCAGCCATGATGCACCGATGGCTGGCCCCTTTACGTGGCCTTATTCTCTTCGCGCTGGTTGCTGACGCGGTCGGCTGCGTATCGGCGAAGCGCGCCGCACGGCTCGCGGACGAGCGCGAGACCTTCTATCAGGCGACCCTTCGCTCGTATTCCGGGGCTCTCCAACTCGGAATGACCCGCAAGGACGTCGAGTCGTATCTTCGAGGTAAGGGCAAGCCATTCAAACAAATGTGTTGCATGGAGAGGTCAGCAAAGAACGCGTATGACGACCTCACGAAGATCGGCGAGGAGAGCCGTCCGTGGTATTGCGAAGCGCACAATGTCTATATTGGCTTTGAGTTTGTCTCAGCAGGATCACACAACTTCCCCGAGGCGCATGAATCGGACACTCTCACCAAGATCATGGTCTACCACTGGCTTGAGGGTTGCCTGTAGTCGCGGTCGTTGTTTCAGCACCCTGCTAGGTGGAATAGCCCTTGTCCGCGCGTCGTATAGTCCCAATATGCCGTCCTCCGACAGGCCACCGTTGCCGTGACTGCTCGGAGCGCGGCTTGCCTGGCGGACTAAAACTGCAGAATTGCTCTCGCACCAATCCGACGAACATCCTGCCGTTGTACGTATGCATCAAGTGCGGAGCGTCGCTAGCGGTCCCTCCTTCTTTCAGCCGGCTACCGAAAGTTAGCTCGCTTCTTTTGGGGTTTCCGCCCCGCACTCCTCAATCGCACCCCTTTGCTGTGTTCACGGGGAGCGCTCGCCGGCGCGACTCTCTCACCGGAGGCACTCACGATCAGGTAGGGTGGTGGTTAACACGGGAGGCTGCACATGGCGGTCGGATCGGCGTCAGGCGACAACATCGTCATTACTCTGTACAACGATCAGTCGGACGTCGAAACACCGCTCACGGTGACTCCGGGGCTCGCCCGCCTCTGCGCATACGCGGATGCGTGGGCGCGCGAGGAATCGCGGCAGGACCTGGCTACGCTGACCTTCTCGTCGACACTTGCCGCAATGGTCGCCGGCACCCACGAGCTCTGCGGCTGGTTCCGCCTACATCTGGCGCTGCGCGGCTCGAACGCGGATGTGGTCACCAAGGGGAGGGCGTTCCCTGGTCTCGCGCTGCCAGCAGCCAGGCTGACGACAACCTTCTCGTTTCGAAAGGCGCTCGAACAGGCGCTGCAGCTGGCCGGTAACCGCACCCTCGACGTCAGGCACCTGATGGCGTCGTATCCGGTGATCAAGGCGTATCACACAGGCGACTTTCTTCGTCTCCGCATCGATCGTCGCGCGTGGTGTCTTGCGCTTGCGGAACATCTGCAGCGCACCGAGTCGCTCGAGGCCGTGGAGTGGGCGGCCTATGAACGCCTCGCACCGGAAGTCCTCCTGCCTCGCTACCGGCCCGATCTGCCTGGCGGCGCCGACCTGCTGGGCGTGGGACGCGAAGTCGAGGCGTTCTCGATGCTGATCGCGGCCAAAGCGACCGCGATGCCGCTCTCGATTGGCGTGTTCGGCGCGTGGGGATCGGGCAAGAGCTATTTCATGGCACGAATGGAGGAACGCGTCGCGGCGCTATCGCAGAGCGACGCGCGCGGTGAACGATACCTGCGACGCATCGCCCAGGTTCGCTTTAATGCCTGGCACTACAGCGAATGCGACGTCGTAGCCAGCCTTGTCGACCAGATTTTTCGCAACCTTCGCTTCGGGCCGAAGGAGAGCAGCGTCGTCCTGGCGCAGCGGCGTGCGGATGCGATGGCCCAGGTGACAGCGTTCGGGGCGGAGTCGCACCGCATGCAGGCGCAGGCCGACGCCGCCCTCGCAGAAGAGACTCGGCTTCGCGACGAGTGGCGCCGCATCAACGCGGAGCAGGATGCCGAGGTGCAGCGGACCACCGAGCAGTTGAACGGCGCACAGGCCGCCATGGCCACGGCCGAGCAAGGGCTGTCCGACGCGCTGTCCGCGCAGGTGAAGCTGATCGACGCGGTCCGCCGGGCCGCGCCCGCAGAGACAGCGCTCGACGTCGTGACCGACACGATCCTGAAAGATCCGATGATTGCGAGACTCGACGCGGACGTGCGGCGCGCTGCGGAGGAAGGGCGCTGGATTGGCGCCAACCGCTGGACGATTCTCTGGGGCGTCGTGGTGGTGGCGCTGACGATCGTCGGCGTGCGGGTCGGAACGCTCGTGCGTGGCTCCGTGCTCACTACGACGCTCGCTGCCGCGATTGCCGCGTCGCTGCCCTTCGCCACCAGGGCGATCGCCTTGCTCCGCGATCTCGCCGCGAAGGGCGCGGAGTTTCAGAAGGCCATGCTCGAACGCACCGAGGCAGCCGTCGAGCGCGTGAAGAGGGCCAGCGCGCAGCAGTTGCAGGATCAGGAGGCGGCAGCGGCGTCCGCGCGCGCGACCGTCGAGACGCTGCGCGCGAAGATGGCCGACCTCGCCGCCGCCGCGCAGGAAGCGCAGCGAGTCGTGGAGCAGGGTGAGCGCCGGCGCCGGGAAGCCGGCGAGCGGCTCGCGGCCGCGGCCAGTACTGCCGCGGATGCGCGACGGAAGCTCGAGGCGCTGACGCTCGGATCCCTGGTCGGCGACACGATTCAGGAGGCCGGAGACACCGACGTCTTCCGCAAGCGGCTGGGCACCATGTCCTACGCGCGAGGATATTTTCAACGTCTCTCCGAAACGATGCAGGCCGCGAGAGAGGAAGCCGCCGGCGGTGGGCGTCCGCCGGTGCTCGAGCGCGTCGTCCTCTACATCGACGATCTCGATCGCTGTCCGGCCGAGAAAGTCCGTGAAGTGCTGCGCGCGGTGCATTTGCTGCTGGCGTTCGACCTGTTCGCCTGCGTGGTGGCGGTCGATCCGCGATGGATCCTCGAGTGCTTGGAAGGCAGTCCTGGAGTGACGCAAATGAACGGCGCGCGCGACGCCGATCTGGCGTTGCTCGGCGGCGTGACCACGCCGTCCGACTACCTGGAGAAGATTTTCCAAATTCCTCTGTGGTTGCGACCGGTGCCGGCGGATCGCCGGGCGGCGCTCGCCGCGACATTGCTCGAACGCGATCTGGATTCCGCCGATAGCCGCGATACCGTCGGAGCGGCCAACGACGGCGCCGGGTCTCGCGGTGGCGAGGGTAGTCCGGCCGCCGCGGAGCCGCGGGAGGCGCACGAAGTGCGAATCGATCCGCGCGAGAGCGAGTTCCTGCAGAACCGCATTGCGCCGCTCTTGGACGGGAATTCACGTGCCTTGAAGCGATTCGTCAATACCTACCACTTGGTGAAAGCGGCGCTGTCGGAAGTGGAGTTCGACAACTTCAGCAACCCTGAACCCTACCGTGTCTGCATGACGCAGCTCGCGGTCCTGGCGACGCAGCGTCGGCGGGCGCGATTGCTGGCGCAGCTCATAGACGAGGCGTCGCAGTCGCCGCCGGTGAGCCTGGGCGCCTGGCTCGCACGGCTCGACTCGACGGAGGGGGATAGCCGCATGATCGCGAGGGATCTGGCGGCCGCCTTGCTACCGGAACTGACCGATCTGCCGTTTAATCGGTTCGTGTTCTGGTTCGAACGAACGCGGCGGTATTCGTTCTATTTATAGCTGGCGACGTCGAGTACGGCTGAGGCGGGTGGGGAGCTCGAATGGGCCTCACGTGCACAGGATTCCCCGTGATTTTTTCGTCACTTGACGCACGCCGCGCGGTCCGAACCATGTAAGCTTGCTGCCCCGGCACGCTGCATGACCGCATCGAGGCGCGGTGAAATGATCTCTCCTGCCGATCAGCGATTACGAACTCCAGCGCGCGCGATGCTGGTGAGCGGTCATCCGGTCCTTGCGGAAACGGTGAGGACCGCCCTGGAGCAGGGCTGCTTCAGCGCGCGCATCGCGCATACCCGCGATGAAGCCGCCGCGACGATCGCACAGTGGCGGCCGCACGTCGCAATCGTCGACATCGACGCCGCGAGCGGGGCGACGCTGGACTGGATTCAGCTGCCGTCCGGAACCGCACACCAGCCGGCTGTCATCGCGCTGACCCGCCATGCCGATCTCCAGACTAAGTTGTCTGCGTTCGAGCGCGGCGTCGACGACGTGGTAACGGTACCGTTCTGTACCGAGGAACTCATGGCGAGAGCGCTCGCGGTCATGCGGCGCACCTACCAGACAGCCGTCGAATTCGCGCCTGTCCTGCGCATCGGAGAGCTCGAGATCGACATCAAGAACAGGCATGTGCGCGCCGCGGGAATGGAGCTGCATCTCACTGCCCTCGAGCGCAGCCTCCTCTACCTCCTCGCCGCAAATGCCGGCCAGCTCCTGACGCGCGACGAGATCCTCGACCGCCTCTGGGGCGCGGACTACGTGGCGGAGAGCAATGTGGTCGATCGCCACATCCGAAACCTGCGCATGAAGCTGCAGAGCCATTCGCCGCGCCCGTACATCGCGACCGTCCGCGGCCTCGGGTACCGCTTCTGGAACGGTTAGACCACCGCGACTAGACCTGCATCAGCAGTTCGAGCGCGTGGGTGCTGTAAAGCGTCCGCCGCACAGTGTTGTCGATTGCCGATGCGTCGAGCGCCGTGCCGACCGCCGGCAGACTGACCTGGGCCAGGACGACGCACGGATCCGCTGTCACGACCGGGCACGGTGCCGCGGGCAGTGGCCCGTCACGGCCAGCCTTTGCCCACGCCCGCAGCGCGTCGACGAACGCGGCATCGGCTTCGACCGCCTTCGTATGGTATTCGGGCAGCTCCGGAAGCACGGTGAAACAGAAGCTGTCGCGCACGCGCGAGTATTCGCAGCTCGTCTCGCAGCCGCATCCCGCGGCATGGACGCGCACCGGGCGCGTGTCGCATTCGTCATAGCACACCGCGAGAAACAGCGGTGACATGGCGTCGCCGGATCCGCGGCTCACCGGCGCGTGCGACCCACCGCGGGGGGCGCACGGATCGTACGTGGGTCGGTGTGCGGCGAGGTCGAAGAAGAACGGCTCCCCGAGGTCGATCTCGTTGCCGTGCGGGTCGACGACGTAGCCATCGCAGATCTTCACGCGCCACGGATACTGCGCCGTCGCTGCCGCGACGACGCTGTACCCGCAGACGACGCCCCATCCGTGCAGGAAGCGGTTGTGGCGGCGGAACTTCTGCAGGAAGAAGTTCTGCTCATCGATCATGTCTTCCGCGGTGATGAGCTGACGCGAGAAATAGTGCACCCGCTCGCGGGTGGTTCGATCGAGGACGTGGGCTGGAGGCATCGCGGCTCCTCAACTCTTCAGCGATGAATGATGATGCCCCCGCTGGTACCCGGGAGGCTGATCGCCGGGGCCGAACGCGTGGGCGTCGGCGTCGGCGTCGGCCTTGGGGTCGGCGTAGGGGTCGGGGTCGGCGTGGGCGTCGGTGGCGGTGTCGGCCGTGGTGAAGTCGTCGGCGATGGCGACGGCGACGGCGTCGGTGGCGGTGGCGGTGTCGGCGTCGGCGTCGGCACGTCGCCCCGCGACGGGCGCGGCGTGCGCCGCGGGCGCGTCGGCGTGGGCGCGCTCGGCGTTGGCGTGGGCGTCGACGACGCGCGAGGTGTTGGCGTCGGTGTGGGCGTCAGTGGCGCGCTCGCTGACGGTGTCGGTGTCGGCGTCGCCGATGCGCTCGGTGACGGTGTCGGTGTCGGCGTCGGCGACGCGCTAGGTGAGGGTGTCGGCGTGGGCGCCGGAGTACGTGACGGCGTGGGTGTTGGCGTTGCGCTGCGCGACGGTGTCGGGGTTGGCGTCGGCCTCGGCGTCGGTGTGGGCGTCGGCGTCGGCCGCGGTCCGGGATCGCAGCACTGGTCGATTCGCTCGGCCAGGCACAGGATCAAATCGAACAGCACGGCATTGCTGTACACGACGGGACGGATGCCGCAGGTTGTGATCGTGCCGATCTTTTCGCCGGCGAGAAGCGCCACCTTGGCGAGGGGCACACAGGCCTGTGCCTCAGGGCTGCCGCACTCGGGGCTCAGCGCCTCGCACAACGCCATGCGGCGGTCCGTGCGGCTCAGGCTCTTGCCGCCGGCGCCCCCGACGAGCGTGGCGCAGAGATCCGCCACCGCGTCGGGGATTGGATCCGGCGGCTGCTCCGACACGACGATGCGGAACGTCTCGACGATCGTTCCGGCGGCCGACTGTTCGCGCGTGTCACACTCGCTGGCGGCGACCGGCATGAAGTCGGTCAGGCACTCGTCGTAGGCCAGGCACAGGTAGACGTCGTGATCGGCGTCGGTCGTCAGTCTCGTCGTGTCGCAGCCGCGCTCGTCGGTGAGCGTCCAAGGATCGACGCACCACTCGCGCGGGACGATGATCTCGTGTCCCACGGCGTCGACCGCGACCCCGCGTCCAACGCAGATCTGCGAGCCACGCGCGTGCACGTCCAGCCCGCACAGGACCCCCACGCCGAGCGTGAGGCGATTCATCAGGCGCCGCTCGCGAATGCCGTAGGCCTGCTCCAGCTGGAACTGGAGCACGCCCATCAGCTTCGAATAGAAGTAATGGTTGCGGCGTGGCGCCGGCAGGCCGGATGCGTCGTCGGTGCGATGGTCCATGGGCTGCGTTCCCTCTACGTCAGGACGGTGCCGCGGGCGATGCGGGCCTGGCGATCGACGCGAAATTCCGCCGCGCGATCCCGGTGTTCACCGAGCACCGCATCCACGCCGAGCGCCGCGTCGCCAAGTGACAGCGGCGTCGGGTCGCCGGCAAGGAGCGCATCGATGCCGACGCGCGCCTGGACGCCCACGCGCATGCGCGCATCGACGAAACAGAGGTGCACGTCGGTATGGGCCGGCGTTTCGGCACGCACGATTCGTTCGAGCCGCTGACGCTTCGACGCAGTGACGAATCGCGCTGCGGGCACCAGCACCGTGAACAGATGCGCGGTATCGGTGAAGACCGGCAGACCGAGGTCGGCCGCGGCGAACGGGCCGCTGCCGCCGACGACCGCCTGACCGACCAGCACCGGCTCCGCCGCGCCGCCGCCGTCCTCTGGCAGCGCCGCGCCGGGATCGACGAGTGCATACAGCCGCTCCTTCGGAACGATTTCGCCAACCTGGCTGCGGCTCGACCAGGACAGGCTGATGCTCGACGTGTAGACGGCGTCGAAGTACTCGAGGGTGATCGGGTACCAGCGGCCGCCGGTCAGCGCGATCTGGCCGCTGTTGGCGGCGCGTCCGTGCTCGCGCCAGTCGTCAATCAGCAGCCGACCATTCACCCACAGGCGTACGCCGTCGTCCGACTCGGTGCGAAAGGTGTAGAGCTCGGTGTAACGCGGCTGCACCTGCCCGGTCCAGCGCACCGAGAATCGATCGCTCTCGACCACACCCGGCACCGGGGATCCAAGCTGCCAGTCGCGGTCGACGACGTCATCGATGCGGGACAGCCGAAGCCTCTCGAATCGGGTGCCGCTGTAGTAATCGCCGCGCAGGCCCATGAACGCGGGATCCGCGTAGGTGAATCCGGGCACGACCAGGCCATCCGGCTGCGCGGGCGCGAGTGCCGTATCGAGCCCCAGCGCCGACGCCGGATGCGCGAGCTGCCAGACGCGCCGATCGCGGAACGCCTCGAAGACTTGCGGACGCACACCGGTGTACAGCTCGCAGAGCTCGGCGAAGCCGAACACGGTGCCCCGCCGCTCGTAGAGGCGTTGCGCATCGAGCAGGAGCTGACGCCACTCGTCCGGCTCCTTGTCGTCGGGCAGCGCGAACGCCACCCACTGTGCAAGCCGCGGCAAATCCTCTTCTGGCGAGGCCGATGCGTCGAAGTGCCTGGCGATTTCGTCCAGCGCCTGGTGCCAGTCGCCGAGATCCGACCTGAACAACGCGAGCCAGCGCGCGAAAAAGCCCGTATCCTCGCGCGCGTAGACCGCAGGCAGGTGATCGAGATAGCTCGTATCCGTCGTCGCCGCCTGGATCTGGTGAACGCGGGGACTGACGTGGGCGTCGGCGCTGGACAGGCGGAGGCGCAGCCAGACGAAGCGGCCGCGGATGCCTGGCGCCCCCGACGCGGCGTCGTGGATCGGGAGGAGCGTGTCGAGCGAACGCGCAAGCCTCGCGGGATCTGCCCAGTCCGTCGCCGATGGTTCATCCACCGGCGTCGTCGGATCCGCGATCGATGGGGCGGCAGTGTAGATCCGCAGCTCTGCGGCCGTCCCGGGCGGGAGCTCGAGGTCGACGCGCACGCGCTCCCATTCGCACAGATCGCCGGCGTCGAACGGTCCCGCGATCACCTCGCCGGAGGAGACGTAGGCGGCGTCGGCGGCGAGCCGGACATATCGATCGCCGGCGTCT
>Ga0105248_10006506_pt1 | contig 12813 bp, 9 predicted proteins | sample KBSS34metaG_FD_81524 | JGI IMG/M metagenome (GOLD analysis project Ga0105248, IMG submission 81524) | Switchgrass rhizosphere microbial communities from Kellogg Biological Station, Michigan, USA - KBS S3-4 metaG | ecosystem: Host-associated > Plants > Roots > Rhizosphere > Soil | place... | reverse complement strand
GGACGGCGCCGCGGCTGGATGATCCTCAGTCAGATTCTGGTCGCGCTCGGCCTGACCGCCCTGTCGGTGATCGGCCTCAGCGCCGGTCTGGTGATCGTTGGAGTCTTCGCGCTCGTCGTCGCCTTCTCTTCGTCGACGCAGGACATCGTCGTGGACGCGTGGCGGATCGAGGCCGCCAGCGACTCGGACGAGCTCGGGTTGTTGTCCTCGGCGTACCAGCTCGGCTACCGGGCCGCGATCATCGTCACCGACGCGTTCATCCTGATTTCGGCCAACCACTTCGGCTGGCGGATCTCGTACGCGGCAATGGCAGTGCTGATGGCGATCGGTGTGTGCGCCAGCTTGATCGCCGTCGAGCCGGCGCGGGTGGCGCGCGCCGCCGGATCGAGGGCCGAAACTCCGCTGTGGAGCGGACGCGGTCTGTACGACGCCGTGATCGGACCGTTCAGGGAATTCTTCCGCATGTACGGCTGGCTGGCGCTGTTGATGCTCGCGATGATCAGCTTCTACCAGCTGCCGGAATTCGTGATGGGTCCGATGGCGAACCCGTTCTATCACGACCTCGGACTCTCGAAGGACGCGGTCGGCGCCGTCCGCGGATCGATCGGCCTGGTCGCGACGCTTCTCGGCATCGCGGCCGGCGGCGTCAGCACGCTGCGGTTCGGATATCTCAAGACGCTGATCGCCGGCGTCGTCATCAAGATTCTCGTCATCGCGAATTTCGCGACGCTCGCGCACACCGGCCCGGACCTCCGCGTGTTCGGAGCCGTCATGTTCGCCGACAACGTCGGTATCGGATTCGCCGGCGTCGCCCTTGTCACCTATATGTCGAGCCTGACGAGCCTCGGCTACACCGCGACGCAGTACGCGCTGCTCAGCTCCGCGTACACGTACGTCGGCAAGTTCGCGAAGGGATTCTCGGGGGTCATGGTCGAACGGCTGGCCGTGGGGCGCCCGCTCATCGATGCGTACGGACTGTTCTTCATCGGCGCCGGCCTGCTCGGTGTCCCCGCGCTCATCCTGTGCATCTTTCTCGCGCGAGCTGTGCGGAAATCTGCCGAGGCGCCCGGCACGCCGCGATGACGTGGACGGCCGTGGCTCGCCGGCTGACGGCGGCTATGGTCCTGCTGTTCGCCACTATGCGGCCCGGCGCCGCGGGTGCCGCGTCGCTGTTCGATCCTCTCTTGCGCTTTCGCGTGCTTGCCACGGAGCACTTCGTCATTCATTTTCATCAGGGCGAAGATCGCCTGGCGCAGCGGCTGGCGGTGATCGCCGAGGAAACCTGGATTGCGCTCGAGCGCCCGCTTGGTCTCGCCCCGCCGCGCAAGACCCGGGTCGTCCTTGTGGATCAGACCGAGCTGTTCAACGGATACGCGACGCCGGTGCCGTACAACACCGTTGTCATGTATGCGGTGACGCCCTCGGGATCCAGCTCCGCATTCGACGACTGGCTCCGGCTCGTCTTCACGCACGAGTTCACGCACATCGTCCACCTCGATCGATCGGAAGGGTGGGCACGCGTCGTCCGCGGGATTTTCGGCCGCACGCCGTACGCGTTTCCGAACCTGTTTCTGCCGCCGTGGCAGGTCGAGGGGCTGGCGACGTACGAGGAGAGCGCGATCACGGGTGAGGGTCGTCTGCACGCCGGGGACTTTCGCGCGATTGTCGACGAGGCGGCGAGGCAACGTCGTCTCGAGCCGCTCGACCGCGTCAACGGCGGTCTGACCGATTGGCCTGACGGCGTCGCCGTCTATGCTTATGGCGTCGGCTTCCATCAATATCTCGCCGATCGCTTCGGCACGGGGACGCTGGCGACGCTGGCCGAGGCCACGGCCCGTCGCGTTCCGTATCTTGCGTCGCCGGCCTTCAAGCGCGTCTATGGCGAGTCGCTCGGCGACCTGTGGCGCGGCTACCAGGCGAGCCTGACCGCCAGCGCTCCCCTCGTGTCGCCGGACCCTTCGCTGACACGACTGACGCGTCATGGTTTCTCGGTGCGCGGCCCGCGGTTCGATCGGTTTTCCTGCGCCGGCTGTCCGGCCGACATCGTGTACTCGGCCGTTAATCCCGGCGGGTTTCCAATGCTCTATCGCGTCAGTGGCCGCGGCGGCGTCCCGCAACGGCTCGCGACGAGATACCTGGGCTCGACCACCGGAGTCGGCCGCGACGAAATCTACTTCGATCAAGTCGATCAGCAGCGAAACACCGGGATCTACAGTGATCTCTATGCGTTTTCCCGCGCCGATGGCCGCGTCCGCCGGCTGACGTCAGAAGCGCGCCTGCTCGATCCGGATCTCTCGCCTGACGGCGACACGCTGGTCGCAGTGCAGAACCGCCCGGGACAGCGCGATCTAGTGTTGGTCCGGCTAAAGCCGGACACTACCGAAGCCAGGCATCCGGACACTATCGAAACCGAGCGTCCGGACACTACCGAAGCCAAGCGTCCGGACATCACCGAAACCGAGACAACGGACGCCAGCGAAACCAGACGCGCCTTCGCGCCGCCGACGCATGTACCCTCTTCGGTAGTGTCCAGCTTTAGCCGGACCGTGATCACATCGCTGATCTCCGAACCCGACACCCAGTTCGACGGCCCGAAATGGTCGCCTGATGGCCGCACGATTGCCGTCGAGCGGCACCGGCGCGGCGGCATGCCGGAGATCGTCGTCGTCGACGTCGTGACGAAGGCGGTCCGCGTGGTGGCGGGCGCGCCGCACACGCGTTTCGTCACGCCGGCGTGGCGTCCGGACGGCGCGGCCATCGTCGCCGCGGCGGCGCCCGATGATGAGACGTTCAACCTCGTCGAGCTGTCGTTGGACGGATCGATGCGCCGTCCGTTGACGCACACGACCGGCGGCGCGAGGTCGCCCGACGTCTCGCCAGACGGCACGACGATCGTGTTCGTTGGATACACCACCGACGGCGACGATCTCTTCACGATGCCGTATCCCGGAGCGATGGCGGGCGTAGCGCCGGAGCTTGCTCCACCCCCTCACGCGGCGGATCCACAGGTACCGCCGACACGGGCCGAGCAAGCTCGACCCCTACCTGACCTGGATCCGCGGGTCCGCCCCTATTCGCCGCTCGACACGTTGAAACCGACGTCGTGGACGCCGGTCGTGGAAACCGGCGGCAACCAGGTGCGCGCCGGCGCGGGTATCAGCGGATTCGACGTGCTCGGGTATCACGCCTACGCCGCCACCGCGACCTGGCTTGTCTCGGGGCCGAACGGCGCACCGAGACCGGGTGCCGCCACGCCCGACTGGCAGGTCTACTACCTGTACGATCGCTGGCGCCCGACGCTGTACGTCTCGGCGACCTCGGACACGTCCTTTTTCGCCGGCCCTGCGACCGACGCCGGCGCCCCGACGCCCGTGACCCGGCGCGAACGGCAAATCGAGAGTGGCATCCTCCTGCCGATCCGCCACGTCCGGGTTCAGCATGCCGTGCGGCTGTCGGTCGTCCGCGCCGAGGCTGACTACACAACGAGCGACGGCTCGTTCTCGCGCAGCCGCACGCCGATCCGCGCGGCATGGCAAAGCGTCACCGCACACACCTACGGATATTCGATCAGCGGCGAGGGAGGAATCGCCGCCGGGGCGACGACAGAGATCGTTCGCAGCGGTCTGGGATCGTCGGCCGACGCGACCACCACGACTGCCGACATGCGCACGTATCTCCCGGGACTGGCGGCGCATCATGTGGTCGCCGTGCGAGTCGGCGGCGGCGCTTCGATCGGCGACCCGACGGTAGGACGCACGTTCCTGCTCGGCGGGCCGTCGGCCGACAGCGGATTGAACGATCTCGGCGCCGGCGCGTTCGCGTTGCTGCGCGGCTTCGCCGCCAACACGTTCGCCGGCAGTCACGTCGCACTCGCCAACGTCGAGTACCGCTGGCCGATCGCGCGTCCGCAGCGCGGCCACGGTACGTGGCCGCTCTTGCTGCACACGGTGCACGCCGCGCTCTTCGCCGACGCCGGCCAGGCATGGACGCGCACGTTCGACCGGCACGCGATCAAGTGGTCCGGCGGCGCGCAGCTCTCGGCCGATCTCGTCGCCGGATTCTTCGCGCCGTTCACCGTGAGCAGCGGCGTTGCCTGGGGACGCGACGGCAGCGCGTCCGTCTCCGACCGCGTCACCGCGTACTTCCGCGTCGGCAAAGGGTTCTAGATATGATTTAATTGTGCCCGAATGAAAAAGAAATCCCGCTTCCTGCAGACGCCGATCGAGCCGTTCGCGGTCGAGGCGGGGCTGACGGCGGATCAGATCCTCGCGCGCATGGAGCGGATTTCGTTTCAGGGACGCAATCTCGCGACGGCGCACCGCATCTGGCAGAAGATGCTGCAGGACGACGTCACGATCTTCCTGGGCATGGCAGGCGCCTTGTCCGCCGGCGGTCTCCGCATGGCCGTTGCGCATCTCATCGCCAACCGCTACGTCGACTGCCTCGTGTCCACCGGCGCGAACCTCTACCATGACCTCCACGAAACGCGTGGCCAGCATCACTACGTCGGATCGCCGCTGGCCGACGATGCGGCGCTGGCGGAGGACCGCATCGATCGCGTGTACGACACGTACGCCAGTGAAGAAGAATTCTGCTCGAACGACGCATGGATCGCCGCGTTCGCCACCACGCTCGAGACCCGGCCGTACACGACCCGCGAGTTCCTGCACCTGCTCGGCGGACATCTGTGGAAGACGACCGGCAGGGACGGCATCCTCACGGCGGCGTTCCGCGCCAACGTGCCGATTTTCTGCCCCGCCATCGCCGATTCCTCGATCGGGATGGGCCTGTCGCAGGCGCGCCAGTCGAAGCCGGGCGCCGGCTACATCGACATCATCGGCGACATCGTCGAATCGGCGAACCTGGTGATCCGGCGGCCGCGGACCGCATCGATCGTCCTCGGCGGCGGCACGCCGAAGAACTTCATCAACCAGGCCACCGTCCAGGCCGAGTTCTACAGCGATCAGGTCAGCGGACATCGCTACGCGCTGCAGATCGTCACCGATGTGCCGCATTTCGGCGGCGCGTCGGGCTCGAGCCTCGAGGAAGCCCAGAGCTGGGGCAAGCTCGCGACCGATTCAGCCAGGGTGTCGGTGCAGTCCGATGCCACCATCGCCCTGCCGCTGCTGTTGAGCGCCCTCGCGTCGACGGCCCCGCCGCTGCTCGCGGCGCGCGTCAAGCCAGTGTTCACTCTGGCCGGCCGCGTCATGACCGTTGACGGTCAGACCGTGCCTTACGAACGGTTCGAGGAAGTGAATGCGCCCACCGTCTGACCCGTTCTTCGTCGGCGTCATTCAGGATCACGCAACGGCGGACAAGGCGGCAAACGTGGTCCGCGCCGAGCGGCTCGTGCGGGACGCGGCCGGACGCGGCGCACAGATCATCTGCCTGAAGGAGATGTTCAACGCGCCGTACTTCTGCAAGTCTCAGCAGTCCGAGCGCTTCGACCTCGCCGAGCCCATCCCCGGCCCCACGACCGACGCGATGACCCGCCTCGCGCGCGAGCTGGCCGTCGTCCTGATCGTACCGATCTTCGAACGGCAGGCGGCGGGGGTCTACCGGAATTCCGCCGCCGTCATCGACGCCGACGGCAGCGTGCTGGGCGTGTATCGCAAGATGCACATCCCCGACGATCCGCTGTTCAACGAGAAGTATTACTTCACGCCCGGCGATACCCCCGGCTTCCGGGTGTGGCAGACGCGTTACGCCACGATCGGCGTCCTCATCTGCTGGGATCAGTGGTACCCGGAGGCCGCGCGCATCACCAGCCTGATGGGCGCAGAGATTCTCTTCTACCCGACGGCAATCGGCTGGCACCCCTCGGAACAGGATGAATGGGGCCCGGCGCAGGTGGACGCGTGGCGGACGATCCAGCGCTCGCACGCCATTGCCAACGGCGTGTATGTCGCCGCGCCAAATCGCGTCGGCCACGAGGACGAACCTGGCACCGACGGCCTCAATTTCTTCGGACGCTCGTTCATCGCCGACCCGTTCGGCCGCTACATCGCCGAGGCCGGCAGCGGCGAAGAAGTGCTCGTCGCCCGCTGCGACCCGGGGTTGATCGAAACCGTGCGCCGCAACTGGCCGTTCCTGCGCGATCGCCGCATCGACGCCTACGGGCCGATTCTCCAGCGCTACCTCGGATGACCCTGGACACCCGACACCCCGCGTGGCGGATGCCCGCCGAGTGGGAGCCGCACCGCGCCACATGGATTGCGTGGCCGCACTACGAACCCGACTGGCCGGGCAAGCTCGCGCCGATTCCGTGGGTCTACGGCGAGATCGCGCGCGTCCTCGCGGATTTCGAACAGGTCGAGATCCTCTGCCATTCCGAGCCGGTCTACGAAAACGCCGGTGCCATCCTCGAAAGCCATGGGGTGCGCGCGGAGCATGTCCGTCTGCACCTCGTGCCCAACGATCGCACCTGGCTTCGCGACAGCGCCCCGACCGCGGTGGTCGACCCGTCGGGCGCGGTGACGCTGCTCAACTGGTCGTTCAACGCGTGGGCGAAGTACGCCAACTGGCGAGTGGACGCGCAAGTGGGCCGCGCGATCGCCGACATCGTGCCGCTGCCGCACGTCGAGCCGACGCGTCCCGACACCGGCGCGCCGATGGTGCTCGAAGGCGGCGGCATCGAGACCAACGGCGCCGGTCTTCTGCTCGTCACCGAAGAGTGGCTCCTGAGCAACGTGCAGGTGCGCAATCAGGGGTTGACGCGCGAGGGCTACGAGCAGGCCTTTCGCGACTGGCTTGGCACGCGCCAGACGATCTGGCTCGGCGAAGGTTGTGCGGGCGACGACACGCACGGACACGTCGACGACATCGCGCGCTTCGTCGCGGCCGACACGATCGTGCTCGCGGTCGAAGAGGACCCGGCGGACGAGAACCACGCGCGATCGATGGACAACGTCCGGCGGCTGGACGCCGTTGCGAACGATCCGCGGGTGGGGCCGCTGAAGATCGTGCGCCTGCCGTATCCGCGCCGCGTGGTCATGAACGGCGAGCGCCTGCCGGCCAGCTACGCCAACTTCTATATTGCGAACGGTGTCGTGCTGGTGCCGACGTTCAACGACCCGAACGATCGGGTGGCGTTGAACATCCTGGCGGAGCTGATGCCCCGTCACCGGATCGTCGGCATCCACGCCGTCGATCTGGTGTGGGGTCTGGGAACGATTCATTGCCTGACGCAGCAGGAACCGCTCGGAAATCGGTAGTGTCCGGCTTCAGCCGGACCGGCGTTTCTACGTCGTCGGCGCTTTTTTCAGCGTCTCGATCTCTCTCCGCGCGTCGCCCGTGAATGGCGATTCCGGGTATTCCTCGACCAGCCGGTTGAACGTCTGCTGTGCGTCGGAGCGTTTCCCCGCTTCGAGGTAGGTACGTCCAAGCTGCATCAGGATGCCGTCGACCGGCAGCGGGCCGTCCTTCCGCTGTGCGAGCTCCTTGAACGTGTTGATCGCCGTGTCGTACTGCCCTGCTCGCGCCTGCGCTTCAGCGAGCCCGAGACGGCCCATCTGGCCGTAGAAGCCGTCACCCGATTCCTTGATCACCTGCTGGTACGCCGCGATCGCGCCCGGCGTCGTCCCGAGCGCGAGCGACGTCGCGCCTTCCTGATACCTCGCGTAGATGCCGGCGTCGGTGGACGGATAGGCGTCGGCGGCGATCTTGAATTTGGTCAGCGCTGCCTGCGACCGCTCGCGCTCGGTGGGGAAATAGAGGCCGGCCGAGGGGGTCCCGGGCGCCGGCGGTGGGCCCACGCGCGCGTCCTGCACGGCCATCGCCTCGGCCAGGAGTCCGTGCGCCTTGGTCTGTACGTGCTGTCGCCAGCCGAAGTAGCCGAAGGCCAGCACCGCGACGACGACGACGACGACGGCAATGGCGGTCGTTTCGCTGCGCCGCGTTTCCACGGTCTCACGCGCCTGGCGCGCCAGCTTGCCGAGCTCGTTTTCTTTCAGATGATGTCGTTCTTTGGTTTTCATGTCTGATGCTTACCGAGTAGTGACTGCTGTGGCGCGCCCGGCCGGAATTGAACCGGCGGCCCCCCCGCTTAGGAGTAATGGTAGTCGTCACTGCTGACCGTGTCCATTCGCGGATTCGTTGGGATTCTTCTTCAATTCACGCGCTCGGGTGGAACCCGAGTTCGGCTGTTTCCCGCCTTTCGTTTCACGCCGTTGCACAAACCCTTTCTTGGCCCGTTGTTTCGCTCGCACCTTTGCCGCGCGTGCGGCGCGGCCTCGCGTCTCCTCGAACCGCCGCATGGCGTCGTGCTGCCCCATGAACGTTGATTCGAGGTACGTGCTGGTCTGGCTGATGTTCGTGTGGCCGAGCCAATCGCGCACCACCTGCAGCGGCACGCCGCCCTCGAGCCATCGTGAGCCGGCTTCCCGCCGCAAGTCATGAAAGTGCAGATCGACGATCTGCGCTCGGCGGCAGGCCGGCCGCCACGCGGTTTTGATCGACCCACTCTTCTGCCCGATCTCGTTGCCGAACGCGTAGGCCTGAGGGCCGCGGGGCTCGCCAGCGGGTCGTTCCGGCGCATTTCGAGGATCGCCTTCAGCCGGCCAGAGATCGGAACGACGCGGTCGCGCTTGGTCTTCGTCTTCGCGGCCGGGAGGTCCAGCTGCGGATTCAGACCGACGAGGTCGCGGACCTGCCACCACTGCAGCGACAGGAGTTCGCCGCGGCGACAGCCGGTCTCGAGCGCTGCTTCGACGATCGGGCGGAACCGCGGCTGCGGCTGGGCGCGTGTGGCCGTCCTGGTCGGTCGTTTTCACGATCGCTTGCGTCCGTCTTGCGGCGCGGAACTTCTCGATCGCGCCGGTTCCGACGTCGTGACAAGGCAGTCCGGATGCTGCGACGGCCTCGGCCGTTTCGGTGGCGCCTGATTCGAGGTTCAATTGCCGTGCTGGCAGTGCGGACCGCCACATTGCTCCCGTAGTTTCGCGTAGAATCCTGCTGGCGACTCACCAGGAGGTTTCTGATGATTTCAACTTCGCGGAAAAGCGCCGGTCTGTTGATCGTTGCGCTAACTGTTCTCGCGTTTCAGCCGTCGACATCCGCACACCACCGTTGGCGAAAGTACCACTGGGCCCGCCAGTCCAATCCGTTTTCCGTCAAGCTCGGGAAAAACCTCTCAAGCGCCTGGACCACGTATCTGACGTCCGCGTCGGCGGACTGGAGCAACTCCGACGTGTTGAACACCACCACGGTGACGGGAGGCACGACCGGAGCGACGTGCGCGCCGACATCGGGGCGCGTCGAAGTTTGCAACGCGGCCTATGGAAGCACTGGCTGGCTTGGTGTTGCACAAATCTGGATCACGGGTGGCAGCCACATCACGCAAGGCACAGTGAAGGTCAACGACACGTACTTCAATCAGGCTCAATACAACACGCCAAGCTGGCGCCAACTCGTCATGTGTCAGGAAGTTGGCCACACGTTCGGCCTGGATCACCAGGACGAGAATTTCAATAACGCCAACCTGGGTACTTGTATGGATTACACAAGTAATCCAGATGGCCCTCCCAGCAATCTCAGCCCAAACGCTCACGACTATGAAGAGCTGGACATCATCTACAGCCACTTCGACAGCTTCACGAGCGTCGGTGCGTCGACACCGCAAGCGAGTCCGGCGCTCAACAACCCGTCGGAATGGGGACAGCTGGTGAAAGTCGCGCACGGCGGCAAGACGCAGATTTTCGAACGCGATCTGCCGAACGGTCAACGTGTGGTCACGTTCGTGATCTGGGCATAACCGATCGCATTGAACGTCCTCCACGCGATGGTCTGCGCCGCCGTCGCAGTCAGCGCCTGCGCGGCGGCGCCAACTCAGCCGACAGAATTAGTATCGGTCGACGCGCTCGTCCGCTCGCTCGAGGAGCAGGGCGCCACCGTCACCCGAGCAGGCAGTTTCCCGCAGTCGTCTCATTCGTATTTCTCGGTTGCGGGAGAACGGCTCGTGGTCAACGGCGAGGACGTGGCGGTGTTCGCGTACCCGAGTGTGGATCGCGCTGTCGGCGACGCGGCGAAGGTTTCGCCGACCGGATCTCCAATTGGCCAGACCCAAATTTCGTGGATGGATACGCCGCACGTCTACAAGCGCGATCGCCTGATTGTTTTGTATGTGGGCCATTCAGCAGGCCAGCTGAAGCTTCTCGCAGCTGTGCTCGGTCCTCCATTCGCAGAAGGGCGCTGACGCAGCGCCACGGACGCCTTGCCCGAAGGGCTGCAGAGATCGCAGCTCCTCCGGACATGACGCGCACGCGCACCCGAAGGCTGGTCTTCTGCGTGTGCAAGATGGTATCGACGGGGGACGATGACCAGCAGCGACCGCCGATCTCACTAGCGGCGGCCATTGCTGGTGTTGTGGCAAGGCTCGTGCGGGCGGGATACATCCGTCGCGAGCCGGATCCGCACCACCGGCGTCAGCAGATCCTCCACCCGTAATCGAGCGGATGCGCGATCCACCAACTGTTCGACTCGTCGCCGGAGACACCACAGCCGATGATCCTGAATCGATCGACCTCGATAATGCTGGCGAGTTTCGGCCTCGTTCTCATGGTCGGTGCCCATAGCTTGGTCGCATGGGGCGGGATGACGTTGGGCGGAACAATTGGCGGCTCGTTGCCGTGGATCGCGGGCGGGGCGCTCGCGTTCGGCCTGTATCACGTGCTGCAAGCGTTTGGTCTGTACCACGTCGTGCAGCACGCTCGCGGTGGGCGCCACCGTCATTCACTCGCTTCGGCCGGACACGCACTCGGCCGCGGAGACGTTGAACGGGGACCGCGCGACGGGGTTCTACTGAACCTCGGTCACGGCTTCGTTGAGGTCACCATCTGTGACGGTGATGCACCGGCGCGCTTCCGACTCTTCTTCTATGACAAACAGAAGCAGCCGAGAGCCATCCCGCGCAACGCCATGGTGACGATTGAAACGGTGCGACCGGTGGATACCCACCAGACGTTCGCCTTTCGCCCGAGCGGCGAATATCTCGAGTCCACAACTGACGTTCCTGAGCCACATCAGTTCAGGGCCATCGTGCACGTGTCGCACGGCACCCACACTCACACCCACGAAGTTCGTTTCTTCGGCCGCTAGCACGGGACGTTCCGCGTCGCGAACGAGAGAGACTCACGGCTCGTTGTTCGGCACTCATTGCGTCCTTGACCCTGGCGTCGACCGTTCCTGCGCGTGTGCACAAGGGGACAGCGCCGGCAGCGAGGCGTGCATAAAGTGGAGCGAATGCAGGCAATGCACGACAGGAGTGCGGGAAATCCGGCAGCTCACGCGGACGAATTCACGGCCACCCGGGTATCGATCAGAGGATTCGCTGAAAAGGCTAGGTTTCTGGCCGTTTCCAGGGTGGCACAAGGCGTGCTCTTCGAACGATCGTTGTGATTCCTTTCCGCTCACGTCTATCGGCGATCGCCATCGTGGCTGCGATGCTCGTGACGGGGGCGGCTCCGGCGCTGGCAAACGGATCGGCCCATCGCGCATGCCTGGCGCATCAACATGACTGCACCAAAACGGCCCGACTGAGCGACTGCTGCGGAATGGACCAAGGCGATCGTTCGGATGAGGCGACGCCCGCGACGGGAAAGGCGCAAGTCGCCCAACCGGTTGCCGGCACGATGGATGGGACCAGCGCACCGCTTGCCGTCCCTAACCTACTCGGCCACGCGCGCGCGTTGACCACATCCCCAGGGTCCTCCCCTCCTGATCTGATCACGCTCTTCGGCACCTTCCTCATCTAGCTCGCCTTCCTCGCCACGTTTTCACAACTGTTCTGCAGATCCGTGCGCGTCGTTCGCGCCAGGGATCCGCGAGGTTGAGGTTCTTATGCGAGTGGGTCCGTTCGTTTTCGTCACGCTGCTGATTGCTGCGCCGGTGGGCGCGCAACCCAGGGAGCGCCTGGTGCTGGCCGACGTCGTGGCGGAGGCGCTGCGATCGCATCCGGAGATCGCCACCGCCGAACACCGGTACGAGGCCGCCCGACAGCGGCCAGTCCAGGAGCGGAGCCTGCCCGATCCGATGATCTCGGCGGGCTACAACTCGAGCGGGAACCCGGTGCCTGGCGCAGGGCTCGGCACTGAGCCTACGGCGAATATCGGCGTGATGGTCAGTCAGGAAATCCCGTACCCCGGAAAGCTTGCGCTGCGCAGCGCCATCGCGTCGCGCGAAGCTGACGCCGAGCAGCAGCAGATCGAGGCCGCGCGGCTGAGGATCACCGCACGCGTGAAGCAGGCGTATTACTCGCTAGCCTCCACCTATGCGGTCGGCGATGTCCTCGCGCGGAACAAGGCGCTGCTCGACACGCTCTTGAAAGTCAGCGAGAACCGCTACTCCGTCGGCCAGGCCGCGCAGCAGGATGTGATCAAGGCGCAGACGCAGCTGAGCATCCTCGAGCTTCAGGAACAGCGGATCGCGCAGCAACGTGCCACACACGTCGGCGCCTTGAACGCGCTGCTGAACCGGCCGGCGTCATCGCCACTCGCCCGGCCGGAAGACCTGGCGCTCAAGCCGTTCGACTACGAGCTGGATGCGCTCATCGCAACGGCGACGGCGCACGCGCCCATGCTGCAACGCGACCGCGTCATGATCGACCGTTCGCAGCTGGGCGTGGATGCGGCTCGTCGGGAGTACAAGCCTGATTTCGCGGTCAATGGCGGCTACTACTACATGGGCGCGATGCCCTCGATGTACGAGTTTCGCTTCGATGTGAAGGTGCCGCTCCGGCGCGAACGACGCGCGGCGGCCGTCGCCGAGCAACTCAGTGCGCTCCAGGCGGCCCGCAGCACCTTTGACGGCAGTCGCCTC
>Ga0105248_10006502_pt1 | contig 12816 bp, 10 predicted proteins | sample KBSS34metaG_FD_81524 | JGI IMG/M metagenome (GOLD analysis project Ga0105248, IMG submission 81524) | Switchgrass rhizosphere microbial communities from Kellogg Biological Station, Michigan, USA - KBS S3-4 metaG | ecosystem: Host-associated > Plants > Roots > Rhizosphere > Soil | place... | reverse complement strand
CGGGTACGGCTAGTGAAACTTGGGTGCCCTCAAGTCGCAAGTCTCGCATTAAACCTCACATCAAATAATGTGCGCGCGAGTCGCGCGAGCGGAGCCGCGACTTGCCGAAGTGCCTTTCTGTCGGCGAGTCGCGCGAGCGAGCGAGTAGGGGGGTGCGGCGGGGCCAAGCCCCCCGCATAAAAAAAGGCGGGATCATCGGCGGCCGGGGCCGCCGATGATCAGCTGGGGAGGTGGACGTGCAGAGTGGTGGTGCGGGCGGGTTCGTCGGTGATGCGGATCGATCCGCCGCACCGGCTGACGAGACGTACGAGGGACGTGGAGAGAAGAGCGGAGTGGACGCCGTAACCAGCCGCGGTCAGAGTCAGTTCGGTGTGCTGGCCGAACCCCGATCGCACCGATCGCGCCCGAATGGTGATCTCGCCGCCAAACGGCAGGCTGCCAGCGGCGGCGAACATGAGTGAACCGAGCAGTTGTTCGATGTCGTCGTCGCCCGCGGCAATCGGGGTGACATCGTCTTCAAGCTGAAAGTCCAGCGACACGGCTTCGCCGGCGATCTGCCGGAGCGCCGGTTCGGCGCGTCGAATCGCGTCCGGCAGCGACAGGAAACCGGCCGGCCTGGCTTGCCGCCGGCTGAAGGCGAGCAACTGCCGCACGAGCAGCGCCGCGCGAGTGCGGGACACCGTTCCGTGCGCCGGATCATTGAATGATGCCAGCAACGGCTCGATCTCGGCGGACATCTCGGCCGCCAGTCGCCCGGCCATCTCGAGCCGGCGCGCCAGCCGCAAGTGATCTTCCACCTGAGTCTGCGGGTCGAGATCGATCAGGATGCGCTCGATCAGCGCGTCGGCGTCTCCATCCTGCGTCACGAGCGCGGCCGACGTCAGCACGTGCATGGCGCTGCCGTTCGCGCGCCGGACGACGGACTCCACGCGATCGACGGCCGCGCCCTCGCGAAGCTGTTTGGCCACGTGCTCGTGATCGGCCAGTCCGGCGAACGGCTCGCCGGTCGGCAGATCCGTCGCGCGATCGAAGCCGAACATCCGCGCAAACGTCTCGTTGCATCGCACGATGACGCCTGCCTGCGTCAGCACGGCATAGCCGAACAGCCGGGATTGGGTCAGACGCTCGCGTTCCGCCTGTTGCGTCGCGAGCTCGTTCTGCAGACGCGTCTGAAGGACCTGTGTGTCGTTGGCCACCTGATGCAGGCGGTCGGCGGCCGTCGCCAGTTGCTGCTCCAGATGACGGCGCGCGGATGCCTGTCTGGTTTCCAGTTCGGCAAGCGCCGCCGTCGATCGATCTTCGGTATGCCGGAGCGTGCCCTCGAGCACGATCCGGCGATCGCGTTCCTCAGAGAGCGCCTGCCGCAGCGCCGTCAGCTCTTCGCGATCGCGATCGCGCATCGCGCGCTCGAAACCCTGCGCCTCGTAGATCTCGTCATACGCACGCTGTCGGTCGGCCAGTTGAGACGTCAGTGCGTGCACTTGCGCGCCGAGGTCGCGGATCTGCGACTCGTAATGAATCACCGCGCGCATGTGCGCGATCTTTTCGCTCTCGCCGTTGCCGGCCGGTTCGGCCGGCTCGACGGGTTCGACGGAGGCGACCGGGCCGAGACGGTTCTTGCCGACGTAGTAGCGATGGAGCGTCGCCATCAGCCGGCGGCGGTACGTGCCGGACTTGCTGACGACATCGTCCGCGCCCAAATCGAGTGCGGCGCCGCCGACGTCGCTGCCGGTGGGCGATGTCAACGCCACCACGGGGAGCGTCGGCCACCGCGCCTTCAGCCATTTCACGACTTGAAGCGGATGCGCATCGCCGGCGTGGTCGTCGACGATGACGAGGTCGGCGGTCTCGCCGCCAACCGTGAGCGGCGAGGTGATCTCACCATCTGCCGTGACCGTCGCTCGTTCGGCCGTGACGAACGCCATGTCGAGCAGAAGGTCCCAGGCCAGATCGTCGTGTCCCGCGAAAATCGCCAGCAGAGGTCGCTCGCCGTTAGGCCGCCCGAGATGCCGGCTCCGACGCACGCGCTTCAGCGTGTCTTCGGCGCCGACGAACTCCGTTCCCCTGACGATCAGCACATCGTCGGCGCCCGCGGTCATGGCCGGCGCGAAGAAATGGCGCTGTTCTTCGGTCGTCAACGCGATGATGGCCACCGCCGCTCGATCGCGGCGAAGGGTGGCGATCAGTGCCAGCGCTTCGTTGCCGGGAATTCGCGGCGAGAGGACGACGAGCTGGAATGCGGTGTCTGTGCGCACGGCGACCAATGCGGCCGCGGCCCCGACCGCGACGTGGACATCGAATGCCGGATCGAGTGAGGCCACGGCCTCACGGATCGGATCGTCGTCCGCGACGCTGGAGACATAGAGGACCTTCATCGGTCCCGTCCCGCCTGTCGGAATACCCGCATATGACAGGAATGTCGTCAGCGCAAGTCAGATGCCAGTGTTCTTAATGCCAGGATTGTCCGCGCACTCATGGAATCGGCGTTCTTTGTCCAGCAGGGACGTGCTGGAGTGTCTTGGGGAGTGACAGAAGTGTGACTCGCGAACAAATTTGTTTGGATCGTTGCGATCAGGGAAACAACGTCGCGCCCGTGGCGTAAGAAGGTGAAAGCATTGGCTCCCGCTTGTGCGGGCGTGGCCGTGCTTGTACACGGAGCACGAATGACTCGTTTAGTCGCGGCACGACGAGCGGTATCGACTCGAGCGACACTGACATGCCGTCGGTGCGGGCACGAGTGGATGCCGCGTATGAAAGACGTACGCATTTGTCCCAGCTGCAAGACGGCGCGCTGGGATCAGGCCCGGAAGAACGGCTCCTCGCGACGCTAGTTCCGCGGGGTCACACACATCGCCCGGGCCTGTCGGACTTGGGCGCGCGCGCACCTACTACCAGCGACCGTAATTGACTCGGACGTGGCATGCTACTGGCGCTTTACATCGTTGTGATGCGCCGGGGGCTTGCCGAATGATGGAAGTGTTCCTCGCCACATACGGCGGCGTCTTTCTCGCCGAGATTGTGGGCGACAAGCTGCTGTACACGAGCGGTGTCCTCGCCACCCGATATTCCTGGGGTGGCGTCCTCACGGGCATGGCGCTCGCCTTCATGGCCAAAATGAGCGTTGCGGTCGTCGTCGGCGCCGCGATCGGTGACTGGCTGCCGAAATGGGTGGTGGCCTCGCTCACCGCCTTGAGCTTCGTCGGCGTGGCCATCGCGATGTGGCGGAAGCCCGACGTCCGCGTGCCGAAGGAAAAAGACGAGCGTATTCTCAAAGGCGCCTCGGTCGCGTTTCTGACCATTTTCCTGTCTGAATGGGGCGACAAAGGGATGTTGAGCGCGGGCGCCTGGGCGGCGACGTGGGTCACCGCCGCTGAAACGAATCACACCATGAGCACCCGGGAAGCGGCGCTCATCGTGTGGGCGGCCGCCGTGCTGGCGATGGTGACCAAAGGCGGGCTGGCGGTCACGCTCGGTCACGGCATCCGCAACTGGATCGCCACCCGTGTTTCGCCCCGCTACGTGCGCTATGCTGCCGTCGCCGCGATCGTCGTTCTCGGCTTCCTGTCGGTCATGGAAATCCTCGGCATTCTGGAAGATTGAGTCAGGACCCCGTTGAACCTGGAACGAACTCCTTCGTAGTGGTGTCTGACAACCGGTAAACCAGGCACGGCTGGCCGGCGTCATAACACCAGTTTCTGGGTCCATGCGAATGCCACATCGAGTGAAGGCTCTGTCCTGGCTCGTTCTCCTCGCGTTCGCTGCGGGTTGTCACGCCGCACCGGAGTCGGCAGCCCCCTTGGCGGCCGCGGGGTCCGGAGTCCCCGGCGCCCTCAGGTTCGCCGGCACGCTCGAAGCGGTCCGGTCCCGGACGATCACGGCCCCGCGGATGTCCGGCAGCTATGCGCCGATGACCATCACGACGCTGGCCAAACCGGGCACCCGCGCCAAGGCTGGCGATTTGGTCCTGGCGTTCGATCCGCAGGATCAGTTGCGGGCGGCGTCGGACAAGCGCGCGGAACTCGTGGATCTGGACAGCCAGATCGAGCGCAAACGCGCCGACCAGGCCGCCGCTGACGAGAAGGACCACACCGCGATCGTCGCCGCCCAAAACGACATCGAGCGGGCCAAGCTGGCGGTCTCGACCAACGAACTCGTGGCGCGCGTGGCCGCTGAAAAGAACACGCTGACGCTGCAGCAGAACATCGCCAAGCTCGAGCAGTTACAGGCGACGGCGGCCTTGAAGCGCGAGGCGGCGGTCGCCGACATGCGTATTCTCGAAATCCGGCGCGAACGCACGGCCCGGGCGTTGCGTTATGCGGAAGAGAACAGCACCAAGATGCAGGTGCGCGCTCCGTTCGCGGGATTGGTCGTCGTCAAGACGATGTACAAGCAGGGGTCTCAGGGGCAAGTGGAGATCCTCGAGGGCGACAGCGTCCGGCCGGGAATGGCGATCATCGATCTGGTCGATACCTCGGCCATGCAGGTGCGCGGGCGCGTGAATCAGGCCGACGCGGAAATCGTAAAGGCCGGCATGCCGGCGACTGTCCGCCTGGACGGTTTTCCTGAATTGAGCTTCAAGGGCCGCGTCGCGCAAATCACACCGCTTGCCACGACCGGCATGTCCTCGACGGTTCGCGTGTTCGTGGCCGTCGTCACGGTTGAGGGTGCCAACCCCCAGTTGCTGCCGGACCTCACCGCATCCGTGGAGATTCTGCCGTCGGCGCCCGCGGTCGCGTCAGTTCAGAAGGGCGGAAAGTGAGCGGACGGACGCGATCACTCTTACGTGGATTCGCCGTGGTTGTCGTGCTGGGCGGCGCAGCGGCCGCCGGGTGGTACTTCTACGGCCGGCGCGTCGAACCCAACCTCCCGATCGCGACGGTCATACGCGGCGCCTTCGCGGATGTCGTGGAAATCCGCGGCGAAGTGCGGCCCGTGCGGTCCACGCTGGTGCTGGCGCCACTCAACGCCGGTGAACTCACCATCGTCAAGATCGCCAAGAATGGCACGGCGGTGAAGGCCGGTGACGTCGTCGGCGAGTTCGACGCGATGGCGATGCGCCGGACCATCCAGGAAAAACAGTCTGACCTGCGCAGCGCGCTGGCGGGCTTCGAGCAGTTGAAAGCGGACTCGAAGATTTCGCTCGAAGAGAAGAACGCCGCCGTGCGGCGGGCGCAGTTCGACGTGGCGAAGGCCGAATTGTCCGTCACGGAAGTGGAAATCGTCGGCTCCATCGAGAACCAGAAGAGCAAGCTGGCGCTGGCCGATGCGAAACAGCGGTTGCACGAAATGCAGGCCGCCGAGACCGCGGCCAAGCTCGCCGTGGACGCGGATTTCTCGGCCCGCAACCGCACCATCGACAAGATCAAAGCCGACCTGGCCCAGTACGAGACGGCCGTCTCCGCCCTGGTGGCCAAGGCGCCGATTGACGGAACGGTCAATATCCTTCCGAACTACCGGACGGGCGGCATGATGGGCATGCCAAGCGAATACAAGCCCGGCGACAAGACTTACGCGGGCGCCGGAATTCTCGAGTTGCCGGATTTGTCAGCCGTATTCCTGGTCGCGAGGCTGGATGAAATCGATCGCGGATTGCTGAAGCCCGGACAGTCCGCCGCCATCCGCGCCGATGCGATCGCCGATCGGGAATATCAGGCGACGATCTCGGACATCTCGCTGCTGGCCCGCGTCGATTATTCCGGTGGCTGGCCGTACACCAAGCAGTTCGACCTGAAGATCACGTTCACCAATCCCGACGAGCGGCTGCGTCCGGGTATGAGCGCAGTGGCCCGCATCGGCGTGGGGCAGATTCCAGACGTCCTCATCGTCCCCACGAAAGCCGTGTTCGCCGACGGCGGCCGGCCAGTGGTCTATCGATTCAATGGGCGCGAGTTCGTGGCCGTGCCGATCGAGATCATCCGCCGGAGCCGGGATCAGACGGCGATCAAGGGGCCGGTCAATCCCGGCGATCGGGTGTCGTTGGCATCGCCGGTCCCCCAGGGGAAAGGGAGTGGATCGTGACGACACGCCGAGTCATGGCCGTGGCGGTGATCGGCGTCGTGCTGGCCGGTGGCGGGTTCGCCGGGTATCGCTGGCTGGGCCGATCCTCGGCGCTGTCGGCGGCGCCCGTCCCCGTGGTCCCAACGGCCCGCGTGACGCGCGGATCGATGGCGCTCACGGTATACCTGCAAGGCGAACTTCGTGCGACCAAACAAACCAGCCTGACCGCGCCGCCGACGGGCGGGGCGCTGCGGATTCTGACGATGGCGGACACCGGGACGACGGTCGCGAAAGACGACCCGGTGGTGGAATTCGATCCTGCCGATCAGCAATTCGAACTGGAAAAGGCCGAGTCGGAACTCCAGGAAGCGGAGCAGGAGCTCATCAAGCGTCGCGCCGAAATCAAGGCGCAGGACGCCGGCGACAAGCTCACGCTGCTCACCGCTGAATTCGACGTACGGCGGGCGGGCCTGGACGCGGCCATCGACGCCGATTTGATCGCCGCCAACGACCACAAGATTCGCCTGGCTGAACTCGCGGAAGCCGAACGCAACCTCGACAAACTCAAGCGCGACGTCGCGTCCCGGGCGCTGACGAACAAAGCCGCGCTGGCCGTGCTCGAGGAAAAGAAAAACCGATCGTCCATGGCGGCGGCGCGGGCCCGCATGAACATGGACAACCTCGTGTTGCGCGCGGTCAACGACGGCGTGGTCAACGTGCGCGAAAACATGGATTCGATGATGTATGGCTTCGACGGCGGGTCGATACCAACACTGCGCGTTGGTGACACGGTGTCGTCGGGCCGGCCGGTGGTCGACATCTACGATCTCAGCACGATGGAAGTGCGGGCCAGGGTGAACGAACAGGAACGCGCGAATGTCGCGGTCGGGCAAACCGCGCGCATCGAGGCGGATTCCGTCCCCGGGTTGACGCCAACCGCCAAGGTCTCCGCGGTCGCCGGCATGGGCCGGCCCGACACCCGCTACGGCCCTCTGCGCCAGTTCGACGTGACGCTGGAAATGGTCAATCCGGATCCGCGTCTAAGGCCCGGCACGACCGTGCGGGTGCTGGTCGATGGCGGCAACGTTGACAAGGTCCTGCTCGTGCCGCGCCAGGCGCTGTTCGAGGTCGAGGGCAAAACCATGGTGTACGTCCGCGTCGGCGCCGCGGATGCGTTCTCCGCCCGCCAGGTCAAAGTGCTCCATCGGACGGAGAGTCAGGTCGCGATCGAAGGCGTCGATGAGGGCACGGATGTCGCGCTGGTCGATCCGGTGGCGGCGCTCAAGCTCAGCGGCGCCACCACCACGAATACCAGCAGCAGCCCGGCCGGGGTGAAGAAGTGAGCGGCGTGCCGGCGCGGCAGGGACCCCGTAAGTTCTCATTCGGCCCGGAGCTGGCGCAAGGATTCGACAACCTGCGCGCGCACAAGCTGCGCTCGGCCCTGACGATGCTCGGCATGATCTTCGGTGTCGCGGCGGTCATCGCGATGCTGTCGATCGGCGCCGGCGCCCAGCAGCAGATGATCGCCTTCATCCAGCAACTCGGCGTGCGCAACATCATTGTCGAAGCGCGCGAGTCCAGCGACGACACGGCGTTGAGCAAGACCCGAAAGCTGTCGAGCGGACTGTCGTTCCGCGACGTGCGGATGATTCAGGCCAGCCTGCAGGGCATCAAGGGGGTCACCGCGCGCAAGCGGTTCACGCCGGCGAAGCTCCTGCCCAAGCCGTATGGCGATCTTCCTGTCGTCTACGGCGTCGCGCCGGTCTACCAGAACATTGCGAGCCTGGCCCTCGCGTCGGGGCGATTCTTCTCCGATGAGGAAGCGGACTCGGCGGCATCGGTCGCCGTGCTCGGTCAGGCTGCCGCCGCGGGGTTCTTCGGATCGGAAGATCCGGTCGGCCGGTTCGTCAAGGTCAACGACACCTGGTATCGCATCGTCGGCGTCGTCCGGCCGCAGCTGGCGATGCAGGGCGACACGGGCGGGCTCCCGGCGCAGGATCAGAACAATCTGATCTATGTCCCGCTCAAGTCCGCCATCATGCGGATCGAGGATTCGCGCTACTACTACAAGGACGAGATCGACGGCGTCTACATCAGCATGGCGACCGATGAGCAGGTGGCGCCGGCCGGCGTGCTGGTGCGCGGCTTGCTCGACGCCACCCACAACGGCGCCGGCGATTTCTCCATCATCGTCCCGGCTGAACTCCTTGCGCAGCAGGAACGCACGAAGCGCCTGTTCGAGTTCGTCATGGTCGCGATCGCGTCGATCTCATTGCTGGTCGGCGGTATCGGCATCATGAACATCATGCTGGCCAGCGTGATGGAGCGGACGCGCGAGATTGGCGTCCGGCGCGCGGTGGGCGCGCGCAAGATCGACGTCGTCCGTCAGTTCCTGATCGAGACCACGCTCATCACGGTCAGCGGCGGCGCGGCTGGTACCGTCGTGGGCGTCGGCCTGTCGCGCATGGTCGCGTATTTTGCCGGCTGGTCGACGATCGTCACTGTCGCGTCGGTCGTCATTGCGACGGCGGTGTCGGTCACGGTCGGCATCGTGTTCGGCCTGTATCCGGCCGTCCGCGCGGCCAAGCTCAATCCCGTCTCCGCCCTGCACTACGAGTAGCGGGACGCCGTCGACGACGGCCCGCGTTAGCCCGGCGCGTCCGGCCAGATCGGATCGGAAGGTGGCCTGAATGCCGCCCGGCGGGTGACGAGGAAATAGAGCGGCACCACAGCGCCGACCAATCCACCAACCAGGCCAAACACCATCTGCAGGTGCGCCGGCACCGCTGGCGAGCTCGCTGACGTCGACACGAACGGCAGCAGGGCGTGCTGGGCGGCCGTCAGGGCCGTCAAGCGCGCCTCGTGACCGGGCGCCAGAAAAAACACGCCGGAACTCACGAGCGCGACGACGAAATACGCGATCGAGAGCAGCCGGGCCTCTGGCTTGCGGTGCAACAATCCCCACCCACAGTACGTGAGGATGCCGGCGAGGCCGATGGCATAGGCCACTGCGGCCCAGCCTGTCAGGATGGTTGTGAAGAGCGGTACCGGCGTACGCATCAGGATGCTGACAAACGCCAACGGGGCGCCGATCAACATGAGGACGGCCACGACGCTGATGCTGAGAGGTAGCCCGGTGGCCGTCCCCTTGCCTTCCGCGTCGCCGGTGAACTGCCGTACGACGGCCGGTCTCGTCAGAATCACGCCCCACCAGATTGCGATCCCGAGCAGCACGACGGACAAAGCGAAGATCACCCCCCGGGCAATGGCCAACGCCCGCGCGGCGGCCACCGGATCGAGTCCCTCGGAACTGGGCAGCGGCAGCGCAAGGAAGACGAACGCGATCAAGAGCGCCATGGCGCCACCGAAGCCCGCGAGGACCGCGAGGACGATCGTCGACACACGCGCCCAGTTCTTCAGGCGCCACAAGCCGATGCCACTGACGACGCCCCAGATGCCGGGAAGGATGTAGACCAGGCTGCCGACGAGCATGAGGGCCGCGATAGATGCTGCTGGAGTGCCGTCGGGCCGGGGAATCTGAGGCATCACCAGCGCCAGCCCGGCGGCCAGCGCGCCCAGGCCGAGCAACAGGATCGATCCGATCAGCACCGCGATGGCGACGGCAGCGACGCCGGCGGACCGTTGCATGCGCCTATTGAACCACGGTCACCGGCTGCCGACTCGGGGTAAAGTGCGCGCCACTGTTGGTGAATTGCGGATGCGGTCGATGGCGTCGATGTGCGGGGGTCAATGCACTGCGTACCCGTCCGAGGCACAACGTTTGCATCGAAGGTCACACCGAAGTAACAGCAGAAGGAGAATCCCATGCGCGTCGAAGAACTCATGACTCAAATGCCGGCGACCTGCACTCGTGACTCGTCGTGCGCCGAGGCCGCCCGCATCATGTGGGACTGCGACTGCGGGTCGGTGCCGATCGTCGATCAGAACGGCGTGGCCGTTGGCATCGTGACCGATCGCGACATCTGCATGGCGGCGCTGTTTCACGGCTCGCCCCTCTCGTCGATCTCGATCGCGGAAGTCATGTCCGCCGACCTCTGCACCTGCCATGCCGGCGATGACGTGCGGGAGGCGGAGCGGCTGATGAAGCAGCGGCAAGTCCGCCGGCTGCCGGTGGTCGACGACAGCGGATCGCTGGTCGGCATCCTGTCGCTCGGCGATGTGGCGCAGGGTGTCGGCGCCGACGGTCGAGCGGGGCGGCCCGAAGGGCTCGATCTGCTGACCACGATCGCCGCGATCAGCGAGCCGCGAACGGTTCATCACCCGAGCCTGTGACCTCAGGCGAGTGACAGCGCGCGCATGAGTCTTCCGAACGCCGCGCGATTTGCCTGCCCGGACTTCAGACAGGCGAGTCGCGCGACTGATCGGATAGGGGATCGGTGACACGCCGGTTTCATTACACTTAACCGCATGGCGGCCACTCAGCCCGGCCCCGGGCTTCTGTACCATTTCCTCCGGATTGGCGTTTCGATTCTCGCCGCGATCTTCATCGTGCTTCGTCTGACAGGCATGCATCCGCTGCTGCCCGCTGATCCGACTTCGGATCTGATCGCCTACGTCATGTCGGGCATCGCGGTCGTTCTGATCCTGATTGGGATGTTCGTACTCAGACCGGCTGTGCCGGTCCGGCGTGCGGGGCAGACCTCTGCGGAGTACTGGGCGACGCCGAAGACCGCCCAGAAGGCGCTGTCCGTGTGGTTTTGCATCGAGATCGCCGCAACGCTGGCGTCCGTCGGTTTTCTGACGACCGGACATGCGGTCGCATCCGGCGCGATGCTGCTGTCAATCGTGGTGTTCTGGATGGTCGGGCCGGAGACGTTCGAGAAGACCGCGTAAGGACCCGGCGATCACTTCCGGTACTGCGTCCACCCGTACCGACCCAGGAAAACCTGCCCGGCGGCCATCCACCCCACGAGCAGGAGCATGACCAGTTTCGCGACGAGGATGTAGCGGTCGACACGAAACCTCGTGTCAGTCGCCCTCGTCCGAGTGTTCATCAATCCATCGGCCAGATCGCCCAGCCGCGCGTCGATGTCGCCGAGCGTGGCGACGACGCGCAGCGCCAGTTGGGCGAACCGGCTGAGTCGTTCTTCCAGCGGTTCACCATCGGCGAGCTGATCGATGCGCGCGCGAATGGCATTGACCGTCTCGGCCGATTGGTTCACGCGGCCTCGCAACGTCTCGAGTTTCTCAAGGAGGGGATCGACGAGCGCAGGATCCGCCGGCGCACCGAGTGAACTGGCGAGCCCGACCGCCTGCTGTACGTTTTGGAGCGACGTGCCGGAAGCGTCCAGCCAGCCCTCCACCTGCTGCAACCCAAGCCCGAACCGTTCCGTGGTCATCTGGATTTCCGGGCGCGATGCGAGGCGTTGGGACGCTTCGCGCCTCGCCCAGGCCTCGAGGCCTTGCCGCACGTCTTCGGCGGAGATCTTCGATTCCTGCACACGCGTCTGCGCGGCCAGCACGCGATCACGACCGGCCGCGAGCGCGGTATCGACGATGTCGAAGACCCGATGATTGGCCTGAGTCGCGCGGCTCCCCACACGCCAGAGCACCACGGCCGCCGTGACGCAGAGGCCCACGCCGAGGATGCCGATCGATACCGTCCCCAGGTGGAGGAGTCGTGCCGGCGCCTTCATGAGGACCAGACCCTCCACGACCGCAGCCTTGCGTGTTTCGCCTCGGCCGAGGCAGGGAAGCTCGGCTGGCGCGTGGATGCTGGCTCAAACACTGGGGGATTCCTCCCGTGAATCGTATCCGGGCTGACAGGAGGCAGGCACGACCCTGTAATTCCGGGATTCTGGGCAAGTCTAGTGTTTGGCCAATCGACTGAACGATCTTTCACACCGTACGGGTCAACTTGACCGGCATGCCCGTAAAGTCCCAGGAAAACCGACCGGAGTGGGCCTCGGGCACTGGCACGGCTGATGCAACTGTCACCGGCAGTTTCGCCGTATCATCCGTGGGAGCCAGCCATGCTGTGTCTGAAATCCGTCGGTGCCGCCTCTGTGATAACCGCGCTGGCCATCCTCTGCGCGCCGACGCCAGCATCCGCGCAAGGCCCCGCCGCAGGCAAGACCTACCGAGACGCCCGTCGCCTGGCCACCGCCAACTCGTTCAATGGCACGCCGCTGACTGACCCGGCGAGCGTCAAGCGGATGGCGGCCAAGAAGGGCATGGCCGATGACATTCGGAAGCTCCTGGCGGACGCCGGCATCTCCAATACCGCCGACGCCGTGCTCAAGATCATGTCCGGCGCCACCACGTCGTTCAAGGGCGGCAAGTGCAGCGAGCTGACCCCGCAGGACGGTGTGCTGATGGAGTGTCAGTTCCAGAAGGGCGACACGATCGAATGGATGGCGCACCGGCCCAGGATCAGGAAGGGGGACCGCACGCCGGCGCGGCTGATCGGTCTTCGTTGGGTTGGCGCGCCCTTCAGCGCGTTCCTGTTTCGCGTGACGGCGAACGACACCACCTACACGTTCATTCTTCCGAAGCCATGCGGCAACCTGGCGCTCGTGTCGCAATCCGAGGCCACCAAGCTGGCGGCGCAGCCGGCTGGGCCACCAACGACACCGGCGCCGAGGCCTGTCGTCACAGCAACTCCAACTCCGACGCCCGTCGTCACACCAACCCCGACGCCGACACCGGTCATGACACCGACGCCAACGGTGACGCCGCGGCCAACACCAGCCGTGACGCCAACGCCAACCCCGACACCAGCTGCCGCTCCCACAGTGACTCCAGCGGCGGCGAGACCGCAGGGGCAAGGCGCGCCGACGGGGCAGCCGATGGCGCCCG
>Ga0105248_10006499_pt1 | contig 12818 bp, 15 predicted proteins | sample KBSS34metaG_FD_81524 | JGI IMG/M metagenome (GOLD analysis project Ga0105248, IMG submission 81524) | Switchgrass rhizosphere microbial communities from Kellogg Biological Station, Michigan, USA - KBS S3-4 metaG | ecosystem: Host-associated > Plants > Roots > Rhizosphere > Soil | place... | reverse complement strand
TCCGTACGAATTCGCCTTGTACTATGACATCTAAAAATAGGGACGGAGCCTGATTTAGCCCGTGCCCCGTCAACAAATCAGGCTCCGTCCCTATTTTTCCCAATGACCGGTACTATTCTGCAAGTCAGCGTCTCGCCAGGCGGCATCCCCAAACGCGCCATCCCCGCCGGCATCCTCACCCCCATCGGACTAGAAGGCGACCACCACGCCCACCCCGACATTCACGGCGGCGCCCGCCAGGCCGTCCTCCTAATCACCGCCGAAGGCATCGAAGAACTAGCCGCCCACGGCTACCCCCTCACCTACGGCTCCCTAGGCGAGAACCTAACCACAAGCGGCATCGATCGAAGAGATTTCCGCGCCGGTCAACGCTGGCAAATCGGAACCGAAGTCGTGATCGAAATCACCAAGCGCCGCGCCCCCTGCCAAGCCCTCAACGTCTACGGCCCCGGAATCCAGCCCGCCATTTTCGACGCGCTCGCCGGAAACGGAGACCCCTCCTCTCCCAAATGGGGCCTCAGCGGATTCTACGCGTCCGTAGTCCAACCCGGCGCGATCCGCCCCAACGACGAAATCGTTCTCGTCTCGTAAATGGAGCGCCTCCGCCAACTCGTCTACCACGACCGCGCGCGCGCCAGCCGCGAAATGGGAGAACTCTCACGCGAGTTGCCTCCGGCCACCGCCAATCGCCTGGATCTGCTGTTGAGCACGTCGCCCGCCCCCGAACAGGGCCTGCAATACTTCGCGCGCTTGCACGAGCGTCACCCCAGTTGGTTCCAGCGCCTGACGCGATCGACAGCAGGCCTGCGTTACTTGATCGCGGTGTTCAGCTACAGCCACTTCCTTTCTGAAGAAATCCTGCGCCATCCCGAGTGGGCCGATCAGCTCCTCGAATCCGGCAACCTGCAGCCGCTTCTCACCGCCGAGCAGATGCGCGAGATGCTCGAAGCCGCGCTGCCTCCGGGCCTGCCGCCACCGCTCGAATTCGCCCGCTTCCGCCGCCGCCAGTTATTGCGCATCCTGATTCGTGACGTGCTGGGCCTGGGAACACTGCCCGAAATCACCGGCGAGCTCACCGCCCTGGCCGACACCATTGTCGAAACCGCCTACGAACGAATCCGCCAGCAATTAGTTGCCGAATGCGGTGTGCCGCAAACGCGCACTGGCGAGGAATCGCACTTCTCCGTGATCGCGCTGGGGAAAATGGGTGGCAATGAGCTGAACTACAGTTCCGATATCGACCTGATGTTCGTCTACCAGGCGAATGGCGATACCAGCGGTGGCTCTGCCGGGAAAATATCCAACCGCGAATTCTTCGTGCGCGCCGCGAATCAACTCACCGCACTGCTTTCCACCTACACCACCGAAGGCATGTGTTATCGCGTGGATCTTCGCCTGCGTCCCGACGGCAGCCAAGGTGAAGTATGCATCTCGCTCGAAGCCGCGCGCCAATATTACGCCAACCGCGCTCGCGACTGGGAATTGCAGATGATGATCAAAGCCCGCGTAGCCGCCGGCGGCAAAGCAACCGGTAACGCGTTACTCGATTTCGTCGCGGCCCGAACCTATTCGACTACGCTGGACTTCTCAGCTGTCGAAGAACTCTCGGCCACGCGCGAGCGCTTGAACGAAAAATTGTCGGCGCGCTATCACCGCCAGAAAAAACTGCAGGCCGCCGACGCCATCAACGTGAAGCTGGCGCGCGGCGGCATCCGCGATATTGAGTTCCTAGTGCAGTGCTTGCAACGCCTCTACGGCGGCACGGATCCCTGGGTCCGTCACGGCGGCACCATGCTGGCGCTCGCGCGATTGCAGGACAAGGGCCATCTGTCCGGCGCTGAATACGGACGCCTGGCGTCCGCCTATCAGTTTCTCCGTCAACTCGAACACCGCTTACAGATCGCCGACGATCGCCAGACGCACACGTTACCGGCCCAACCGGATGCTCTCGAATTGTTAGGGCGGCGGATGCCCGCTGGCGGCGGCTCGGCTGACTGGCTGCTGGATCAGACCCGTCTTCACCTGGAACAAGTGCGCGAAATTTACGACCGTGTGGTCTACGCCAGTACTACGTCCGCGGATGCCGGCCGCCCCAGCAGCAACGTAGTGCGCGCGCTGGAGCAGCGTGCCCCCCATCTCGCGACAGCGCTCGCCGAGGCCGAGCTGCACCGCGGCTTCAAATCCTTCGAGCATTTTCTCGAAAGGCTTTCCGGGGATTCCACACGCCTCCATCGCTTGGACGCAGATCCCCAGCTGCGCGCTCACGTCCTCGACCTGTTTGAACACAGCCCCTATTTCGCCGAAGAGCTCATTCGCGCTCCCGAACTTCTCGACGAAATCGCTACCACCCCCGCCGTCGCCACCGTGCCACCCGCGAGCGCCAGCGAATTACGCCGCTGGTATCGCCGCGAAATGGTGCGTATCCAGACGTCGAGCGTGTGCTTGTCCGAACCGATCTTCGATACGCTAGTCCGAACCTCTGAGTTGGCCGACGCCGTGATCGCACGCGTCTACGACATTGCCGTCGCTGAAGCGCGCGCCTCCTACGGTGACTCCGCCGGCCAGCGATCCAACGAAATGTGGGTGATCGCGTTAGGCCGCCTGGGCATGCGTGAATTCGACCTGGCGTCCGATGCCGACCTTGTGTTCGTGCTAGCGGATTCCGCTGCTGACGGTCTTGAATTTTGGACCCACGTCGCCGGGCGAGTAGTCGATCTGATCACGGCCTACACCGGCGGCGGCGTATTGTTCGCAGTCGACACTCGGCTGCGGCCGAACGGCAGCGACGGCCCTTTGGTCCTGACCGAATCGTCCTTCAAAGAATATTTCGCGCGCGCCGCCGAGGCCTGGGAGGGCATCGCGTATATGAAGTCCCGCGCCGTAGCTGGGGACGCGCAGCGGGCCGAGCGTTTTCTCCATGAGTTACAGGAGATCGACTGGCAGCGCTACGGCCAAAGCGGACGCTCCCGCAGCGACCTGCGCCAGATGCGCATGAAGCTAGAAAAGGAACAGGGCGCGGCCCACCCGCTCAAGGCCGGCCGCGGCGGATACTACGACATCGACTTCATGCTCATGTACCTGCGCCTGAAGAGCGCCGGCGTGTACTACAAAGTGCTGAATACGCCGGAGCGCATCGAAGTCCTCGAAAACATGGGCCATCTGGACCGCGCCGGCGCCACGTTTCTAAACCAGGCCGCCACGTTCTACCGCGCGCTCGATCACGCCATCCGCGTGCTCACCGGCCACGCCGAAGCCAAGCTGCCTTCGGAAACACAGGTAGAAGCGCTCGACGCACTGCTCGCCCGCTGGACTCCCATTCCGCTCAGCTCCTTGGATGACATTCGCTCGCGCACCCGCAGCGCGTTCGAGAAGTTGTTCGGATGAGCGCTAGATCGCATCGCCCGCGACCGGGGCCTTGCCGCGCCCCGCGCGTGCGAGAATTCGCTTTGCTTTGCCGATCTTCGCGCGGCCCGCTCGCTCGCGAAAGTAGTCCTCGGTGCGCAAGGCGGAAACCTTTTCGGCAACGGCTACATTGATCAATTGGTTCAAAGCCACGCCCTCGGATTCGGCAACCCGCTTGGCTTCCGCCAGCAATGAATTCTGAAGACGAAGGGCCACGTTGCTTCTTCGCATGTCCTATCCTCGAATCTCCCGCCATATCACACCAGGCAGGGCGGCACGAATTCCGAACCTCCTCGCGGCCTGACTCAGATGCCGCGAATTGAATGTCACGAGGCGATCAGCGCGCCCATTCACCGCCGTTTCCAGAACCATTTCATCGCCCGGATCCTGCAGCTGGGGTCTCCACAGGAATCGCAGAGTAACGGGTTCGATCACCTCGGCGATTGCGTCCAGAACGGCGTTCGTGTCTTCTGTAGTCAAGCTCGTGTGTTCCAACTGTTCCGGACGAGTCAACACCGTCTCGTACTCCAACATCAGCGGTACCGACATCAGTAACGTTACCTTGCGATCCAAAGCTGCCAGAAGTAACTGACGGGAAGCCCCGCGATCACTCCGGAACGCAGCAACCATCACATCGGTATCGAGAACAACCCGCATTCCCGGCACCATTTGATGATATCACATGCAATATCTCGATCTCGATACTGCGGCCGGGATCAAGTCGTCTATTTCAGCTTTTCGGCTACTTTCGCCAGTGCCGCGTCAGCGCAAGCAGCATCCTTGTCGCCGCCCGGAGCCCCGCTCACCGACACCGCGCCCACCAATTGGTCGCCGGCCTTGATCGGCACTCCACCCATGGCATTGATGGTGCCCGGCAACAGCGGAGGCGGAGCAGGTTGCCCGGCAGGCAAATTCGCGGGCGGTCCGGACGCCCGTCCGAAAGCCATCACCGTGTTAGTCTTCATGCGACCCACTTCAACTGTCGCCATCGGTGCGCCGTCGTCGCGGAGGAAAGCCTTCAACAAGTTGGTGTGATCGACCACCGTGACCGACACTCTATAGCCGTCCGCCCGGCATTTCATCATGGCCTCTTGCGCGATGGTTTGCGCTAAGTCCACCGTCAACACCTTCTGCGTAGGAAGCTGCGCGAAGGCGCTGATGGCAGATGCTGTAAGAATCACAAAGTGAGTGAACTTCATGTTGCTTCCCTATTTCAACTTGCTCGCAACCTTGGCGATCCCGGCATTCGAGCACGCCTCATCCTTGTCCCCGCCCGGTGCGCCGCTGACGCCCACTGCGCCGATGACATCGTTCCCAACCTTAATCGGCACGCCTCCCGGCGTCCCCACCGCGTCGGTAATCAGCGGCGCCGGCGGAGCCGCGGCCCAGGCCTTCCCCGTTTCGCCGGAGGTTCTCTTGAAAGTAAGAGCGCTATAAGCTTTCTTGCGGCTGAAATCCATGGTGTGCGGACCCGCACCATCGTCATGCATCTGCACCTTAATTAGGCCGGAACCGTCCACGATCGTTACCGTGACCCGAAAACCGTCGGCGCGGCATTGGTCCAGCGCGCCATGAGCGATCGCCAGCGCTACATCGAGCGAAAGCGTCTTCTGGGTGTTCAATTCTTGAGCGAAAGCGGCCGGCGAACAAAGCGCCACGGTAGCCGCGAGTAGAGTGAGTTTGGAGAATCGCATAAGCTAGAAGATATCATTAATTTTTCATCCAGGAGAGTTTCATGTTCCGTTTTCTGATGGTGGGAACCTTGCTAGTAGGATCACTGATGGCCGCTGAGGTGGACGGCAAGTGGGAGTGCGGCGTAAAGGGTCCGGACGGAGTAGTGCGTCCCCTGGTGGCCACCCTCAAGGCCGATGGCATGAAGCTGACTGGAACCGTCAACGGAATGAACGGCCAGCCCGATATCGATATCTTCGACGGCATGAACCACGGTGGGACGGCGATGTGGTCCTCCAAGCGCCCGATCCAGAATGCTACCGTGCAGTTCAACTATAAGGGCACGCCCTCCGGCGACGAGATGAAGATTGAGATCGTCCGCGCCGATGGCCAGGGTGCGCCCATGAGCTGTACCGCCAAGCGCGCGAAGTAGATCCTGGCCCGCTAGTCTTTGCGGGTCTCGGTCATGGTTTGGATGGAACTGCGCGCCAAGCCCAAAACAATTAGCCCGACCAAGCATCTTTTAAAGGACGGAACATAGCCATCGGGCAGCACCAGCGCCAGCGGAGTCAGCACCGCGAACATGATGAACAACACTTTGATAACAGTTTGAAACCGTGCGTGCATGCTGGTCTTGGGATTCTTTTCCGCCACCACCGCGCTGCATGCCCAACATTCCTTCTCACCCGCTTTAAGGGTGGAGTTGCACGACAAGCAATGTTCCATCCCTTCCATTTAGCATCACTTCTACCCCATTGACCATCCGGCGTTTCCCTCAGCGCGCCTAGGGTTTTCATCTAGGTACACTGGGTTCATGTTGACTCGCCGGCGCCTGCTTTCCCTGCTGCTCTGTGTAGTGCCCCTGGCGGCGCAGATCAAACCGCTCACCATCCTGCATTCCAACGATCTGCATGCGCACCTGTTGCCGGATGATCGCGATAACGGCGGCTTCGCGCGCCTGGCGACGGAAGTGCGGCGTCAAAAGGCGCAATGCGCGGCGTGCCTGTATCTCAACGCCGGCGATCTGGTGCAGGGGACGCCGGTCTCCACGCTGTTCCACGGCGCGCCCATTTACCAGATTGCCAACCTGCTTGGCATTGACGTAAGCACACTGGGGAATCACGAATTCGATTACGGATGGCGCCGCGTCCAGCAGTTCTTCCGCATCGCGCGGTTTCCTATCGTGTCGGCGAACGTCGTAGATGCGGACGGCAAGACGATGGCTCGCCCGTATGTCATCCAGACCGTGGGCGGAATCCGCGTGGGAATCATCGGCGCGATTTTGGACGACCTGGTTGGAACCGTGGTTACTAAAGAATCGGCCGGCCCCTGGCACACTCTGCCGGTGGTGGAGACGGTCCGTAAATATGCGGCGGAGCTGCGCGATCGCACTGACGTGATCGTAGTGCTGGGTCACATCCATGACGCGAGTGAAGTGAATGAAATCCTCAAACAGGTGCCAGATGTTTCCGTGGTCGTGGCCGGGCACAGTCACGAAGGCTACCCGGCCATGACGAATATCGACGGGCGCGTGGCAGTGCTGGTGCCAGCTTATGGTGTCCAATTGGGCCGCCTGGATCTGAAAGTCGACGTAGGCGCCAAGAAAGTGCTCTCTGCCGAGTGGACCAAGATTCCCATCGTCGCCAGCATTCCGCCCGCGCCCGACGTGGCACGCGAAGTGGCCAAATGGGAGAGCAAAGTTTCGAAACTAGTAGACGTTCCCATCGGCGAATCCACTGCGCGCCTGGAACGGAATAATCCCGTGCTGCGCAAGATGATTGAGCGCGCCATGGCGGAGCAGAGCGGGGCCGATATCGCCTGGATAAATCCTGGTAACGTCCGCGACACAATGCCGGAAGGGCGCATCCTCGCTCGCACTGTGTGGAACATCCTGCCCTTCGACAATTACATTCTGCTCGGGAAATTTAAGGGCAGTGAGCTTCCGCCTTCGATCACCAAGCGCTATCCGGTGGAACCGGACCGCGAGTACACGGTGGCGACCACCGACTTCACGGTGGCCAATCAATCTGACAAAGATCAGTTGAATGCGAGCGGGTTGCACTTCCAACAGACGGGTCCTCTGCAGCGCGACGCCATGATCGAGTGGATCAAGAAGAAAAAGGTAGTGCCCTAGGTGCTCGAGCGCACTAACCAGAACGCCAAAAGCACCCAGGCCGCTATGAAAGCCAGACCGCCGAAGGGTGTGACAGCTCCCAGCATTCTCACACCACTAATGGCCAGCGTGTAGAGGCTGCCGGAAAACAGGACCACGCCAACCAACAGAAATCCGCATACCCACGCGGCGCGGGAAGCCGAGAGTGCGCCGATACGTGGCAGGAACGAAACCACCAACAGTCCCAGGGCGTGGAAGAAATGATACATGACGCCGGTTTCGTAGACGCCCTTCGAATAGGCATCGAGACGATCCCCCAGCGCGTGCGCACCGAACGCCCCAATAATCACAGCCAGAGCCAGCAGAATGGCGCCGGTGACACTCCAGTTCATACTTGATCCAACGTTAACACGCGCTGCGCATCAGCACCCACAGTTTTTCCCAGGTAGGGACGCGCACGCGCCGCGCCAGGACGTCGTAGTTCGAGGCCACAATGCGGTCGAGCAGTCGTGAATAGATGCCGATCAGTGCGCGCATGGAAGCGCGGCTACGCGCATCGATCAGCCCCACCAGCGGCGCCGCTTCCCGATAGTATTCGCGTGCACGTTCGGCCTCGAATCTCATCAACTGGTGGAAGCGCTCACGAGGCTCAAAGGTTTCCGGCGACACTTGGAATCGCGCAAAGTCTTCGGCGGGCAGATACACCCGATCTTTCTCCGCGTCCTCTCGAACATCGCGCAGAATGTTGGTGAGTTGGAAGGCGATCCCACACTTCTCGGCCAAAGGAAGCGCTTCCTGCGATTCAAATCCAAAGATGTGGATGATGGTGAGCCCCACGACGCTAGCCACGTGATAGCAGTAATCGTAGAGTTCCTCGAAGGTGCGCACCCGCCGCGGCTCCAGGTCGGAACTCACTCCATCGATCATGTCGTAAAAATACTGATGCGGAATTTTGTAGCGCATGACGGCGTCGATGAAAGCCGGCCACACCGCGTGATCGCCCGCCCGCCCCGCCAGCGCCGCTTCCAGATCCGAGCGCCAGCGTGCGATCTCCGCGGGACGGTCGGCAATGCCGTCGTCGTCGCTCAAATCGTCGCAGTAGCGCATGAACGCGTAGATGGCGCACATCGCGCGGCGCTGCGGCTTCGACAGCAGCAGAAACGAATAGTAGAAATTCTTGGCCTGGCTGCGCGCGACGCCCTCGCACCAGTTGTAGGACTCCTGAACGTTCATGCGGCCCGTGAGAAAGCCCGCCGTGTGATCGCGCCCAGCAGCAACCCCACGCGTTCGGTTTTGGAGATGACCGGACGTGCGCGCAGCACGTCGTAGTCTTGGCGCTCGATCTTCTCGAGAATTTTCAGTCCGCCGCGGCTGAATAGCTCCAGGTCGATGGCCAGGCGCCGGTCCACTTGACCCGCCAGCGGCAGTCCTTTGAGGAACAGCTCCCGCGCTACCCCGACGGCTTCCTTCATGGCCTTGCGGAACCGATCGTCGAAGCGCCGCGCAAATAGATCTTCCACGGGATAGCCCTGCCGCTCCATTACCTCCAGCGGAAGATACACGCGGTCTTTTTGAAGATCGACAATCACGTCCTGCCAGAAATTGGCAAGCTGCAATGCGGTGCAAGTGGCGTCCGACAGCGCCTGCCTCTCTGCGTCCTGATAACCGCACAACCCCAACACCAACCGTCCGACAGGATTCGCCGAGTAGCGGCAGTACTCAAACAGCTCGTCGAAATTGCGGTAGCGCGTGACGGTTTGATCCTGCTCGAAAGCCTGGATCAAGTGATCGAAAGGTTCAATCGGCAAATGGTGTTCAGCGACTGTCCCCTGCAGGGCGACAAACACAGGATGACTTGCGCGCCCCGCGTACATTGCTTGCAATTCGCCACGCCACCACGAGAGCAATCGCAGGCTCTCTTGCGTGTCGCCAATCTCATCGCCCAAATCGTCAGACCAGCGGCAGAACGCGTAGACGTTGTAGAAATCCTGATGCAGCCGCTTCGGCAGCAGAAAACTGACCACCTGGAAATTCTCGTAGTGATGCGTGGCCAGCCAATGCGTGTAAGCCAGCGCTTCCCCGCGAGGCCACGCGCGCTGCATTTGGTCCGGAGCTTTCAGGAAGTCGGTAGGGCCGAGAAACACAGTACGTTCCGGCGCAATCAGGGAATGATGGCCGTCTTCAGGTGGCCGTTGTGGCTCATCAGGTGTTGCATCACTTCCAGCAGATTGGCGAGCGGCTCCACGCCATTGACCAAATCTTTAGCAGTGACGTAACCGCGCCCCACTACGTCGAGCGCTTTGCGGATCAGCGCCGGCGTGTGATGGAAACTAGCCTTGCAAGTGATCTCGGAATAATGCAACAGATGCGTATCGAGGTTCACTTCGGTGCCGCTGGCGCAGCCGCCGAAGAAATTCACTACGCCGCCGCGCCGCAGCAGGCGAGTCCCCAGCTGCCACAGCTCCGGCAGGCCCACCGCTTCGATCACCACATCGGCTCCGCGGCCTTCCGTCATGGCCTTGACCGCGCCCACAACATCAGCGCCGTCGGTGTTGACGATCAGCTCATCGGCGCCCATGCGCGCCGCGCGATCCAGTTGCGGCTGGCGGCGTCCGATGGCAATCACGCGCGCGCCATACACTGCCTTAGCCAGGCGCACAAACATAATTCCGATGGGACCGAGACCGATCACCGCCACCGTATCTCCGGGTCGAAGGTTGCTCTCTTCCAACCCGCGAAGCACGCAGGCCAGCGGCTCCGCCAGCGCCGCGTCCTGATAACCCACGTGGTCTTCCAGCAAGTGCAGGTTCTTGCGGACAATGCGCTCCGGGATGCGAATGTATTCCGCGTAAGCGCCGTTATTGAAAAGCAGATCGGTGCACAGATTTTCCTGCTGGCGTTTGCAGTAATAGCATTCGCCGCAAGGCGCCGAGTTCGCTGCCATCACCCGCTGGCCGATGCGGAAGCCCTTGACCTGATCGCCCATGGCCACGATGTCGCCCGCCAGCTCATGCCCAAATAGCGCCGGAGGCGTAATCATGCGCGCGTGATATCCGCGGCGGAATACCTTCACATCGGTGCCGCAAGTCAGCGCCGCCCGCACGCGCACCAGCACATCGCCCGGACCGAGCTTAGGCACGTCCACGATCTCGATCTGCAGCTGCTCTTTACCGTACAAGACGGCCGCGGTCATCTGCTCAGTCACTCTGTTCTCACCTCTGGGGCTGTACTACGATCTTCAACGATTCCGCGCCAGGATGCAATGCCTGCTCAATTCCCACATGAATATCGCTTAATGAATATCGGTGCGAAATCAATTCTTCTACAGGCAGAGCGCCCGAAAATACCAGGTCAGCGGATTCTCTTTGCACATCGACAGACGCGCTATAGGAGCCGCATAGCACGCGTTCTCCCATGCAAATATCGGCACCCGAAACCTCGATGCGCTCTTGATGCGAGGTTTGGGCAAACAGTAAAATGCGCGCCCCCGGCCGCGAAACCGCCACCGCTTGTTCGACAATTCCCTTGGCGGACGCGGCGATGATTACCACATCTGCCCCGCGGCCATCCGTCATTTCCTTGATCGCGCCCGCGAAGGCCGCATCGCGTGGATCGAACGCTTCGTGCGCGCCGAACTTGCGCGCCAGTTTGCGCCGCGTTTCAAAGGTGTCCGTCGCGACGATGCGCAACCCCTCGCGAGCGGCCATCATGGTGAAGATCAACCCCACCGGCCCTTGCCCCAGAATCGCCACGACGTCGCCCGGCTGGGGGTCCAGTTGCTTCATGCCTTTCAAGCAAGTGTTGACTGGTTCAACGAAAGAGGCGGCGTCGAATGAAACGCCGTCCGGAATCTTCTCGATGCCGCGTTCGACAATCCAATCCATCACGCGCACGTATTGCGAGAAGCCGCCGCCCGCCGGCTCGTACCCAGCGGTAACGCCCACCTTCTTATACACCGGGCACTGCGCATACAACTTCTTCCCGCAGTAAAAACATTTCCCGCAAGGGATGTGGTGGAACACAATCACGCGGTCGCCGGGTTTGTACTTAGTCACGCCCACGCCCACGTCCGTAATCACGCCTGCGGTCTCATGCCCGTAAATGCGCGGTCCCGGCAAAAGGTTGTAAGCGATTTTCTTCAGATCGGTGGGACAGATCCCGCAGCTTTCAACGCGAATCAGCACCTCGCCGGCGCCGATAGCTGGAACTGGAATAGATTCCACTTCCACCACGCTCGAACCCTTGTACACGGCGGCGTGCATGGTCCCGAGCGCCGCTTCCGCGGTCGCGAGTTTAGAATCGGCAGTCGGCAAGAAAATCTCCCAGGGCGTCAGCGGCCCTGCGGCAGTTCCGGTCGAATTCAATCAATTGTGGCATTACTGTGAAGGGGCGCGCCATGGCCGCCACTGCAATCCGCGGCCGTGAGAAGTCTCCACGCGCGTTGCGATAGCGATTGAAGTCCAGCGGCAAGGTCTCGCCCGCGCGATCCGACACGGCGCGAATACATAAAAACGGCAGATTCCACTCGACCGCTTTCCTCGCAACGGCAGCCGCCTCCATATCGACGGCAATCGCGCCGCTGGCGTTGCGCAGTGTGCGTTTTTCGAGCGACGTAACGGCCACATGATCGATCGAGTGAACCGCACCCCGCACATACGCGGCCTGCGTCTCGATCGCCACGCCGGGCGCCACCACGATGTCGCCAACGCGCAACGCCGGGTCGAGCGCCCCACATAATCCCGTACTGATCATCGCATCCACGTTCTTCTTATCCTTCAATGCGTCGAACACCAGCGCCTCGCCGGGACCGTTCGCCACCATCCACCAGCGATCGCCCCGCCAATACGCTTCGCCGGCGAACTTAACGCCCGGCCAAGCCAGCTTTGCAATTTCTCCAAAGCGCTTTCGAATCCCATCGAACTCACGCCGTTCGGCGGCCACCAGTAGCCAGGTCTTCACAATATCCGTTCGCCCGAAACCACTCCGCGGCGCTGCGCAGTGCTTCCACAGCCGGTCTCGCCGAATATCCCAACTCGCGCGCGGCTTTGTCGTGCCGCACCCACATTTTCTTCCGCGCCATCCGCACACCATCCAGCGGCGCGCGCGGCTCCTTGCCGGTCACTGCCGCCCAACCCGTCGAGGCCACCCCGGCCGCGTAAGCCACCGCATAAGGAATCCGCACTCGATGCGCCCGCATCCCCGTCACTTCTTCCAGCTTCCCAAAAATCTGCTGGAGCGTCAGGTTCTCGCCCCCCAAAATATAGCGCTCACCAACGCGCCCACGGTCACACGCCAGCAGGTGTCCCGCGGCCACATCGCCCACATAGACCACGTTCAATCCAGTATCCAAATACGCCGGCATCGCTCCCCGCAAAAAATCCACCACGATCTTGCCCGTCGGCGTCGGCCGGAAATCATGATCTCCCACCGGAGCCGTGGGATTCACAATCACCACCGGAAATCCCTCGCCCGCGAACTCGAGCGCGATCTGCTCGGCCAGGAACTTGGAGCGTTTATACGGCCCCTGCATTTCCTCCAGGCCGGCCGGCGTGTCCTCGGAACCCAGATGACCCCTGCGCATCCCGATACAGCCGACAGTGCTGGTGTACACACACCGCTCCACTCCCGCCTT
>Ga0105248_10006497_pt1 | contig 12823 bp, 12 predicted proteins | sample KBSS34metaG_FD_81524 | JGI IMG/M metagenome (GOLD analysis project Ga0105248, IMG submission 81524) | Switchgrass rhizosphere microbial communities from Kellogg Biological Station, Michigan, USA - KBS S3-4 metaG | ecosystem: Host-associated > Plants > Roots > Rhizosphere > Soil | place... | reverse complement strand
CGTCTACGCGATGAGCAAGGCGGCGGTGATCCACATGACCCGGGCGATGGCGCTCGAGTGGGGCCGCTACGGGATCAACGTCAACGCGATCTGCCCCGGCTACATCGACACCGAGATCAACCATCACCATTGGTCGACCGAGCAGGGGAAAAAGCTGGTCGACATGCTGCCGAAGAAGCGCGTCGGCCAGCCGCAGGACCTCGATGTCGTCCTCATGATGCTGTGCGCGAACGAGAGCCACTTCATCAATGGCGCGGTGATCACCGCCGACGACGGATTCTCGCTCTAGCGGGCGGCGCTGCGAACCGATGCGGCCGCTGTCGTTGCTGGAGACTCGCGTGCTCGGCGTGCTCGTCGAGAAGTCGCTGACCGTTCCCGACAGCTATCCGCTCTCGCTCAACGCGCTGGTGCTCGGCTGCAACCAGAAGACGGCGCGCGATCCCGTTCTCGCCGCCAGCGACGCCGAAGTGCAGGGCGCGGTCGACGCTTTGAAGGGGCTCTCGCTCGCGTTCGAGTCGAGCGGGTCGAGGGTTTCGCGCTACGAGCACAACCTCGGTCGCGTGCTCGGCCTGCCTTCGCAGTCCGTGTCGCTGCTGGCGACGCTCATGCTGCGCGGGCCGCAGACGGCATCGGAGCTACGCACGGCGAGCGAGCGGCTGCACCGATTCGCCGACGTGTCGGCGGTGGAAGGCTTTCTCGACGAGCTGGCGGCGCGCGGCGAGGAGAAGGGCGGTCCGCTGGCGGTCAAGCTGCCGCGCGCGCCGGGCGCGCGCGAGCAGCGCTGGGCGCATCTCCTGAGCGGCGCGGTCGATGCGAGTTCATTTGCATCCGCAAGCGACGGCGAGGCGATCGTTCCGGTGAGCGAGCTCGCGGCGCTGAAGGCCCGGGTCTCGATCGCCGAAGCCGAGCTGGACAGGCTGCGCGGGCTCGTCGACCGGCTGTACGGCGAGCTCGACATTCGCCATTGAGGGTGCGGAAATGCGATTCGAACTTCCCGACGCGAAGAAGCTGACGCTGGAGATGGTGATCCCGATACGCTGGGGCGACATGGACGCGATGGGCCATGTCAACAACACGATCTACTTTCGTTATCTCGAGATCGTCCGCATCGAGTGGCTGCACCGGGTCGCGGGGGCACCGGATCCGGCCGGTGAGGGGCCGGTGATCGTCAATACCTTCTGCAACTTCCTGAGGCAGCTGAAGTACCCGGGCGATGTGCTGGCGAAGCACTACGTGGCGAGGCCCGGGCGGACCAGCTTCGAAGCGTATGTCACCTTGGAACGGACCGATGAACCGGGCATCCTGTATGCGAGCGGCGGCGCGAAGACGGTGTGGGTGAACTATCGCGAAGAGAAGTCGGTGCCCCTGCCGGAGAGGCTGAGGGCGCTCATTGCCTGACGGCGGGAACGTATCCAGCGTCGCAGGTTCCGCCTGAGATCGGTCAGCAAGTAGGGTTCGCGGGCATTTCTCGCGATCGCCGGCGAGCGCGTAAGGGATGACCGCGATCACAGGGACTCGCTTCGCCGTCTCCGCCTCCGTAGCGGATTCGAAATGATTTGCGCGCTAGGCGCCATCTGCGTGACTAAATGGACGAAGCGAACAGCAAGTTAGTTGTCAAATGGCGGAGGAGAGGCGGAAATCGTAGCGTTGCAACAAAAGCGGTGTTCCGTGCCCTAGATGTCCACTCAGATCACAGTGCAACTACTGTTCGTCGCCCTCGCGCTTGTAATGGCAGGCCTCGGACTCTCGCTCGAGGCGGCCGATTTCCGTCGGATTTTGGACGAGAAACGGGCTGTGCTCGTCGCGCTCACTTTACAGATGGCAGTGTTGCCACTGGCTGCTCTGGCCATCGCGGTCGCCATGCAGTTGCCGACGCCCTACGCAGTTGGGCTCATGCTTTTGGCTGCTGCGCCAAGCAGCATCTCATCGAATCTGTATAGCCACGTCTTCGGCGGAAGTGTCGCGCTCAACGTCTCGCTTACAGGCGTCAACACGGCGCTCAGCCTCGTTTGGCTTCCTCTCATCTGCAATTTGGCCCTAGGCCACTTCGCGCAGAGGGATGCAGCACTTCCACCGATTACCGGCAAGCTCCTTGAAACGATGGCTACCCTGGTTGTGCCAGTCCTCCTGGGCATGGCTGTTCGAAGGCAATTTCCCGCTTTTGCAAAAAGGGCCGATAGGCCAATGCGAATCTTTAGCGTGGTGGTGCTCGTTGTCTTCTCCGTAGGAGCGATCGTGGCGGAGTGGCAGTCACTGGTCAAAGGCTTTGCTGATGTAGGCGGGAGCGTCCTAATGTTCAATCTCCTAAGCCTCGGACTCGGCTATGGCACTGCCCGTTCCATGTCCCTTGACCGACGAATAGTGATCGCCATCGCGTTCCAACTCGGCATTAGAAGCGCGGTCTTGTCGATTTATGTGGCCATGACTTCACTCAACGACATGCGGTTCGCGCTTCCGGCGGCGGTCTATTCGATCACTATGGTGCTGTTGGGGCTTTCATTTGGCATTTGGGTTCGCGGCCGCAAAGAAGGTCTGTCCGAAAAGCCGTCGGCTTTGGTCGACGCTAACGAAATCGTCCACACGGTGCGTTGAGCATTCGATCCACAATCTCACGCGCGCTAAGGCATTAGCGCTGAGGAAATATCGCCGGCGAGCCTGGAGGAGGCGAGGCGGCGCTGAGAAGCATTCTTCCGGCTGGTGAATACCGATTCGCCGGGGCGACATAGTCGCGAGGGACAGATCCCGTCGCACCGAGACAGAATCAGATCTCTTTCGACGCTCCAAAGGTGTGCGAAGCCCACGCATTCGAGTGCGAACACCTCTCTACTTCGTTCCGAGCCCAGACAAAGTAATATTCCGCCTACGAGTTGCTTGAACTCACGAGAAGAACCAAGGGAGGGTATGTGCATCGGCAGAGACTAACGTTCAGCCTGCGTATTGCACGCTCGCGCGAAGAGTTGCTGGACGCTTGTCGCGTCCGCGCGATTTCGTACGGACACCATTTGCCTCATCTCCGTGAAGCGCTTTTGGAACCGGACGCATTGGATTTCGCGGACAACACGGTCAATGTGTTGTGTGTCGACAAGAAAACCGGCTCACCTGTCGGCACCGCCCGCTTCCAAACCAACGAAGGCGGCCCGCTGCTTATCGAAAGCAGCGCCACGATTCCCCTTCATATGCAGGCGGACACCCGCGCGGAAATCACGCGTCTGTCGGCGGTGGCCGGGGCCGACAGGCTCGTAAAGGTTTCGTTGATGAAGGCGAGCTTTCTATTCTGCGTCGCGAGTCAAGTGCGATGGATGGTCATTGGCGCACGCAGCGAGGCGTTGGAGCGTCAGTATCGTCGCATCGGCTTCCACAATTTGCTTGAAGGCTACAAGACCGTACCGCTCGTCCATGCAGGAGGGATTGAGCACATGATCATGGCGTTCAATGTGAGCGCCACGGAACGAACTTGGCGAGCCTCGCAGCATCCACTTTATGAATTCTTCTTCGACACGTTCCATCCTGACATTCAGATGTTTCCCTCCGAGTTCGGCGGCCTCCAAGGCGCGGCGAACGCCGCTGTGCACGGAAGCCTCGCAAAGGTACCCGCCTCGTCAAGGAACTGCACTGGCGAGATCGACGTTTCGAGCGCCTTCCAAACGTCTCAGGCGAGCCTGGTTAGGTGAACTCGCGCCCGTAGTGCGCGGAAGCGCCTTGACGCTCATTCCCGTTTCGACTCAGCCACGGTCGAATGACATCGGCCAGTTCGTCATTCCCGAATGGCTTTCCAAGTGCGTCGTCCATTCCAGCTTGAATAGCTTTCTCGCGCACGTCCTCGTCGATGATGGCCGAGAGCGCGATGATGGGAATTCTGTGCGAGCCCATCGCCAATTCTTGCGACCGAATGGACTCGGTAGCCTGGAAACCATCCATGTTAGGCATCATGCAGTCCATGAGGATGAGGTCGAAGCGATCGATCTCCCGCAACGCGCGATGAACGGCTTCGGCGCCATCACAAACGCGCTCCACCCTATGCCCTTGATTGGTGAGCATTGAACTTGCAATAAGCGCGTTGACGTCGTTGTCCTCGACGAGAAGGATGCGGCCTTGGACGTGCGTTGTAGCTTCCTTCGTTTCGCAGGCCGATTCGACGGTACTCGTTAGAGGTGGTGAAATAGGTGCGAACTGCGCTGAGAATGTGAAGACTGATCCCGAACCAGGCTTGCTTCTCACGGCGATGCTGCCTCCGAGAAGCCGTGCAATCTCGGAAGCGATCGTTAGCCCAAGTCCGGTGCCCTCGCGGCGTGCCGATCCTTCCTGCAAGCTAACCTGTTCGAAGGCGTTGAAGATTACTTTTTGGTCCTCTTCGCTCACGCCGATGCCGGTATCACGTACCTCAAAGTGAAGTTGACCCGCGCTGCTACCTTGATCTACGCGAAGTCTCACCGCTCCTTCCTTCGTAAACTTAATCGCATTGCCGAGAAGGTTGTGCAGCACTTGTCGCATTCGAGCCGGATCGCCGAGCACCCAGGCGTCTTCTGCCAAGTTGCTTTCAAGGCTGAAGGCCAAGCCCTTTTCTGCGGCGCGTACTTCATAGATCTCGGCCACTCGTTGCACTTCGGTGCTGAGGTTAAAGGCGATTCTCTGTATTCGCATTTGCTCGGAACCCGCTCGCGAGACATCGATGAGGTCCGTGACCAGTCCGAGCAAGTGCGTTCCAGTCGCTTCGATTAGTTCCATCCGCTTCTTCACCAGAGGATCGGGTGATTCGACGTGCATGAGCCGGGCGATGCCTAGCATTCCATGGATCGGTGTGCGCAGCTCGTGGCTAACCGTGCCTAGAAATCTGCTCTTTACGGCCGATTGACGTCTTGCAAGGTCCAGCGCTTCCGCCTTCTCCGCCGAGACTCGAGTGGCGTGAATTCGGAGCAGGAATACCTCCGCGAGCTTCGCCTCGGATCGAGTCGCGGTGACAAGGACTTGGAAGAGGAAGAGGGACAACCCAGCGGCGTAATAGCGCCCAAACGCATCCTCACGGAGAAGCAGACCGGCGATCATGGGGACCATGATGGGTACCACGTATGACGCGGTCGCCATCCGACTGACTTGCAGGCCAAACGTGGCGACGCACACGATGCCCAAGAGGCTTGCGATCGCGAGTGAAGTCGTTGCGCTGTTTTCGCCCGTGAGCCAGAGCCCGGCAGTACCCCAAACGATGCCATCCAGGAAGAGCATCCACAGCGTTGCCCGGCGCCAGCCCGCCCCACCAGGGGAGCGCTGAAGGCGAAATATCTGTGCCTGAGCCATCCGAGGCACGGCAATCATTATCTTGGCCGCTAACCACAGCTTGATCTGTGTCCATTCAAACAGCTCGGCGAAGTGGAGTGCCATGACGACCGCGAAGATCGTCGCAATGAGGGTGCCGATGGTCGCGTGCGACCACACCATGCGGAGCTGCTGATCAGCGACTTTCGCCCTGAGCTCGGGATCGAGCCTCACCGATGGCGTGATGATCGCGTCGGTGGTCATCACACCCTAGTAGCGCTGCAGGAGCACCGGGAAATCATCAGGGCATTCAACGCCCTCGCGTTCGCAAAGGTGCCTGAAATGTTCGATGTGGAAGACGATCGCCGCGGCTGGGGATCGTTCAACGAACCGACGGAACGCTTCGACGAGAGCCTTCTCGTGCTCGACATGCAGCGATCCGAGCCAATCCTGCAGGACTCTCGCGCGGGTTGTCGGACTGGCTAGAGTGAATTCGTCGCATAACGCGACGGCGCCGCTGCCGATATCGAGATCTGCAAATAGACCCGGCAGTGGGAGATGAAAACTATCGGCATCGGGGCGATGCTCCGGGGAAGGCCTCCGCCTTCGCCACGCGTTCGATAGTTCACTGGACCAGCGGGTTGCCATGGCACCACATCGGCACGGCATGGCGATACTTGAGCAAAGCTCATGCTCCGATGTAGGGCCAAGGAGCGAAAAGTCCGGCCTCGGTACAGGGCGGGAGTCTGGAAACCCGCGCTCCTATCTGTTGACTGAGCGCGCTACCCAGCGGGGCCGCGAGTCCAGCGGGTCAGGCCATCGGAGGGACGGCCTTACAAGAGTGCGTAGATCGTCGTGGCGTGGGCGACAAGCGTTCCGTCCGCCAGATTGAATCTAACTTCGCCGTTCGACAGGTTCTTGCCTTTCCGGAGTACGCGTGCCGCTACATGAATGCTCGCGGCTTCCTTGGGCACCGGCCGGACAAAGCTCGTCTGCAGCTGCACCGTCGTCATCGGCCGGAACTCGCCCAGCTGGGCGATCATCGCGACCAGCATCGCGGTGTCCGCCGCGGCCATGATCGCCTGGCCGCACACGACGCCGCCGGCGTGGACGATCTCGGCCGACACCGGCAGGCTCAGCGTCACCTGTCCCGACGCGACCGATTCGACGCGCAGCCCCAGCCGCTTGACATAGTCGGCGGCGACCTCGTCGAGCTCGGCCTGCAAGGCGGCTGCTTCCATCGTCGATGTTCTCCCGCGGGCGCCGTGAGCAACGCCGACGCTGATATTCTCGCCGCTTCGACTCAAGGATCGGCGATGAACAAGATCTTCCCGAGCGCCGCCGCAGCCCTGGCCGGCGTCGTTCACGACGGCCAGCTGATGGCTGTCGGCGGCTTCGGCCTGTGCGGCATTCCCGAGGCATTGATCGAGGCGCTGCGCGACTCTCGCGTCAAGGATCTCACCGTCATCTCCAACAACGCGGGCGTCGACGGCTTCGGCCTCGGCAAGCTGCTCGAGACGCGCCAGATCAGGAAGATGATCTCGAGCTACGTCGGCGAGAACAAGGAGTTCGAGCGCCAGTACCTCGCCGGCGAGCTCGAGCTCGAGTTCACGCCGCAAGGCACGCTCGCCGAGAAGCTGCGCGCCGGCGGCGCCGGCATACCCGCCTTCTTCACCCGCACCGGGGTCGGAACCCTCGTCGCCGAGGGCAAGGAGGCACGCGAATTCGACGGCCACATGCACATCATGGAGCGGGCGCTCGTTCCCGAAGTCTCGCTCGTCAAGGCGCAGAAGGCCGACAAGTCCGGCAACCTCGTCTTTCGCCGGACCGCGCGCAATTTCAATCCGGCCGTCGCGATGGCCGGCAAGGTCACGATCGTCGAGGTCGAGGAGATCGTCGAGACCGGCTCGATCGACCCCGACGCCGTCCATCTTCCCGGCATCTACGTGCACCGGATCGTCCTCAACGCGCATCCGGAGAAGCGAATCGAGAAGCGCACGCTGCGCGCCGCCGCGACGGTGGCGGCGCCCGGGACACCCGCCGCGGAGGCCGCCAAGGAGGCGGTCGACGCGATCGCCAAAGCCGCAGACAAGAAGAAGGCAGGAGCCTGACATGGCCTGGACCCACGATGAGATGGCGGCCCGCGCAGCCGCGGAGCTGCGCGACGGGTTCTACGTCAACCTCGGCATCGGCCTGCCGACGCTCGTCGCCAACCATGTGCCGCCGGGCATCGAGGTCTGGCTGCAGAGCGAGAACGGCATGCTCGGCATCGGTCCGTTCCCGACCGAGGACGAGGTCGACGCCGACCTCATCAACGCCGGCAAGCAGACCGTGACGACGCTGCCGGGATCGTCGATCTTCGGCTCGCACGACTCGTTCGCGATGATCCGCGGCGGCAAGATCAATCTCTCGATCCTGGGCGCCATGCAGGTCAGCGCCAAGGGCGACCTCGCCAACTGGATGATCCCGGGCAAGATGGTCAAGGGGATGGGCGGGGCGATGGATCTCGTCGCCGGCGTCGAGCGCGTCATCGTCCTGATGGAGCACGTCGCGCGCAAGAAGGACGGCACGATCGACCTCAAGATCCTGCCCGCGTGCACGTTGCCGCTGACCGGCGTCGGCGTCGTCAACCGCATCGTCACCGACCTGGCCGTGATCGACGTGACGCCACGAGGTCTGGCCGTGCTGGCGATCGCCGACGGCGTCAGCCGCGACGAGCTCGAGTCGAAGACCGGCGCACCGCTGTCGTTCTGAAGCGGCGGCGCGGGCCGACCGCCGGACGATCACGGCCCGGTCGAGCCCGCGGCGCGCCGCTCAGCCCTGCTGCTGCCGGCGCATTTCCTTCCGCTTCATCTCCAGGTACTCGTCCTTCTCCATCTCGTGGAGCTGCTCGGCGTAGCGCTCCGTGCTCGCATACCACTCGCGGATGCGCCGCTCGGGCTGCTCGGCCGCAGGCAGGGCGTAGGCCGCCAGGTAGGCGTCGATGGCCAAGTAGTAGCGCATCGTGTTGCGCTCGAGGAGGCCGAGGACGCCGGCCTGGTAGACCGGCTTGCCGTCGGGCTTGCGCTCGAGCACCGTGAAGCCGACCTTCTGGCTGCCGATCGTCGACAGATAGGTCTGCATCGCGACGCGGGCCGCGAAGCCGTAGCCGTACGCATACGACATGTGGACGAGGCTTCGCTTCGCGTCGATCGGCATGGCCTCGACCTGGATCCGGTAGTTCTTCGTGCTCATCGGCCCTTCGTCCGCGCTGAGCAGGACCTGGAGGTAGTCGGCGCTGGCCGCGGCGACGCGGTAGTTGAAGGCGAGCTCGTACGCGTCCTCGATCGGCTGGTCGAACTTGCGGCCGACGTGCAGCTTCAGCGTCTTCGCCGTCTCGCCGCTGGCGCGGCAGCGCTTGACGTTGAGATGCAGGATGAGGATGTCGCACCAGTGGTCGGCCGACTGCAGCGCCTGCTGCACCATCGCGAAGGGATGCTCGACGATGGCGTAGACATCGCCCTTCAGGTCGCCCGAGGTCTGGACCGATTCGAGCACCAGCGGCCGGCCGAACTGGTTTTTCTGGAACCTGTCCTGCATCGCGGCGTGACGCGCGCGCAGCGTGGCCGCGTCCTGCGCCGATGCGACAAGGGGCGCCGCCAGCACCGCCGCGGCGAGACACGCGATGCGCAGGAAGCGAGCCGAAACCGAGGTGCTCACAGCCAGTACTCCCAGAGTCGAGCGAACATTTCCTTGGCCCGCGTCGAGATCGGCCGACGCTCCCACGCCTCGAGGGTGATAGGCTGCGAGACCGCCAGGTCGCGCTCGAACGCTGCGCGCATCTTCGCGCCGAAATCCGTGCCGAGGATGACGGCCGTCAGCTCCTGGTTGTGTAGGAAGCTGCGCCAGTCGAGATTGGTCGAGCCGACTGTCGCCCAGACGCCGTCGATGGCGGCCGTCTTGGCATGGAGCAGCGCCTCGCGGCGCTCGTAGAGCTTGACGCCGCCGCGCAGCAGCGGCTCGTAGTGCGATCGGCCGGCGTGGAAGACCAGCGACGAATCGGTCGTGCTCGGAACGATCAGCTTGACGTCGACGCCTCGCTTGACCGCTCCGACGAGCGCACTCATCAGCTGCGGATCGGGGACGAAGTACGCGTTGGTGAGCAGGATCTCGCTCTCGGCGCTGTTGATCGCCGAGATCAGCGTCACGTAGATCTGGCTGAACGGCTCGTCGGGCGCGCTGCCGATGGCACGAACGACCTCAGTGCCGCGCGCCTGCAGGGCAGGGAAGTATTGGCGCGGCGCGAGCGGCTTGCCCTTCTGCGCCTGCCACGTCTCCATGAAGAGCTTCTGCAACGGCGCAACGACCGGCCCTTCGATCAGCAGGTCGGTGTCGCGCCACGGCAGGCTCTTCTTGTCGTCGCCGCGCGAGCCGCCGCTCATGCTGCCGCCCGAGCTGCCTCGAACGCTGCTCGAGTAGACGCTGCTGATGTTGATTCCGCCGAGCACCGCGCTGCGGCCGTCGATGACGAGGAGCTTGCGATGGTCGCGCTGGTTGACCGTCCAGCCCGCCTTGGCTTCGAGCGGGTTCACCGGATTGAAGGCCAGGACGTTGATCCCGGCATCGCTCAGGCGCTGGAAGTATTCCTTCGCTGTGCCGAGCGTGCCGACGGCGTCGTGGATCAGGTTGACCTGGACGCCTTGCGCCTGCTTGGCGATGAGCGCGTCGGCGAGCTTGCGGCCGACCTCGTCGTCCTCGAGGATGTAGGTCTCCATGTTGATGCTGTCGCTCGCGCCGGCGATGGCGCTGAACATGGCGGCGTAGGTGTCGGGCCCGTTCTCGAGGATGACGACGCGGTTGCCGAGCACGAGTGGCTCGTCGGAGACGGCCTGCTCGAGGGCGAGGTGGCGCGCGAGGACGTCGCTGTCGCCGGCGAGCTTCGCAAGCAACTCCTTGCTGCGCTCGGGCGAAAGGATCCTGCCGTTGGCGGCCTGGAACTGCACGCTCGCCGGGTCGGCCCGGGACAGGTCGGGCGTGATGACGGGCAACGCGCTGCAGCCGGCGACGGCGAGCACGGCGACCGCGCAGAGGCGGCGCGCACAGGCCGAGGGCGAAAATCGATTCAAACGTTTGGTCTCCGCAGTCGTCGTGGCACGAGTGTGCCGGCAATGACTCAAGCGCCGGCAAGCGCGCGCGCCGACTCCGTCACCAGTCCCGGACCTTTGTAGATCAGGCCGGTGTAGATCTGGACGAGATCGGCACCGGCCGCGCGCTTGGCCCGGGCATCGGCGCCCGACATGACGCCGCCGACTCCGATCAGGGGATAACGCGGCCCGAGGGCGGCGCGCAGACCGGCGATGACGCGATTCGACGGTGAAGCAAGCGGCGCTCCCGACAGGCCGCCGCTCTCCGCGCTGTGGGTGCGGCCGGCGACGCCGTCGCGGGACAGCGTCGTGTTGGTCGCGACGATGCCGTCGACCGGATGGCGCGACACCGTGGCCGCGATCGCCTCGACCTGCGCGGCGTCGAGGTCGGGAGCAATCTTCAGGAACATCGGCACCTTGCGGCCGTGCTCGGCGGCGAGCTCGTCGCGGCGGCGGCACAGCGTCGCGAGCAACGCGTCGAGCGCGGCGTCGGCCTGCAGCGTTCGCAGGTTCTGCGTATTCGGGCTCGAGATGTTGACGGTGACGTAGTCGGCGTGCGGATAGACGCCGGCGAGCCCGATCAGGTAGTCGTCGGCGGCGCGCTCGATCGGCGTCGCCGCGTTCTTGCCGATGTTCAGGCCGAGGATGCCGCCGCGCGAGCGAAAGCGCGCCCGCCTGACGTTGGCGACGAAGGCGGCGAGGCCGTCGTTGTTGAATCCGAGCCGGTTGATCAGCACGCCCGCCTCGGGAATTCGGAAGAGGCGCGGCTTCGGGTTGCCGGGCTGCGCCAGCGGCGTCACGGTGCCGACCTCGACGAAGCCGAAGCCCATCGCGCCGAAGGCGTCGATGCAGCGGCCGTTCTTGTCGAGCCCCGCGGCCAAGCCGATCCGGTTGGGGAAGGCGAGGCCGGCGATCGACACCGGATCGCGGACCGGCGGCTGCTCGATCAGCGACTGCAGCGGCGTTCGCTGGATCGCCGCGAGCGCCGCCAGCGTCAGCTCGTGGGCGTGCTCGGGATCGAGCCCGAACAGGAACGGCCGCGCCAGCGGGTAGGGAATGAGCGGCATCGCGGGGGCCGATTCTGGCATCGCCGTGCATACTCGGTGGCGAGGAGCAAGGCATGGGCGAGCAGCGCATCGAGAAGGACACTTTCGGCGACATCGCCGTCGCCGCCGAGCGCCTGTGGGGCGCGCAGACCGAGCGCTCGCTGCACCACTTCGACATCTCGACCGAGAAGATGCCGCGCGAGCTGATCCGTGCGCTCGCGGGGGTCAAGCGCAGCAGCGCCGTCGTCAATCGCGAGCTCGGCACCCTCGCCGCCGACAAGGCCGATGCGATCGTCGCCGCCGCCGACGAGGTGCTGACCGGCACGCATGCCGGCGAGTTCCCGCTCTCGGTCTGGCAGACCGGATCCGGGACGCAGACCAACATGAACATGAACGAGGTGCTCGCCAATCGCGCCTCGCAGCTGCTCGGCGGGCCGCTCGGCGAAGGCCGCCTCGTCCACCCCAACGACGATGTCAACCGCAGCCAGTCGTCGAACGACGTCTTCCCGACGGCGATGAGCGTCGCCGCAGTCGAGACGCTCGTGACGCGCCTGCTGCCCGCGCTCGCCGAGCTGCGAGCGACGCTCGCCCGGAAGGCCGCCGATTTCGCCGACATCGTCAAGATCGGCCGCACTCACCTGCAGGACGCGACGCCGCTCACCCTCGGCCAGGAGATCTCGGGCTGGGTTGCCCAGCTCGACCACGGCCGTGCCCACATCGAGGCGGCGCTGCCGCACCTGTGCGAGCTCGCCCTCGGCGGCACCGCAGTCGGCACCGGGCTGAACGCGCCGCCCGAGTTCGGAACCCGCGTCGCCGCCGAGCTGTCGGCGCGGATGAACCTTCCCTTCGTCTCGGCGCCGAACAAGTTCGAGGCGCTCGCCGCCCACGACGCGATCGTCCACGCGCACGGCGCGCTGAAGACGCTCGCGGCGTCGCTGACCAAGATCGCCAACGACGTGCGCTGGCTTGCCTCGGGGCCGCGTTCGGGCCTCGGCGAGATCCGCATCCCGGAGAACGAGCCGGGCAGCTCGATCATGCCGGGCAAGGTCAACCCGACGCAGTGCGAGGCGATGACGATGCTCTGCGCGCAGGTGTTCGGCAACGACGTCGCGATCAACGTCGGCGGCGCGTCGGGCAACTTCGAGCTCAACGTCTTCAAGCCGCTCCTGATCCACAACTTCCTGCAGAGCGCGCGACTCCTCGCCGACGGCATGCGCAGCTTCGACGAGCACTGCGCGCGCGGCATCGAGCCCGACCGCGAGCGGATCGCCGAGCTGGTGCAGCGCTCGCTGATGCTGGTGACCGCCCTCAATCCGCACATCGGCTACGACAAGGCGGCGAAGATCGCCAAGAATGCGCACCAGAAGGGACTCACCCTCAAGGAGTCGGCGCTCGCGCTGGGCT
>Ga0105248_10006495_pt1 | contig 12824 bp, 13 predicted proteins | sample KBSS34metaG_FD_81524 | JGI IMG/M metagenome (GOLD analysis project Ga0105248, IMG submission 81524) | Switchgrass rhizosphere microbial communities from Kellogg Biological Station, Michigan, USA - KBS S3-4 metaG | ecosystem: Host-associated > Plants > Roots > Rhizosphere > Soil | place... | reverse complement strand
TGACGACGGTGCGATTCTGGTCAACGGCACAGCACAAAAAGCCAGCTTCAGGCTAAAAGCCGGCGATCAAATAACTATATGCATGCCACCGCCCGAGGTGCTGGAAGCTAAGGCCGAAAACATCCCCCTCAAAATAATTTTTGAAGACGAACATCTTATTGTCATAGACAAGCCTGCCGGTATGGTGACGCACCCGGGCGCCGGAGTGCCTGGCGGCACGCTGGTTAACGCCGTCCTTTACCACTGCGCCGGTTCACTTTCGTCGATTGGCGGCGTCATCCGACCGGGCATCGTCCATCGCCTCGACAAAGACACGAGCGGACTGATCATGGTGGCAAAAACAGACGTGGCCCACGCCGGACTATCACAACAGCTAAAAGTAAAATCGGCGCGCCGCAGTTATCTGGCGATTTGCGAAGGCTGCCCCAAGGAAGAGAGCGGCCGGATTGAGACTTATATAGGTAGGCATCCGGTGCGGCGCAAAGAGATGGCCGTATTGAAGGAAGGACAGGGCGGCCGCCTGGCAATCACGCACTTTAAAGTCCTGAAACGTTTCACTAAATTTACCCTTGTGAGCCTTGAGCTGGAAACAGGCCGCACGCACCAGATACGCGTGCACATGGCCCACCTCGGCGCCCCGGTGGCCGGGGACGCGGTTTACAACAGCAAAAGCTCCGGTAGCCTGGAATGGCGGCACAAACGGGCCCTTGTCGGCCACGCCCTGCATGCCCAAAAATTGGTCTTCACCCACCCCGTTACCGGTTTACTGTTAGAATTTGAATCTGCGCCGCCCAGCGATTTTGAGCAGCTTTTAAACAATCTCAAATAGAAGCGGAATAAAGAGGCTAATTAGAAAATGTCGTCCAAATATATTTATGTCTTCCTCGCAGCACTTTGCGTTGTCGGCATGATTGTCCTGTCCACATTCAACACCGCAGTGGCTCCGATGTATTTCTTCGGCAGGCATCTGAATCTGCCACTCTACGTCTTTTTGCTCAAGGGCTATGCGGCCGGTGCATTGACCGTATATTGCATCTGGCGCATGCAACGCAAAGAAACAAAAATCGAACAAAAAAAATTAGAGTGGAAAACCGAAGACGCAAAATTGCAAACCGAAATACAATCGGACAAAGTGCATCAGCTTGAACTGCAGGTGAAAACACTGGAAACAGCTCTAGATAAGGCTTTAAAGCGGAGTCAAAAATAATGCGCACCAAAAACATCGCTTGCATAATTTCACTTATTTCGATTCCACTTTTTGCTTCGCAGACTTTGGCAGCCAAGAAAACAATCGCAGTCGAGACTCAAACAAAGTCTGATATCAAGGCTGAAATCAAGGGCGCGACAGAACTATTCGATCAGTATAAAAAGCTAGACCAGGCCTGCGATCCCAAATTAATTGATCTGTACGAAGACGACGCCACCATAGACTCCGATGTGGAACGCAAAGGCGCACCACTGCAATGCGAAAAGTATGACCGCAAAAAATTTGGTGATCTGATCGCCAAGACTTTTTCCGATCCGGCGCTAAAAGAAATCAGTCAGAAAACCACCTACGACACACCTGAATTTAGCCACGAAACCGGCAAAGACCTATGCGTCGATTTCCACGCTTACAACGGTGACAGCGCTATCAAGGTGCACTGGAAGCTGCGCAAAACAGCCGCCGGCGATTGGCATATATTCAAAGAACATACTGTGACGTTTCGCAAAAGCCACGGACGCACAACCTATGAAGGCGTAGGCAAATAAAACCGCGCCCTAATCTGCCTGGCCCTTAGATTTTTTGAAATCGGATGCCTTCAGGTCGTCGATAAACTTTTTGAACTCTTTGGCCTCTTCCTCGTCCTTTTCCTGGTTTGCGGGGATAGTACCCTCCGAAACCACCTGGGCTGAGACAAAAATCGATGCTTTGGCCCTCAGGGCGAGCGCTATGGCGTCCGACGGTCTGGCGTCTATAGGCTTGGTTGTATCCAGCTTTTTGCTGGGGTCGTTTATCTTCAAAATGATGGTCGCAAAGTAGGTGTTGGATGCCAGCTCGTTTATTTCGATGCGGTCGACAAGATAGCCCAGCGCCGTAATGGTGTTTAGTAAAAGATCATGGGTCATTGGCCGTTCGGGCTTATGGTTCTCAAGGGCATGGGTAATGGCCATGGCCTCGGCCTTACCGATCCAGATAGGCAGAGCGCGCCTCTTGCTTTCGTCGTTAAGTAAAACTATAGGGTGGCCGTTGCGGACATCCAAAGCTATACCTGCGACAAACATTTCAATCATTAAGAAGAACTTCCGAGCGGGTAACCAATCTCATTGTGCCCAATTTGCTTGATTTTATGTGTTTTGAAGATAAATTTTTTGGCCAGAACTTAGGCTGTTACTGGCTTCACGGCCTTTAAGTGGGCCAAAGCTTGTCCCCAGTGCCCCGGAGCGGCACCCGGAAACGCCCAAATCACGCGGTTTTTGACAACCAAAGCGAGCGCAGTAGCCACAGCAAGTCTGGACGCCTTCAAGCTTCTTCTTGTTCCCCCCCCGGTTGACAGGGTCAGCGTGCCATGATGAACTATGCACGTGGTCCCTTGTGGGCCAACCTCATGACCGCTTTTTTTAGCCATTCCCTCAGGCTAATTTCGGGGCGGTTCAGCAGGCCAAGAGTCTGTGAGGTCTTTGTCCGGGTGGCGGAATTGGTAGACGCGCACGTTTGAGGGGCGTGTGAGCAATCGTAAGGGTTCAAGTCCCTTCCCGGACAATCTTTAATTTGGCAACTATTCACTTTCCAGCAATAGAGGTCAAAATGATCATCACACGTGCCCAGTGGCCGCACACAATAGACGATATCCATAAGGCTTTGGATGGCGTCTGGGGCTTGATTGGCGCCACAGGTACCAACGGCAATTTATACCGCCTGGAACGCAGCTTGCACGAGCCTGTGCTCTATACTCTCACCGAGTATCGCTTATCCGATGAAAGCGATATAGTCAGAAGGGAAGAGTACGCCGAAAACGAAAAGCAAACGGCAATCACCGCCTTTGCTTCCGCCATAGGCTTCTAAGAGCACCTAACAGACAATCGCCTTGCCAAAACCGAAAGCCAACTATCTGGGGATGATCATCCAGGGCTCTCTTTCCACGGGCCTGGAAATGAGACTCGACCCCGGTCAGTCGGTGGAGGATTTGCGTGTCGGGCGCTTCGTCGTAGTAGAAGGCGCCGGCTCCAGATTTTTCAGCATGCTCACCGACGTCACACTGGCGGCCAGCAATCCCACGATCCTGCTCAGCCCACCGATTGAAGACCCTTTTCTGATGTCGGTTTTGTCGGGTGTGACCACCTTCGGTACAGTCAAAGTGCAGCCCATGCTGATGCTGCAAAAAAATCAGATCGGCAAGGAAGTCACCACATATGGCTCATCAGGAAAAGGTGAGTTGAGTCCCGTTAAAACCATCCCCTCCCATTTTTCGCCGGTCTATGAGGCCTCGGCCTCCGACTTTGCCCTGGTGTTCGGGGAAGAGGACGAAAGCGACTCGGGCAACAGCCACTTCAATATCGGTCGCCCACTCAATATGGAAGTGCCGGTTTGTGTCGACCTGGACCGCTTTATTGAGCGTTCCAACGGCATCTTTGGCAAATCCGGCACCGGCAAGTCTTTTCTCACCCGCATCTTTTTAGGCGGCATCATCAGCAAAGATCTGGCTTCTGTCCTGGTTTTTGACATGCACAACGAATACGGCTGGCAGGCCATGTCGGAGAGCAAAAGCGCCCCCCGGGTCAAAGGACTGAAGCAACTCTTCGGTCACAAAGTAGTCGTCTTCAGCTTAGATAGAGAGTCTTCAAAAGCGCGCGGCATACCGGACGCCCGCGAACTTTATATAGGCTACAACCAGATCGAGATAGAAGACCTGGATTTGCTCAAGAACGAATTGGCCCTTTCCGAAGCGACTCTAGAAAACGCTTACATAGTCAAAGAGAAATTGGGCGCAGACTGGATCGCAGCTCTGCTGGATATGTCCGGCGAAGAGATAGAAGACTTTTGCAACAACTATAAGGGTCATCCTACCGCTATAAAAACATTGCAGCGGCGTCTGAACACAGTGGTGCAAAAGACACCATATTTAAAACCACGCGTTGGTCACAACTATATAGAAGAGATTTTGCAACAAATCTCCGCCGGCAAGCACATCGTTTTGGAGTTTGGCCGGCAGAACAATCTGCTCTCCTATATGCTAGCCACCAATATCATCACCCGCCGGCTACACGCCGAGTACGTGCGGCAATCGGAGCTATACATCTGCGATCCCGAGCGCGTGGCACCACCGCGCAAACTAATGATCGTGATAGAAGAGGCTCATAAATTTCTATCGCCGCAAGTAGCAAAGCAAACCATATTTGGTATTATCGCCCGCGAAATGCGCAAGTATTTCGTCACCCTTTTGATAGTCGATCAGCGGCCCTCCGGCATCGATCCCGAAGTCTTGAGTCAGATAGGCACCAGAGTTACTGCGCTGCTCAACGACGACAAAGATATAGATGCGGTATTCACCGGAGTATCAGGCAGTCAGACCCTACGGACGGTGCTGGCCCAGATGGATCCCAAACAGCAGGCCCTGGTGCTTGGTTATGCCGTGCCCATGCCGGTGGTGGTGCGCACCAGACCCTTCGACGAAACCTTCTATAAAGCCGTCGCCGGACGCGGAGGCGCCTGGCTCGATAGCGCCGACCAGAAAAGCGAGAGCGTCAAAGCCGAGGTGGCCGCCCGCGCCAAATTGGCCCACGAAGAACTTTTCGGCCCTTGAACCGGCCTAAGGTATAATTGGCGAAACCATGCGTGATACAGACGACCCTTACGATGACATATACGGCGATCCTGCAAAGGAAACGTCTTCGTCGCCTGGCTGGGATGCGGCCTCTTCAAGCACACACAATGCGCTATCGGACGCCGATCTCGAGACAGAAGGCGACGCCCAGGATAACTTCGTCGAGTCTAAAGAACCCAGCGAACTGTTGATGTGCCTGGTTCTGGCCTCCGCCTATCTCGGTCTGGCCAAGTATTGCTGGACGCCTTTGTTGCTGGCAAAAGACTTCAAGTTGCTTATCAACATCGAAGGCTTTTTCCTGGCTATCGCCGGTGTGGCAATTCTCATTGGGCTGCGCCCGTACCTGACACCATCGGCGCTTCAGGTAAGTAAATTTGGCATCAAATATAAGGGGCCGTACTGGCCGCAGCGCAAAACCGTCAACTGGAAACAGGTAACCCGACTCTATCTCAGCCCCGAGCTGGTGATTGCGCTTTACACGCCCAAGCCGGGCAAAAGCCGCCTCTCAGTGATGCTCATACCAATCGTATATCTCTCCGACCGTGAGCGCATAGCCAAAGTCTTCATCAAGTTTTGCCCGATAGATCCGATTATTCTCTCCAGCCCGGCGCTGATATCACGCATTGTGATATTGCTGGCCTTTCTCGGAGTCGTTGTTTGGGTGCTGGAGATGCTCATCCACTGAGCTTTTAAGCTTCTAGAGAATCTACTTTTCGAAAGTCAAAGCGCGCAGATAACCGACAAGGTTGTCCATCTCTTGATCGTTCAAAACCTCTTTCGGTTGCCCCGGCATAATGCCCTTGCCCTTGCGAATGTAGGCTTTGAGCGCACCGTCTTCGGGAAAGTCTTTAGCCAGATTTTCCAGACTGGAACCCATTCCTTGCCTGCCCTGCGGGTGACATGTATTGCATGTGCGGACAAAAATCTGCTCACCAGTCAAATTAGTAGAACCAGACTCCTGGCGCTGTTGATCAGCTTTTTTCTGGGCGGCAATACGCTTCATTTCTTCCGACATTACACAACCGCTCAGTGTATTTGCCGCTACAAGAAGTAGCGCACCAGCAACAAGTCGAACGTCCAGACTTACGTTAGATTTGGCCCCCTTAAAGGACCGCCTAAACCCACCGAAATGCCTGCTTAATGACATGAAATTACCCCTTGGCAGCTAGAGTTTACCGCACTTTTACATCCTACTTTATAACTGTTTTCAATACCCCTTTTTAAGACCAGCCGCCGATGCCGGTTTGTATAAGAGTATAGAAAATAGCTTCAGGAATTATGCTTAACATTGAGTTTACTTTGTCGTTGTACATTATCTACAGAGGCAAATTATCTAAGTTTGTAAGTCCCGCCTCTGGCCCGCAACGAGAGCTTCCTAAATTTCTTTGGTTGCCGGTAGCATTCTCATCCGATCGAATTCAGAATCACTAAAGCATATCCGACGGGCAGTTACACCACTATCTCTTAGAAGAGCGGCACCATGACACCACCACAAGTACATAGACTCGATCCCCCAGCTAAGCAAGGTCCGCAAGAGCCTGAAGAGAAGATTATCATCCGTGGCGGCAAACCGCTGACCGGTCAAGTAAGAGTTTACGGCGCTAAGAATGCCGTTCTTAAGATGATGGCCGCAGCCCTTTTGGCCAAAGATGTAACTGTACTAAAGAACGTTCCGAATCTCACCGACGTGTACATGATGGCCGAAGTTATTCGCCACCTTGGTGCTAAGGTCGAGATCGGCAACAACGAAGTCTCAATCGACGCCCGCAACCTGACAGAAATCGAAGCTCCTTATGAGCTCGTCAGTCAGCTGCGCGCATCATTTGTCGTCCTTGGTCCTCTCCTTGCACGTTGCAGAGAAGCCAAAGTCAGCCTCCCCGGCGGCTGCGCTATCGGCGAACGTCGCATCGACCTGCACGAACGTGGTCTCAAATTGCTCGGTGCTGAAGTCGGCATCGAACACGGTTATGTTTATGCCAGCGCTCAGAAGCTGGTTGGTACCCGCATCTATCTCGAACGTCCGAGCAACGGCGCTACAGAAAACATCATGTTGGCTGCAGTACTTGCCGAAGGTCAGACGATCATCGAAAACGCCGCTCAAGATCCCGAAATCGTCAACCTGGCTGACTGCGTCAATGCCATGGGCGGTAAGATCACCGGCGCCGGCACCTACCAAATCGTTATCGACGGCGTGCCTCTGGAAGAAATGCACGGCGCTGTCGTCGACACCATTCCCGATAGATTGGAAGCCGGTACTTTCCTCTATGCCTGTATGGCTACCGGCGGCGACGTAATCATCGATGGCGTCAACGCTCATCACCTCTATGCAGTCATCAGCAAGATCAATGACATGGGCGCTGAATGCTCAATCTTTGCTCCTGACACAATCAAGATCAAATGCAACGGCCGTCTCAAGCCTGCTGACTACACCACAGTTCCTTATCCCGGTTTCCCTACAGACTTGCAAGCTCCAATCATGTCGGTGCTGGCAACCTGCGAAGGTACTTCGATAATTACTGAAACAATCTACGAAAATCGCTTCATGCAAGTTGGCGAACTTCGTAGAATGGGTGCTGATATCCAAATCAAAGCCAACGTCGCCATCATCAAAGGTGTGCCTAAGCTTATGGGTGCAGAAGTTAAGTCCAGTGACCTGCGCGCTGCCGCTTCACTAATCATCGCCGGCCTCGGTGCCGAAGGTGTTACTGAAGTAACAGGGCTCTCACACCTCGACCGCGGTTACGACGGTCTCGAGGAACGCTTGAGAGGCCTCGGCGCAGACATCTGGAGAAGGTAAAAAACAGGCCCTTCAGCCATGATAGTAATGAAGTTCGGCGGCACGTCCGTCGGCTCAAAGGCGCGCTTTGAGCAAGTATATTCACTAATTTCTAACGCCAAGGCTAAAGAAGGCCCGCCGCTAGTTGTGGTATCAGCAATGTCAGGCGTGACTAACGCTCTGATAGAAGCCGCAGATCTCGCCGTCAAGCGCAACCTTGACGGCGCTCTGGCGCAGATAGATATGATTCGCAAAAAGCACATCGAGGCCGTCCAGGGACTCTTCAGCAAAGAACGCGCCGATGTCCTCCTGGCCGACCTCAATGGTCTGCTCGCCGAGATAGATTCTGTCCTGCGCGGCATCAACTACCTGGGCGAACTATCCAAGCGCTCGATAGATGCAGTATCTGCTCTGGGTGAACTTCTCTCGTCCCGTGTGTTGGCCGAGTACGCAGAAAACCAGGGCTTGAAAGTCAAATGGATCGATGCCCGCGAGCTGATGATCACCGATGACACCTACGGTCGCGCCGTCCCGATGTTTGAAGAAATCGGCAAACGGGCGATGAATGTCATCCCCCAATTAGTAAAAGATGGATTTACAGTGATCACCCAGGGCTTCATCGGCGCCACTATGGATGGTGTGACGACGACTCTTGGCCGCGGCGGTTCCGACTACTCGGCATCACTTCTGGGAGTGGCCGCTGGTGCCAGTTGTATCGAAATTTGGACCGACGTAGACGGCATGATGACAGCCGACCCGCGCATCGTACCCAAAGCGCAAATGGTTTCTCATGTGTCCTTCCAGGAGGCTTCAGAACTCGCATATTTCGGTGCCAAAGTTTTGCACCCACTGACGATCAAACCGGCCGTTGAGAAAAACATACCGGTCAAAATCCTCAACACAATGCGCCCGGACTCAGGCGGCACGCTCATTCACTCGGTCACCGCCGATAACGTCAAGGACGTTGTCCATCCAAATTTACCAGCCGACGCTCCCGCCGTTGCTAAAAGCATCTGCGCTATAGCTTCCAAAAAGAATATTACTTGTGTCTTTATCCAGTCGCCCCAGATGCTCATGGCGCACGGCTTCCTGGCCAAAGTATTTGCCGTGTTCGACCGTCCCCAGACATCTATTGACCTTATCGCCACATCAGAAGTTTCAATTTCACTGACCATCGATAACACCGATCACCTCGACGACATCAAAGCGGAGTTGAGTGAATGGGGCGATATCTCGACCATCCAAAACACAGCCATAGTCACGGTTGTCGGCAGACAGTTTAGAGAACGCAGTGGTATCGCCGGTGAAGTATTCTCGGCACTGAAAGACGTGAATATTCTCGTCATCTCAGGTGGTGCCTCCGAGATAAATCTCAGCTTCCTGGTAGTAAACGAAGACGCCGACCGCGCAGTTAAGCAGCTGCACGACCACTTCTTCGGGGCATGAGCCGGCTGGCGACACTGCTCAAAGACAGGTTTTTTAATGCCCTGCTTGTGCTAATTCTCGGGCTGAATGTCTCTCCGGCGCATGCCGAAGATGTAGTGCCGGCCGACATGAAAATATTGTGTCATACGTTCAATGACATCGACATACTATTGCCCAACACTAACGCTTGTAGGGTTACCGGCCGGAAGCAACTGACAGGATTGACTCGAGAAGAAATTCTAACCGGCTGTAAACTAGCACCAATAAAGAACTTCATCGTAGTTTGGCTAGACAAAAATCCCGACCAACGACCACTGGACAGCATCAAAACCTTGGATGAATTCAAAGACTTTATCCTAGGCCTGGGATTTAAGAGAACTCTCGTTCTAAGTATTGACCGTGTTCCAACAAAACCACTCTTTGACAGCGCTGCAGACAAAATAGACGCCCATTCTACAGAAGCCGCCTTTTTGAACTGCGAATGGATTCTCTTGGCCGAATATCAAGGGTATGAGAAAAAGAAGGATATAAGTTTCACAAATCCCCCACAGGCGCAATTTGCATTTTCAAAAATCATCAAGGGACCTCCTACAGGAAGGTATCCGGAGTTCTGGTACCAGTTCAGCGAAAATAGGACTGACGGGGCTCCGCCCGGTTGGAAATTTACTCCGGACAAAATGCCAGCTAAAGGCACAAAGTTTTTGCTCTACGTCCCAAACGCCGTGCCCATTCCAAATCACGGCTGCGATACTTATCTTGGAAGCTGGGGCAGAAAGGAAGCCAATGAGGAAAATATAAAAGCTTTAGAAACTGTCATTGATATTTACGCAGTTCCAGACCGTAAGAAGTAAGTTAGAACCACCATGGCAAAACCGAAGATGTACATGCGAAAAAAAAATATCAATCTGGTTCTTGCGATTAGTGTCTTGGTTGGATCGCAAGCATGTCTTTGCCTCGCCAAAAACGGCGCTGCTAGCGCAGAAGTACCTGAAAGCATAAGCAACATTGATAAGTTTGAAGGCCGAACACTTGAAGCAGCATGTCGAATGTCGGAGTGGATCGGAGATTGTGAATATACAGGTTACACTGCAAACGGCCCAATAACTCTGTCAAATCCGCCTATTGCCAAATTTCGCTACGGCCAATACGGCACGACGTTGAAAGGTCCGCCACTTGGCCATGACTTACCAGTTCGTTTCGAGTTTGATCAGCCGGATACTCAGGAGAGTAGAGCAACTTGGAAATTTACTCCAAGCATGATGCCACCACAAAACAGCCGCTGGATTCTTTTCATCCCAAACCTTGCATTAACACCCGGCAAAGGGTTTGAGACTTACAAAGGCGGCTACGGAAGAGTGCCGGCCACGGCAGAAAGTCTCAAAGCGGTGAGAGACTTAATAACGAAAAATAGCGTCGACGATGAGAGCAAAATTGCGTCAAGCCGCAATTTTAAAGAACTTGATGAAGCATTCACAGCATCTGAGTGGATTGCCGAATGCGAATATCGGGGATATCAGGAACATGGCAAAACAACCCTCAAGAATCCACCGACGGCAGAGCTTGCATGGCTCCGCGTCTTCAAAGGTCCTCCGCTAGCTACTTGTGCAAGAATAATATTTGAATTCGATCTGCCGAGTTCAGCTGAGGAAGAAAGGCTTTGGAAATTTAGTCCAAGTATGATGCCAGAGAAGAAGAGCCGCTGGATTATTTTTGTACAAAATGCTGTCCCTGTTTCTGGAGGCTTCCTCACTTATAAGGGAAGCCTCGGCCGCGTACCGGCCACTCCAGAGAATTTGAAAACGCTGGAGGCAGTAATTGAGAAACGCCACGGCACAACTTACTGAGCGCATGACCGACTGTAGTCACGCGCTGTTGTAAGAGTTTCGACTTCCTGCCTATTAGTGATGATGATGCACTCTCACTGGCTTAGCCTTAGCACTCCCTTCGGCGGCTATGCCGATCCGTCCTTCCAACATCGGGCCACGATCCGGCGTTAGAACGCCTTCCGCACCAACAGGCTCACCGATAGCCGGGGGATTAGTTGAGGCCGCATCCCCAGGCCAGGCACGGGCGGTTACTCTCTGAGCAGCCGGAACTCTAACGGTCCGACTTTCATACCAGACCTTTTTGCTTGTCGTATCAAACTTGTTATCGAGCCCGTGTACGTCTAGTATTCTCGCTGAACGCCCGGCGGCAAACACACGGATATCTTGCTCGCTGAGAGCGCCGTCATTGCCGGTAGCCTTGTCGATGATTTCAAAGTTGCTGAGGATATAACTTACTTTAGACCGCTCGTCGGCGCTCATCTTGCCGGCTTGCATACGTGCGTTCACTTCAACCAGCGTCAGGTCGTCAGCTTTATTTGTGTTGGCAGCATTGTATAACCGGTCAAGATCCAATCCGCTGATGCCGCTCAGAAGCCTGCGCTCCTGAGCCATTCCAGCCTTTTGTGTTTGCAGTGAGGCCAGATCTTTTAGTGTGATGCTCTGCCCATCGGCGGCAATCAGCTCGGTATTGTTCAAAAGTATCGTTGCCAGCTTCGCTGTTTTCTTATCACTGCTCGCGGCGGCCTTTACTAATTCGTCTCTCTCCAGCTTCCCATCAGGATTTAGCGAATCCAGTTTTCCAAATGAAGTAACAGCTTCACCAATGAAATCGCCTTGCGTAACAATCAGTTTTTCTCGCTTAATCAGAATTTTTTTGAATTCATCGTGAGCTTCGCTCTGCAGGGGGCGGGCATCGGCGGCAGGGCCACTCGTTCCATCCGAAGGGATGCTGAATTTGTCATAGGCAAAATTGCTATCAAAAGAAACTTGTTTATCGCTGGACATGAATATGAAACCTCCAAACAACCAATCGACTCAGTGCAGTCAATCTAGTTTGAAGTTGTTGCCGAAGTGTTAACGGTTGAAAGTCCCACCGGGGTTGCTTTCTTCGGCTAGCTCTCTTCGTCGGTCAGGTCCGCGCCCAGGGCGGTAAATTGCCCTGTAGATGTTTCCATCTGAGCCATCATACTTATAGCTTCCTGGTACATCACCTCGGCTTCGTCCTCACGCTTCATGCGGCGGAGAAGTTTGGCAAAATCAGAAAGAGACTGGGCGATATCGGAGTGGCCGGGCTCAAGACGCGACTTTCTAATTTCCAGAGCGCGCTTGAAGAGCGGCTCGGCTTCCTTCAATTTTTCCTGGCGCATATATACATTAGCCAGAAGCGAAAGGGCGTCGGCAATTTTGAGGGGCTCGCTTATGGTTCCGCCTTCGAGAATAGTAATTGCCCGGCGTATAAAAGGTTCGGCCTGATTGAATTTTTCCTGGGCAACAAGTACACCGGCCAGGTTGTTCAGGTCGACCACCAGGGCAGAATCGCTGGGGCCGAAATGATTGAGACGATGTACAAGAATGCGCTCATAAAGGACCTGGGCTTTCTCATAGTTTTGCTGGGTGAAATAGCTGTGTGCCAGACGCTCAAACACACGGTGAAGCGCATCAGGGGGATCGTTTGAGGGGTCGAAGTTGACCAGCAGATCGTTGTCTGCTTTTACAGAGCTCTTCATAAACGATGCAAGTCTGGTGGCACGTGCGTCTTCGGGCTGAATAGTTTGGGAGTGCCGTTTCGATTTGGCAATCTTTGGCGTGCCGCCGTCGTCACCTTCGCCGCCATCTCCAAGATCCGCAGCATCATCTTCACTGTCGCCGCCGGTCCTTTCCAGCTCGTCCAGATCTTCGTCATGCGGCGACATATCTTTGCCAGTGCCCTGCCGGGCGTAGGCGCCGCTCAGAGACGTAATACTGTCACCGGTTTTGGCATGGGCATCATCT
>Ga0105248_10006494_pt1 | contig 12824 bp, 12 predicted proteins | sample KBSS34metaG_FD_81524 | JGI IMG/M metagenome (GOLD analysis project Ga0105248, IMG submission 81524) | Switchgrass rhizosphere microbial communities from Kellogg Biological Station, Michigan, USA - KBS S3-4 metaG | ecosystem: Host-associated > Plants > Roots > Rhizosphere > Soil | place... | reverse complement strand
TACGGCCGATGACACACCCTTCACGTGCTCGAAAACGGCCTCGACTCCCCAGAAGCAGCCGCCGGCGAACACGATCGTCTCGGTTCGCGCGATGGAGTGCGGCGCCATGGCCACGAGGAGCGGAGCCACGGCAGCCAGAGTAATGGTTCCCAGCAATCGCTTGATCATCATTTGCAGTTCATCCCGTGGTGGTCGTCAAGGTAACGTCCGCCGCGGTTCGCTGGATCCATCCCGCGCCTGTCCGAATACTGCAGGTTGCCATGTCGAGCCTTGCGACGCAGCAGGGGAAGTGTCTACCGTTGCGGACTGGAAAATCGTTTGTTGCAGTGAAGCAACGCAGTCCTCGTCCTGTTTCGGAGATATCCATGGGTTCGGTTCGATCGGCTTTTCGTAGTCTTGCATGCACCGGTTCTGCACTTGCTCTGATCCTGACGACGGCTTGCGGTGGCAGTGATGGTGGTAGCGCGCCGACCGGTCCCTCCGGGACCGGAATGGCGATCGTCGCCGGCAACTTCCAGCTGGCCAAGTATGGTACCCCTGTTCCCGTCGCGCCGGCCGTGAAGGTGACTGGCGCGAACGGTCCGGTCGCCGGCGTGCAGGTCACGTTCGCACCAGTGGCTGGCTCGGGATCGGTCACCGGCGGTTCAACCACGACGGACGCAAATGGCGTGGCGACGGTCGGCAGCTGGACCCTCAGCGCCGCGCCTGCCGTCAACACGCTGAAGGCCACTGCCGGTGCTCTGACCGTGAGCATCTCGGCGACGGCCGTTCCGGGCGCCCCCGCCGTGATCACGGCGAAGACAGGCAACGACCAGAGCGGCGTCGAGCGCTCGCGCGTGTCTATTCCGGTCCAGGTGGAGGTGACCGACGGCACGTATCCCATTCGAGGTGCCCAGGTTGACTTCGCGGTCACGTCCGGCGGCGGCACGCTCGATGTTCCCAATCAGACCACCAACATCGACGGCCTTGCGACGCTGGGCGGCTGGAAGCTGGGTGACGCGGGAGTAAACACCGTCAAGGCCACCATCCGGGGGACGGGTCTCACGGCGACGTTCACGGCGAATGCCGCTGCCCTCCAGGTCAAGGCGCTGAACAAGGTTGATGGTGACAACCAGACTGGCTTCTTCGGCAACATGTCCCCGAAGCAGGCGACGGTGATGGTGCTCAACCAGTTCGACGCACCAGCTGAGGGAGTCGTGGTCACGTTCAGCATGGTGTCGGGCGGCGGCACGCTGCTGAAGACGGTCGATACGACCGGTACCGATGGCCTCGCCGAAGTCGGCGCCTGGCGGTTCGGCAACACCGGCTCGCAGTCAATTTCGGCCACGGCGGCTGCGGCATCGCCGCCACCGCCGGTCACCTTTTCCGCAACCGCTGCTCCGGTCCCCGCCTCGACGTTCAAGATCGAGGTGCGGTATCCTGAAGGTGAGCCCTCCGCCGAGGTGAAGGCCGCGTTCGACGCCGCAGCCGCAAAGTGGTCGACGATCGTGGTCGGTGAGCTCGAAGATGTCGCGCTCGTCGGGACCGATGTCATGGGACCGGACGCGATCGACGGCAATGCGTGCATCCCGCTCCTTGCGAACCAGATCCTCGATGACGTCGTGATCTTTGCCTACGTCAGGCACATCGACGGCCCCGAGGGCATTCTCGGGTTCGCCACGCCGTACTACACGCGTGACAGCGACACGACCACGGTAACGGGATGCATGACGTTCGACGAGGACGACCTCGCGATGCTGGCGACGAAGGGCCTGCTGCAGGCCACGATCACGCACGAGATGGGTCATGTACTCGGTATCGGCACGCTCTGGAACTTCAAGCACATGACGGTCGGCACCTGCGACCCGAACACCGGCGTGGGATCGCCTAGGCCCTTCTTCATCGGGGGCTCCGCGCGCCAGGCCTTCCGCTCGGCGCTTGGCGCCGGCGTCGTCTGGACCGACTCGCTGGTCCCACTCGAGGGAGATGGTGCTTGCTTCAATGGAACCCGGGATGGTCATCCGAGCGAGTCGATCTTCGTCAGCGAGCTGATGACCGGATACATCGATCCGACCAGCAACCCGCTCAGCGCCGTCAGCGCCTCGTTCCTCCGCGACCTCGGCCTCCAGGTCAACGACCTTGCGGTTGATCCCTACACCGTTCCGTGGGGGCTCCCGGCACTGCGCATGAAGGCACCCGGTGGCGTGCAGCTGAACGAGATGAAGGTCAATCCCCCGATCCACGTGATCGACCGGAACGGCCGCACGAAGCGCATCATCGAGCGCTGAAACCCGGCCAGAACTAGAACAGAAGGAGGGGCGGCCGGTGGCCGCCCCTCCTTCTGCGTTCGAGCGTTTGCCCGGCCGGCTATCCGATTACTGCACAACAACTTCGGGCAGGAAATGTCGGTTGACACCGGTCGTAACCGCGCGTACTGTTGGCCCGCTGCACTGTCAGGTTCGCGACGGACGGTGCCCCAGGAATCACGTGATTCAGAAGCGGCAGCATCAACCCAAAAATCGGTGTGTCATGAGACTGAATACGCACGCGCGCTCGCTGTTCCTCCCCGCTCTCGCCGCCGCGGCGCTTGCCGCCTGCAGCGACGACTCGGCTGCTCCGACCGACAAGTTCACGGGGCCGACGGGCTTCACGCTACTCAACGCGTCGAACCCGATCGACATCACGCCTGACGGGCAGACGGTGGTGGTCGAGGATCTCATCGGAAGTTTCGACAACGGGATCTTCTTCTACAACGTCTCGACGGGTGCCTACACCTACAAGACGTCGCCTGGAAGTCCGTTCATGAACTTCGCGACCGGTGTGTCCGGGGACCTGAAGGTATCGGCGATCTACAATGAGCCCGCCGTGACCGGCGTGTGGTCGGAATCCACCAATTGGGTCACCATCCCGAGCACGTTCGACGGCGGTTGCGACGCGAATGTCGGTGGAGCCTGGGACATCAGCCACGATGGCCACACCATGGTCGGCTTCGACTGGAACGGTTGCAGCACCCACGCCATGCGCTTCAGCGAGGCGGGTGGTGCCTGGACGGCACAGCAGCTGGAATTGATCGGCGCTCAATTCCCGGACAGCCCGAACCCACCGAGCAACCGCGCGACGGTTGTGTCGGGCAACGGACTGGTCGCGGCCGGCTGGGCGCAGACCGACATCGTCGACCGCTCGCCGGCCGTGTGGCAGGCGGACGGCAGCGGATCGTTCCTCACGTCCGGCGTCAGCAGCGACACACCGGGTGAAGTGCTCGCGATCAACGAGGACGGTACGATCATGGCCGGTACCTGGGGCGGGCAGGGCTTCATCTGGTCGAATGGCAGCGCCAACTTCATCGAATCGCTGCCGTCTAACGACGAGTTTGCCAACACGTTTGCGAATGCCATCGCAGCCAATGGCCAGCTCGTGTTCGGCGGCTCGGGTAACCAGGCGTTCGTCTGGACCGCCAGTGCCGGCACCCGGAAGCTGCAGGACATTGCCACCGCAGCTGGAATCGAGATTCCACAGGGTGTAGTCCTGACCACGGTCAAGGCCGCCTCGGCTGACGGCACGATCGTCATCGGCCAGGCGATCAATGCAACGCATCGTGCGTATTCGTTCGTTCTCAAGCTTCCGGCGTCGGCCTACGGTCTGTAGCCAGCCGCCCGTCTGAAATCGCAGACAGAAAGGACCCCGGTGCTTATCGAGCGCCGGGGTCCTTTTGTGCCCGCCTCAGCGTGAAGAGCGGCAGTTCGGCCGGACACCTGAATCGCGCACGGATGGTTGTTGTGCCCACGCCGCGCGATACATAGAGCGGGGCACTCGGCGTATCGTACCAGCCCTCGAGGAAGCGGCCCGAGCCGGAAGGACGGATGGGCGGCAGCAATGGCAGGCGGATCTGTCCGCCGTGGGTGTGGCCACCCACCAGCAGCGATGCTGGGGTACCGGCGGGGATGAAGTCGGCATAACCCGGCGCGTGAAGGGCCCAGATCATCGCGTCGGCGTGATCGACCCGCGCCATCGCCTCCACGGCGTCGGGACGCCCGCTCACATAGTCATCCAGCCCGACGATTCCGAGCCGAGCCGACCCCAGCTTCAACAACGCGCCCTCATTGCAGAGGAATTGCACGCCTGCCGCCTCGTAAGCCCTGCGCGCCATGGCCGGCTCGATGCGCCCGAAGCGCTCCCAGTTTCCCATCACCGCGTAGGTGCCAACCGTGCCTCGGGCTCGCTGCGCGAAGGCGATGAGATCATCGAGCGCTTCGTGGCTCTCCACGATGTCGCCGGTGAGGATGACGATCTCCGGCCGCTCCGCGTCGAGCAGTGAGAGCGCACTCCGCGCGGCGCCAGTATTGGCGGGAAGGTGCACGTCGCTCACCTGCGCGATGCGCAGTCCCTCGAGCCCGGCGACCAGCCCCGGCACCAGCACGTTATGTCTGGACAGCTCGACGGTGGTGGCTTCGGGCCCGAACGCCCAGCCGGACAGCCCGAGGCCGGCCGCGCCGGTGGCCGCCGTCGCCGCCAGGAAGCGGCGGCGCGAGACGCGACCATGCCTGCCCGCGTCAGCGGGGGTCAGCGGGCCCGGGGGCCGACGCGGGGAGTGTGCGCTCGCCTTCATCTCGGGCTGAATGATACGCACCTAGGTCCAAATCCTTATCCCCCGGCACGCAGCCTTCGCTTCGATGGCCAGGCGGCCGAGCAGCACGCCGGTGGCGCGCCAGCGTTCGATGGTCCAGACGTCCTCCCGGCCGGATGCCACCTTCCCCCATCGCTCGACCAGCAGGCGGGTCCCGTCGCAGCGTTCGGTGGCGGGAAGGGCTGGAAGAACACGGAGCGCCGCCGGCACGGCGCCGGCACCGAGGCTCGCGAGATACTCGGCATCGAGCGACCGGCCCTGTCCCACGCGCCACGCGTTCGTCCGGACGATCACCTCGTCCGGCCCGACGGCGTTGAGCAGCAACAGCATCACGAGCGCCGAGCCAAGCGCGCCAGCGGTGAACTGCTCGCGGCGTCGCCTGAGTACGGTCGCCCCAAACCATGCGAACACGAATGCCAGCCACCCCATGAAGACCGTCGCAAAGAGCCGCTCCTCTGTGAGCCCGTACTCGCTGGTGTAAATCGACATCCGCAGCAGGGCGGAGCCGAGCAGGCCCGCGAGGAGCACCAGGAGGCTCAGTGCGAGGCGACGGAAGCGACGTCGATCCGCTTCGGTATGCTGGTTCGCGACCCAGTCGGCGAAGAGCAGGATGGGCAGCATCATGGCCGAGATCGTCACCAGTTCGAAGAAGCCGTGGCGTGCGTACTCGGCGAAGCTGAGGTCCGCAGTCCCCATGACCACGGCGCGTCCGCCAAAGAGATAGCGGGACTGCACCACCAGAAATGCCAGGAAGAGAATCGCGATAGGTGCCAGGGCCCCGGTTACGGCAGGCGAATTGACGCGGCCCCCGGCGGGCGCCGCCTCGGTAGCCGACGGCGCACGCGTCAGGGCCCAGAGAAGACCGGCCCCGAGCCATGACCAGAACAGCAAGGGCACCACCTGCTCGACGACCAGCTCGGGATCCACAACGCTCTCGAGCAACTGCCGGAATACCGGATCGGCGCTGCCGAGCAGCAGGCTGAACAGCAGCAGTACGGGCGAGATCGCCAGCACACCCACCCCGGCTGCCCAGCGCGATCCCGGCGCTTGCACCGAATCGGGACCTCGCACGGCCACAAGGAGCGACCATGCACCCACCGCCGCTCCTCGGCCGGCGTGGATCAGGCGCCGGAGCAGGTCACCAACGCCGCTGTGGAGCAACTGTCCCTGAAGGCCGACGCGAACCGGGCGCGCGAAGGCGATGAGTCCGGAGAACGCCAGGAGGTTCACCCCGAACAGGGTCTCGGAATCACGCCAGATGATGGCGCCAATCAGGAGGATCGCCGGGACCCCGAGCAGCAGGCGATCGCTCTCGGGCAGGTGGAGCAGCCCCCGCCCGTGGAGGAGCGCCAGCACCAGCAGCAGGAGCCCGGCGGAGAGGGCGAAATCGAGCCGCCCCGGAACGGTTGTCTGCAGCAGGCGCCATCCGATCCCGAGCGCGATGCCGGCACCGAGCAGGTGCGGAGCCACGCGGCCTCGCATCAGCTCGACGCCGAGTCGGCGGTCAGCGCGATGCCACTGCGGCGCTGCACGTAGATGTTGTCGGGTCCGGGAATGGCGTAGGCGGGCCAGCCCTGCCAGGTGCCCACGAGCTGCAGGCCGGTCGCCGATGCCGGGACGTCGAAGTGAACGGTGCGTTCGTACGAGTCGCCCGGGCCGAGCGGAGTATCGAGCGTCATCGAGTCGGCGGGGTAGCGCGACCCGCTGGCATCGACCACCGAGAGTGTCACGTAGCGTGGGTCCTCCGGGGCCGCGCGAGCGTCGCTGCGCGCGCGCACGGTGACCTGCAAGCCACCGTTTCGCGCGACATGTGTCGCGGTGAGGTGGAGGTGGCAGTCGAACCCGCAGAAGGCGAGTTCCTCGCCCGGCCGCAGCGTGCGACGGCCGAGCAGCACTGGTCCGGCGATCAGCAGGCCTCCGTACACGGCGAGCAGCGATGCGCCCACGAGCGCGGCGCGACGCGTCCAGCGCGGGTGGCCGCGCACCAGCCCCAGCACGATGACGAGCAGCGAGCCCGTGATTCCTGCTGCGAGCAGGAGGAAGGCCCCGGCCCCTCCAAGCCGCAGGAGCAGGCCAAGCGAGGTTTCGGGATCGATGCGCAGCATGGTGTTCTCCTTATCAAGTACTTTACAATACAAAGTCATGTCACCGAAAGAAGGGGATCACCATGCGATCCCCTGGACGAATTCACCGGCTCAGGTTCACACCGTCACGCCTTGCGCGTTGCCCGGATCAGCGCCTCCATGTGCGACAGGTACCGCTGCAGCGCCTGGCGACCGCTGCCGGTGAGCTCGTAGTCACTGCGTGGCGTCCGGCCCTCGAAGCTCTTGCTGCAGCGCACATAGCCCGCATCCTCGAGCTTGCGGGCATGCACACTGAGGTTGCCGTCCGTCGTGTCGAGCAGCCGCTTCAGTTCATTGAAGCTGAGCGTGGGATTGACGGCGAGCGCGCTGACGATCGCCAGCCGCATCCGCTCGTGTATCACGCGATCCAGCTCCAGCGCCTCACCGGCGCCGCCCTGCACCGCGCCGAGCGGCGACGTCGCGGGCAACGGGGCCGGCGCGGGACGGTCGAGCCGTCGAGCGTGCGAGTGCTTAGCCACCGTACCTCCGGGCAATCAGGAATCCGAACACCAGGTGCAGACCGCCGAACCCGAGCCCCATCCAGAAGCTGGCGAGCGATGGTGGCGTGAAGAGCGCCACCGCGCCCAGAAGGATGAAGCAGGCCCCCATGATCGGCACCACCCGCACGGAAAAGGCTCCGCCAGTGACGAGGCCCGTACCGTAGAGCAGCAGCCAGGTGCCAGCCAGCGCACCGTACAGTTCGTGACGCACCAGCACCAGCGTGAGCAGGCCACCGACCGCGACCGGCGGGAGGTACCCGAGGAAGAACCGCCGGGCCTTGCTGGTCAGCACGGCGCCTTCCTCGCGCCGGGCCTTGGCGGTCATCGTCACCACACCGATCGCGCTGGCGATCGCCGCCACCCCCAGCCAGGTCACCACCCACGCGCGCGGGCTCGTGGCGCGGCCCGACACGAAGGCCCCGATCACCGCCGACAGGCCCATCGCCATTCCGCCCCACCCCGGCACCGCCGTGAACGCCGACGCCCGCTCCATCGTGTCGCGGATGAAGCTGAGGTTGTCCATCGCCCGGGAATGCAGGGCGGGTACGTCCGAGGGAGGCTCTATCAAAGTGCTTTGTAGTATAAAGTGAAATGCATTCCTGCGCAAGCCGGCCGTCGGGCCGCCTCTCACGCATCCCACCCGGCCGGGTTACATAAATAGCATGGAACGCAACAGCGCAGTGCCCCCGACCCCAGACGGTGGAGGCGAAGTGAAGAAGGTAATCCTGGCCGAGAAGTTCGCCGAGATCCGCGAGCATTGGCGCCCCACCGTGGTGGGCGCGCTCAACGGGCAGCACGTGAAGCTGGCCAAGTTCCAGGGAGAGTTCGTGTGGCACCATCACGCCGACGAGGATGAGCTCTTCCTCGGCGTGCGGGGCCGGTTCCGGGTCGAGTTCCGCACGCATGTCGAGGAGATCGGGCCGGGCGAGTTCGTGATCGTGCCACGCGGTGTCGAGCATCGCACGGTCGCGACGGAAGAAGTCGAGGTACTGCTCTTCGAGCCGGCCGGCACACGAAACACCGGCAACATTCACCACCCCGTGCTCACAGCGCCTCCCTACGAGCAACTCTAGGAGAAGCCCGCCGGTGTCAGCATCTTTCGCCTCGCATCACCGTGGCCCTCTTCAATAGCCAGGAGCACAGCAATGGGCATGGTTCAGGAATTCAAGGAATTCGCCCTGAAGGGCAACGTCATGGACCTTGCCGTGGGCGTGATCATCGGTGCGGCCTTCGGCAAGATCGTCGACTCGGTGGTCAACGACCTCGTCATGCCGGTCGTGGGCCGGTTCACCGGCGGACTCGATTTCTCGAACCTCTTCATTCCGCTGCGTGAATTGCCGCCCGATGTGCCGCACACACTTGAAGCCGTCACCAAGGCGGGCATCCCGGTGTTCGCATACGGGCACTTCATTACGGTCGCCATTAATTTTGCCATCCTGGCGTTCATCATCTTCCAGATGGTCAAGTTCATGAACCGGCTGAAGAAGTCCTCGCCGCCCGCCCCGGCCGCGACGCCGGAGGACGTGGTCCTCCTGCGCGAAATTCGTGACGCGTTGAAGGCGCGCTGAGCCATGACGCTGATCTACATCGTCATCGGCCTCGCCGCCGGTGTCCTCGCGGGCCTCTTCGGTATCGGCGGTGGCATCCTGATCGTGCCGGCACTCGCCCAGTTCGCGAAAATGCCGTTCAAGGAAGCGACCGGCACCTCACTGGGCGCGCTGCTGCTGCCGGTGGGCCTCCTCGGGGCGCTCACCTACTATCGCAGTGGCAACATGGACCCGCGGGCATCTCTGCTCGTAGCCGTCGGCATCCTGTTCGGGGCATTCGCGGGCGCAAAGCTGGCCGAAGTGGTGGCGTCGGCCACACTGCAGCGCGCCTTCGCGATTTTTCTCGTACTCGTGGCGGTGAAGCTCTGGCTCAAGGCGGGGTGAGGTTACCTTTGGCCGACCTTCACATTCACGCCTGACGCGGAGCTCCCTTTGGCGACTGCCCTGGGGCCCTATGGGGCTCCCTTTCGGAAGATCAGTGGCGCCCTGTACCTCACGAGCGCCCTCCTCATCCTCATTCCGATCGTCGATTTCGTCACCAGTATCGTGCCCTACCTGCCGGGATCTTCGAAGTGGCGCTTCGCCTCGAGCGCGCTCTTCGCGGGATTCCTGCTCACGCCCCTGCTGGGCGTCGCCATGGCGATGATCGTTGCCGGGTTGATGAACCACCGGTTCGTGTTGCGCTGGATCGGGATCCTGAGCCTCGTCGTCGCGGTCGGGCTCGTCGTCGCCTGCGCGCTGCTCGCGCTCGACATCATCGAGCTCCGGTCGACGGCGGAACCGGAGGTGCAGGGTGCACTCGTGCTGACGGGCGTGCGGGCGATCTTCAAGAACCTCGTGATGTCGGGATCCCTGGTGTATATCGGACTGGCATGCCGCAGTGCGAGCGCTCGCATGGAGCCACCGCGGGCCGAGGCGCCGATGGCCCCGATCGTGGGCACGCCCCGGCGCTAGGTCGATCGTCCCAGGTGGCTTGAGAGACCAGGCGCCGGTGTGCGAGTCATTCGCCCACCGGCGTCCTTCTGTAGGCTCGCCGGTAGGCTGCCCGGCGCGTACCCCTCTTCGCCGAAGTGAGTGACCAGAACCTGCGGAGCACCCGTGCCCCTTAGCGCGCGCGTCCGTTCCCTGCTGCTGCCCACGCTTGTGCTCGCGGCGTGGGGGTGTGGCCACTCGGAACCCTTTCAGGACCCGAACGAGACCAGCAACGGTCCGTTCTCTCCCGCGATACCCATCCAGCTCACGTACAATCCCGGCACTGACCTGACGCCGGCATTCCTCCCGGGCGACACGCTGGTGCTGTACAGCTACGAGCAAAGCGGTGCGCTCAATCCCAACGTGTGCATCGGGTCCCTGCCCGTGGCGGGCGGGACCCGGGTCAGCGACAGCTGCCCGAGGAGCGCTGCAGCACTGGATTCGACTGAGCGCTATGAGAACCCGGTGCCACTGAACGACTCCATGATCGTGCTGGTGCAGTCAGCGCGCCTCAAGGGCAATGGTTTTGATGCCATTACGCTGCTCGGTACCGCCCCTTGGCGTGCGGCAGACCAGTTGGTGCCGCGGCTCGAATTCCCCTTCGCGTCCTCGAGCGGCGCCTTCGAGATCTCGGCGGACTACATCTCGCTGACCGGCGGCAGTGATATCGCGTACCTGGCACTGGTGGATGTGTCGGCCTGCGCCGGCACAAGCCCATTCTGTGACGATCCGTTCCTCATTCGGGTGGGCCGCGAGATCGGCCAGCTCGACCTCCAGGCTTCCGGTGACCCGTCCATCGCCGCAGGCAGTGCCTGGGCCACATCGGTAGCGACCGGAAGGACGACGGGCACGTTCTTGTTCACGCTTCCTTTCGATAGCCGGGTGTACGAGCGCCAGGCCGACGGGAGCACCGTGACGGTGTTCGAGTTTGCGGGCCAGATCGTGCGTGACCCGATGGTGGTGGGCAGCCAGATGCTCGCGATCGTCGGCGGCAACGTAGCCCAGTTCACCGGGGCTGATGGGATGGCGTTCCAGGTCGCCGGCGCGGGCAGGATCGCTCTCGTCGACCTCGCCAGCGGGACGGTCCAGTACGCCGATGCCGATGAGGGCGCGGGGTACAAGCGCGCCGTCCTTTCCGCTGACGGCAAGATCATCATCGCCGAAGGATCCGACAGCAACCTCTTCCGCCTCGACCTGCGGTGATGATCCTGCGCACAATGGCCCGGGCGCTCGGTTGCGGCCTCGTCGTGCTGTGCGTGTGGCCGTCAATCGCGAGGGGGCAGGACGGCGCCATCGACGGCCGCGTTCGGGACTCGACCTCGGGTGTCTACCTCTCTGACGTGTCGCTCACGGTGGAGGAAGCCCGCCGGGGCACCGTCACCGATTCCTCGGGCAACTTCCGCATCCGGCAGGTGCGCAGCGGCAACTACACGGTGCAGGCACGCCGCATCGGATACCAGCCGACGACTATCCGGAATGTCGTCGTCCGCTCGGGCGAGACGACCAGGCTGATCATCGTCATGATGTCGAGCACCATCGAGCTCGAGGAGCTGGCGGTAGAGGCCGGCCCGACCGACCCACTCGATGCCCTGTCGACCCGCACCGAACAGCGCTACACCGCCGAGGACCTCCGGAACCTGCCGATCAGCTCGCTCGAGGAGGCACTCACCCTCAGTGCGGGTGCCGTCGGCACCAGCTATCGCGGCGGTCGACCGGGCGAGCAGTCGTTCATCCTCGATGGCCTCGGAGTGAAGAACCAGCTCGACGCGTCCACCAACCAGATCGGCCTCCGCATACCGACGGACATTCTGACTGAAGCAACGCTGGTGACCAACGGCTTCAGCGCCAAGTACGGCCAGGCGATCTCCGGGATGGTCAACGTGGTGACCACGGACGGCGGCCCGAAGTGGACCGGGCGAGTCGCCTATGAGTCCGACCGCGCTTTCACGGGTACTGCGGACCTCGGCCTGGACCGCTTCATCGTGTCGGGGAGCGGGCCCGTCGTCGCCGGCATTCAGGCGGTGTTTGGGATCGACCTCAACGCCCGCGTGGAGTTCGACCCGACGAGTGCCCCGGCACCCACCGATCCAGAGGACCCGCGATACACCATCCCTGAGCCGCTGCCGCACAACGCCGGCCAGCAGCTCTCGTACGCCGGCAAGCTCATCATCCCGGCGGGCACCGGGAACACCGTGCGCCTGTTCGGGCTCTATGGGACGCAGCAGCAGACGCTCTATGACCAGCTCTACAAGTACGACCTCGAGTACGCGCCGGCCCTGAGCTTCAACGGCACACTGCTCAGCGCGAGCTTCCAGCATTCGTCGTCGCCCACCGCGAGGCTACCCCTCGTCATCGATGCGCGGGCCGGCTACTTCGATCGCAGCTTCGTGCGGGGACAGCTCGCTGACTCCGTGGACTATCTCCTCGGCGCCTTCACGACCTCGCCGTTCAACGTCGTGGGCGAGGACATAGCGAGCGCGCGCGACACCATCGCGGCCCAGCAGCCGATCCCGGGCATGTACCTGCCCGACTATTCGACCCGCTCCCCGTGGGGCGTGCCAGCCTTCTTCCAGACGCAGGGGTCGCTGGGCTCGCTCGACTGGAACAGTTTCCGGGAGCTGCGCGGCCAGCTGGACGTGACCATCGGTCTTGGCACCAGGGGCGACCTGTTCGTCGGCGGTGAGTACGTGAGCCAGCGGGTGCAGACCTTCCAGCGGGTGCTCGGCTACCTGCCGGTTGGCGACAGCGTGCCGCCGGCGACCGCCTCCGACTTCTCGCCCAATTCAGCCGCGCTCTATGTGGAAGGTCAGTATCGCGTCAACGAACTCGGGTTCACGGCCGGGCTGCGTTACGACCAGTTCAACACCCAGCAGGAGTTCGAGGGCGTTCCGGCCACGTCGCAGCGATCGCTGAACCCGCGCTTTGCCGCGTCCACGGTGCTCAAGAGCTTCACGATCGTCAGCAGTTTCGGCTACTTCAGCCAACCTCCGGACTACCAGTACCTCGTCAACGCCGCCTTTGACGATGTCGACCGCACCGGGCGCTTCCGCATCGGCAACCCGAACCTCGGCTTCGAGCG
>Ga0105248_10006493_pt1 | contig 12824 bp, 13 predicted proteins | sample KBSS34metaG_FD_81524 | JGI IMG/M metagenome (GOLD analysis project Ga0105248, IMG submission 81524) | Switchgrass rhizosphere microbial communities from Kellogg Biological Station, Michigan, USA - KBS S3-4 metaG | ecosystem: Host-associated > Plants > Roots > Rhizosphere > Soil | place... | reverse complement strand
TCGCAACGCCGGGCAGGCGCGCTCGCGGCGCGCCGAATCCTCTTCGTCGATTGCGGCGTGTCGGGTGGCGTGCATGGGCTCGAGCAAGGCTACGCGTTGATGTTCGGCGCAGACGCGCGCGGTGCGGCGGTCGTCACGCCATTCGTGCGCATTCTCGCGCCCGCTCCCGACAAGGGATGGCTGCACTGCGGCCCGCACGGCGCAGGGCATTTCGTGAAGATGATCCACAACGGCATCGAGTACGGGATGATGCAGGCGTTTGCGGAAGGGTTCTCGCTGATGCGGCGGCGCGACGATCTCGCGCTCGATGTCGCGGCAATCGCCGAGACATGGCGATACGGAAGCGTTGTCCGGTCGTGGCTCCTCGACCTGACCGCCCGTTTTCTTGCGGACGACGCCGAGCTCGTCGACATCGCGCCCTTCGTTGCCGATTCCGGCGAGGGACGCTGGACCGTGCAGGAGGCCGTCGAGCAGGGCGTGCCTGCGCCCGTGTTGACGCTCGCGCTGATGGCGCGTTTCGCGAGCCAGGGTCGAGACGACTACGCGGCGAAGATGCTGGCGATGATGCGCAAGGGATTCGGCGGTCATGCCGTTGCGGCGGCGCCGAGCAACCCGGCGTAGCGCGCAGCGCACGGCGATGATCGTCATCGTGATGGGAGTGTCCGGCAGCGGCAAGTCAACGCTCGGCATCGCGCTGGCGGCCGCGCTCGGCTGGCCGTTCGTCGAAGCGGACGACCTTCATCCTCCCGCGAACGTCGCGAAAATGTCCGCCGGGACGCCGCTCGACGATGACGACCGTTGGCCGTGGCTCGACCGCGTCGTCGCTACGCTGCGCGACACGCTGCAGCGCAATCCGGATGTCGTTCTCGCGTGTTCAGCGCTGAAGCAGGCTTACCGGGACCGCCTCGCGCGGGCAGGACCGACGCACCTCGTGCATTTGCAGGGGCGGCAGTCGACAATCGCCGAGCGACTCGCAACGCGACGGCATCGGTACATGCCCGCAACGCTGCTCGGAAGCCAGTTCGCTGCGCTCGAGCCGCCGCTCGATGCCGTCGTCGTCGACGTGGACAGCGATACGGCCACCCAGGTCTGCAAGGTTCTCGATGCCCTGGGATTGTCGAAACGTTGCGCGCCGGCGCTCGCGGGTTCCGATTCGCCGCATGCTCTGTCCACACCGCGGGAATCGGCGTTGTCGCCGGGCGACGAATGAAGCGCAGGCGCTATCGACCGGCAACGGAAGTCGCGCATCTCGGACGCGATCCGAGTCGCTATCGGGGCGCCGTCAACACCCCCGTGTTCCGTGCGTCGACGATCCTGATGCCGACGCTCGCGGACGTCGAACGCGCCGCCCGGGGCCAGTACGACGGCCTTTCCTACGGCCTGCACGGTCTGCCGACCGTCACCGACCTGCAGCAGGCGGTCGCGGAGCTCGAGGGTGGACATGCCGCGCTTGCCGTCCCGTCCGGGCTCACGGCAACGACGCTGCCGCTCCTGGCGCTTCTCGCGCCCGGCGATCACCTGCTCGTGACAGACGCGGTTTACGGACCGACGCGGCGCTTCTGCGATAACCATCTGCGACGGCTGGGGATCGACGTCGAGTACTACGACCCGCTTGCCGGCGCCGCCATCGCAGATGCAATGCGGCCGAATACCAGGGTCGTCTTCGCTGAATCGCCCGGCTCGCTGACGTTCGAAGTGCAGGACGTCCCCGCGCTTGCCGCTGCCGCGCACGCACGCGGCGCGCGTCTGGTGCTCGACAACACGTGGGCCACGCCGCTCGGCTTTCGCGCTTTCGATCATGGCGTCGACGTCTCCGTGCATGCCGCGACGAAGTACATCGCCGGCCACTCCGATGTGCTCCTCGGCCTCGTCGTCGCCAACGCCGAAACGTATCCGGCGCTGCATCGGCTCTGGACCGACATGGGAGTGACGCCGTCGTCCGACGACTGTTTCCTCGGGCTGCGCGGCCTGCGCACACTCCAGGTACGCCTGTTGCGACATGAGGCGAGCGCGCTCGGTGTTGCGAACTGGCTGGTGCGGCGTCCCGAAGTGCGACGGGTGCTTCACCCCGCGTTGCCGGGTGACCGCGGGCACCAGATATGGAGGCGCGATTTCAAGCACGCTTCGGGGCTCTTCGGCGTGGTGCTCGAACCGGTCGACGCGCCCGCGGTTGCGCGGATGCTCGACGGGATGCGGCTCTTTGGAATGGGCTGGAGCTGGGGCGGCTTCGAAAGCCTCATCGTCCCGACGTGGCTCGAGCGGGCGCGCACGGTGACCGCGTGGAACGCAGGCGGACCCACGCTGCGCCTGCATATCGGGCTCGAGGATCCGCAGGACCTGATCGAGGACCTCGACGAAGGGCTTGCACGTCTTCGCGGGTGATGCGTTACGCGGCGGGCGCGCCTCGACCGGCGTGCGCCTTGAACCACTGCGCAAGCGCCGGCGGTAGAATCTTCTGCGCCTTGCCGCCGACGAAGGTGCCGATGTGTCCTCCGGGCACCGCGAGCTCCGTGTAGTCGTCCGTGCCGAAGTGCTCGCCGACGCCCTTCGAGCATGAAACCGGGATGATCGTATCGCCGGTCGCGTAGATGTTGAGCACGGGCATCGTGATGCGTCGCAGATCGACGGTGCGGCCGCCGAGGACGAGTTCATTGCGGATGAGCTTGTTGTCCTGATAGAGGTCCTTCAACCATTGGCGCAGCACTTCGCCGGGATGATCAGGGCGGTCGGCGATCCACCGTTCCATGCGAAGGAAGTTGAGGAGCCTGTTCTCATCGGCCATCACGTCGATGAGGTCGATCGTGTACTTCGTGAGATTCGACACCGGATTCATCATCAGGAACGCGAAGCCGACCATGCTTCCCGGTGCCGTTCCATACGCCTCGACGAGGTCGTCGATGTCTTCGTGGCGGAGCGCACGCGCCCACCGATTCATGTATCCGGAGCCGTTTTGCGGCTCCTTCTTGTCCCCATGGAAGTCGATCGGCGTGACGGTGAAAGCGAGGTTGCTGACCTTCTCGGGAAAGAGCGCGGCATAGCACGTGGTAAAAACGCCACCCTGGCAGATGCCGAGCAGGTTGATGCTGTCCTGGCCGGACCGTTCGCGAATCACGTCGACGCACTCGTCGAGGTATCCGGAGACGTAGTCGTCGATGCCGAGCCACCGCTGCGCGCGCGACGGCAGGCCCCAGTCGACGAAGTACACGTCGAAGCCCTCCGCAAGGAGCTTCCGCACGAGCGAGCGTTCGGCTTCGAGATCGATCATCTGGAAGCGTCCGACGAGCGCATACACGATGAGGATTGGCGTGCCGTGCGGCCTGTCGACGACCGGCTTGCATCGGTACAGGCGCACCATGTCCTGGCGCCACACCTCGTCGCGCGGCACGGTTGCGATGGCCAGGTCGTCTTCCGACACCTTGCCGAGTCTCTCCAGCCCTCGCGCGAGCTTCTCGCGTGCGGCCTCGAGTTCCTTGGCGAGCGACGCAGGCGTGATGGCAACTGCGCCGGCAGCTTGCGTCGCGAGGATCGCCTTCTCGGTGTGATTCGTCGTCATTTCCGGGTCCTGCCTCTCGTGCGTCGCTTCGTGTCTCCGGTTGGACCTGTCGCTTCCTCTTTTGCGCGCGGCGCTCGGCTGCGCGCCGCACGAAGCTCGCGCTTCAATTGCTGGATTTCTCGAAATGCCTCGTCGAGGTCGCGCCGCGTCGCCATGTCCAGGCCATCCGCGATGATCGCCGCAACCGCCTGAAGCTGCTTGCGGTGCGCGAGTCCGGCCCGCGTCACGGCGGCGGTCGCTTCGAGCCCCGGCTCCGATTGCAGCACGCGATGAACCGCATCCTCGGTTGCCGAGGCCCACATGCGTATCAGCGCAAGCATGCTGTCGACGCGTTCGCCGCGCGCCGCCATTTCCGCGAGACGGCGAATGTGCTCATCCCATCCCGATGCGAGCGCGGATTGCACGAGCATTGCGTAGGCTGCACGGGAATCGTTTTGCGCGGCCTGCGCCGCGATGAGCTTGGTCATCGCTGCCTGCAGTGCGCGCACCGGACCGAGGCCCAGCGCGTCTGCCAGCGCGCCGAACGTGCGATCGAACGCGGTGACGTACGTCTCCGTCGTTCCGCCCGCCAGTCGATTGCCCATGTCGAGCCATGCCCGTTGCATCTGCTGGAAGGGCAGGAGCGCCGCTTGCGCGGCCGCGGGTACCGAAACGCTGCCACTTGCCGGCGAGAGGGACGGCGTTGCACCCGCATTCGCCGACGCCGCCTGTGCCGGCATCAGCCAGGGCGCGAACGCCATCGTTGCGCCGGCATTCGGCAGCGACGCGCCGGTCATCGGCAACGCGGCGGCCCATTGCGCGAGCAGCGCGGGCGCGCCTGCTCCCTGCAACAGCGGTGCGTACGCTTGCGCGAGGCCCTGCAACGCGTTTTGCGTCATCGCTGCCGCGCTGGCGATCTGATCGGCGGGGAAGGGCAGTGCGGCGCCGCCGACGTTGCGCGTCCCGGTCGTCGCGGGCTGCGCACCAAACTGCGCGAGGAATTGGGGCAACAGACCGAGCCATTGCTCGTACATGCCCTGCATGCCCGACGCTTCCGTCATAGCGTATTGACGAGATGGCCGCCGTCGACGGCGAGCACCGCGCCGGTGATATACGAGCCGGCGTCCGAAGCGAGCAGCAGCAGCGCGCCATCGAGCTCCTCGGGCTTGCCAATGCGCCGCTGCGGAACCCGCTTGATCAGCGCCTGTCCGGGCTCGCTTGCAAAGAACTCGCGGTTGATGCCCGTTTCGACATAGCCCGGTGCAAGCGTGTTCACACGTATCCGATACCGTGCAAGCTCGAGCGCCATCGCCTTGGTGAGCTGGATCAGCGCCGCTTTCGACGCTGCGTAGCTCGGGACTTGCGACGAGACGCGCAGGCCCAGGATCGACCCGATGTTGACGATGCTGCCGCCCTCACCGTGCTTCACCATGTGCCGCGCGGCCGCCTGCGCGACGCGCCACGCACCGTTCAGGTTGACCTCGATCACTTGCTGCCAGTCGGCCTCCGTCTGGTCGAGAAGCGGCTTCGTGACGGCAACGCCCGCGTTGTTGATGACGACGGTGATCGGCCCCAGCGCCTGCGTGGCCTGATCGAACGCGGCCTGGACGTTCTCCGTCCTGGTCACGTCGAGTGCGACGGGTGCAACGCGGACGCCGCGGCCCGCGATCGCATCGCGAACGGGATCGAGCGAATCCAGTCGACGGGCAGCGATGGCAACGTTGGCGCCTGCGTTCGCAAGCGTTTGCGCGAAGTGGCTTCCGAGTCCTCCATTCGCGCCGGTAACGAGCGCGTTCCGCCCGGCCAGAGTCAGTTCCATTGTCGCTACGCCTCGTTTCTGCCGGTCGGCTGGCTGGCCGTCCGCAATGCCTTCGGGTTGGAGATCGCGACCCACGCTTCGGCCGTATGCATGAGGGCTTGTGTCAAGCGGGTTGCGCTTGCGGGCTCGTCGAACCGACCGGCGCGTATCGCCGAGCACACGATCCTCCGCAGCGCGTGTGCATCGTTGGAAGGAGGGATCGGCAGCGCGCAGCCGGCCAGGAGGTTCCGCATTCGCACCGTCTCGCTCTGCCCCGCATCCGGCCCCAATCGATGCTCACGGGCGGCGATCGCCATGCCGTTTGCGATCATCAGCGCTGAATACCTGTGCTCGGCCGGCAGCACGGGCAACAGTTCGCGAAGCAACGCCTCGCGCGCAGTCGTCATCAAATCGGCGGCGTCGGAGATGTCCGTCATCGATCCGCTCGCGCGATCAATTGCAGCACCTCGTATTCGAGCTCGTGCACGATGCGTCCGGTCAGGGCGAGCTCCAGCGAGCGCTCACCGCCTGCGATATGGCGTTGCGCCTGTTGGAGCGCGATGACGGCCCAGCGCAAATGCGCCATCACCTGCCAGTAGTCGAGGTCCTCGCGCGAGATGCCACGTCCCGCGACGGACTCGTAGCCTTGCATGAACGGATCCAGAGCCGCGATGCCACCGGCTTCGCGCTCGACACCGTTGAAGCGCCAGCATCTTGCCGTGAACCACCCGAGATCTTCGCGCGGATCGCCCCACCCGGCGAATTCCCAATCGAGCACACCCGAGAGTCGACCTTGATCGACGAGATAGTTGCCCGTGCGGTAGTCGCGATGGATGAGGGTGATGTCGAATGCCGCCGGTGCGCGCCGCTCGCACCACCGCAGTCCCCATTCGAGCGCGGGGTGAGCGTCGTCCAGGGCGTCGAGATACGCTCGATATTCCGCGATCGTTTCTACGGCGGGGTTTGCCGGCATCGCAAGCATGCCAAGCGCAGGCCGCGGCGGGCGTATCGCATGAATGCGTGCGAGATTCGCGCCGAGCGCGAACGCGAGCGCATCGCCGTCGGGGATGAGCGCAGGCTCGCGCGTCAGCCGGTGGCCCTGGGCGAGCCCGGGCAACCGCTCCATCACGAAGAACTCGGCGTTCAACACCGATTTGTCCCGACAAAGAAAGAGCGGCCTCGGGGCTCTCACGCCCGCGCCATGCGCGACCTGCAGGATCGCGAACTCCTCCGCGCGTGTACGGCTGACGGCGACGCTCGACGTCGCGTCCTTGCGCAGCACCCACCGATGCGCACCGCTCCACGGGCCGCCCTCGAGGGTCGCATCGAGCGACCAGTTGTCCTGGATCGCTCCACCGGGCAGCTTCTCGTATCGCGTGATCGCTGCGCGGTCCGCATGCGCGGCGTCGCAAAGCCACCGTGCAATCGCTGCGGCCGTGTCCGTGCGCGGCGCGTTGTGAACCGTCTGCTCCGTCAATGCACTTTCCCACGGAGAACTCGCTTGGCGATGCTGAAGCGATGCACTTCCGACGGACCGTCGTAGATACGGAACGCACGCAGGTCGGCGAAGATCCGCGCGACGACCGTTTCTTCGGTGACGCCCTGGCCGCCGAGTATCTGCACGCAGCGATCGACGACGCGCCAGGTCGCTTCGGACACGATGACTTTCGCGCGACTCGATTCGTGAAGTCCGAGCTCCCCGTGGTCGAGCACCCACGCACAGTGCCAGATGGCGAGACGCGCGACGTGGAGATCCATGTCGTTGTCGGCGATCATGAAGCCGACCCCTTCGTGCTCGCCGATCGGCTTGCCGAACGCCTGGCGCCGGCGCGCATAGTCGATGGCCACGTCATGCGCACGCCGTGCTGCACCGAGCCAGCGCATGCAGTGCGTGAGGCGGGCGGGCGACAGTCGTACCTGCGCGTACTTGAAGCCTTTGCCCACTTCGCCCAGCACATTGGCGGCCGGCACCCGCAGTCCCTCGAAGCGCACGACACCATGACCGCCCGGAAAGCACGAGTCGAGGCTGCCCATCGTCCGCTCGAGGACGATGCCCGACGCGTTCATGTCCGACAGGAACATCGTCGCGCCGGCATCGCTGACGTTGGCCATCACGATCGCGAACGCGGCGCCCTCCGCACCCGTGATGAACCACTTGCCGCCGTCGATCACGTAGTCGTCGCCGTCGCGGACGGCGCGCGTGGCGAGCATCGAGGGGTCGGATCCCGCCCCTGGAGGCGGTTCCGTCATGCAAAAGCACGAGCGGATCGCAGCGCTCGCGAGCGGTCGCAGCCAGCGCTCCTTCTGCGCCGGCGTCGCAACCGCGTCCAGCAGGTGCATGTTGCCCTCGTCCGGCGCGAAGACGTTGAGCGCGATCGGACCAAGCGGCGAGTACCCGGCTTCCTCGAACGCGATGGCGCGGCCCATGTGGGTGAGGGCCATCCCGCCGTATTCGCGCGCGACGTGGGGTGACAGGAGGCCCGCCTGCCGGCCCCGCTCGACGAGCTCGCGGCGGAGATCCTCGGTCGGCCCATGTACCGTGCGCCGCGGGTCGACTTCGAGCGGAATGATCTGGTCGGCGATGAATGTGCGGATTCTCGCTTGAAGCTCCGCGTGCTCGGGCGCAAGCGTAAAGTCGATCGCCATTTCAGACGTCGAAGAACACCGTTTCCTGCGGGCCTTGCAGATGGATGTCGAAACGGTAGATGCGCTTGCCGCTCCGCTCTTCGCGCTGCCCGATCAGCGTGTTCCTGCGCACTTCCCATTCGATTAGGTTCAGGACGGGGTCCGCCGCGTTGGCGGCCGTTTCATCCGAGAAGTACATGCGCGTATTGAGCCCGATGTTGATGCCGCGTGCGACGATCCACAGGTTCACGTGCGGTGCCATCGAGCGGCCTCCGCGTCCCTCGACGATGCCCGGCTTGATCGTCTCGAATGTGAAGATTCCGCTTTCGAAGTCCGAGCATGCGCGTCCCCAGCCTCGAAACGTCGGATCGACCGGTTTCTGTTGACGATCGGCGGGATGGTTGTACTTGCCCGCGGCATTCGCCTGCCAGAGCTCGACGAGCACGTCGCGGACCGGCGTTCCGGACCCGTCGATCACCCGGCCCTCGATGGTGATGCGCTCGCCTTTGGTCTCCGCCGTCGCGAGCACGTGCGAAAAATTGTTCTCGAAGATGTCGAATCCCGCCGCGTGAGGCGCGAGACCGATGTGCACGTAGGGTCCCGCGGTCTGGGACGCCGACTCCTTCAGATAGTCGAGCTCGCTCACCATGGCGTCACTCCCGTTGCATCGCCGGTTGGCCCTGCACGTGGCTCTCGAACCAGGTTGCGCGTGCGCCGCGGACCACGATGTCGAACCGGTACGCGAGGCTGTCGAGCGGCATCGCCGCATTCTTGTCGAGCACGCCGATCAGCTGCCTGATCGCCGATTCGCTCGGGATCGTCCGGACGATCGGGTCGTGCGCAATGAGCGGATCGCCCTCGAAGTACATCTGCGTGATGAGCCGTTGCACCCAGCCCGAGCCGCTGATCGAATAGTGGATGTGCGCCGGGCGCCAGTCGTTGACGCTGTTGCGCCAAGGATAGGGCCCCGGTCGAATCGTGCGGTAGACGTAGTGTCCATCGCGATCGGTGAGCACGCGTCCGCAGCCGCCGAAATTCGGATCGACCGGCGCGATGTACGTGTCCTTTTTGTGCCTGTATCGCCCTCCGGCGTTGGCCTGCCACACCTCGACGAGCGCATTCGGGACGGGTCGGCGGAATTCGTCCAGCACGTACCCGTGAACGATGATGCGCTCGCCGATCGGCAGGCCGCCCTTCGCGTAGTTCAGGATGAGGTCATGGTCGAGCGGGCCGAGCTCGTCCCGCGAGAACACGGGTGCGGTTATCTCGGAAAGCGAATTCTGCAGCGAGATGAGCGCATTCCGCGGCGATCGCAGGACCGTAGTCTTGTAGGTCGGCGCGAAGGGCGGCGGGTGAACCGTCCGGTCGCGTTGCGCGAATTCCCCGTAAGACTGCTCGACTTCGTTCTTGGCCATCTGCGCTCCCGCCATTCACCGCTCCGCGCCGACCGGGGCGTGCAGCGTCTCTTCCTCGATCGGCACCTTGAGCGCATTCAGCACGCGCGGCACCATCGCGTAGAAGCCCGCGGTGAGCGCGAGCTCGATGATCTCGCTCGGCGAGAAATGCTTCGCAAGGTGTGCGTAATCGTCGTCGGTCACATTGCCGTGCATCATCGCTTCCGTGAGCCCGAGCGCCGCGCACTCGGCCTCGGTGAAGCGGGGTGATTCGCGCCAGAAGAACAGGTCCTCGATCTGCTCGGGCGGCACGCCCTGCTGACGCGCCCAGCGGCGATGCTGATGCCACTCGTAGGCCGAGCCCTCGAGCTGAGCGCCGCGCAGGATCATCAGTTCGCGCAGCGAGCGTGACGTCGTGCAATCGCGGCGCAGCGTATAGGCGAACTCGATCCACGCCGACAGCAGGTTGGCGTGATGGCCGAGCACCCGGTACAGGTTGAGGAATTCCCCGTTGAGCTCGCGGATGCGCTTCTTGTTACGCTCGTCGATTTCCTTGAGCGGCAGCCTTGGCGTGGTCTTCGCATGCGGCCGCCTGCGTTCATGCCGGACTTCCTTGTGTTCGGTATCCATCCGTGCTCCCGTCCGCGTTACGAAGACGCCGCGCCGGCCCTCAGCCGGTCCCGCAGCTCCTTTTTCTGCACCTTGCCCGTCGAGGTCTTGGGCAGTGGTCCGAAGATAACCCGCTTCGGCGCCTTGAAGCGTGCAAGCCGGCCGCGCACATGATCGATCAATTCGGCGGCGGTCGCCGTTGCGCCGTCCTTCAGCGTCACGAACGCAACGGGAACTTCGCCCCATTTTTCGTCCGCGGCCGCGACCACCGCCACCTCGAGCACGGCAGCGTGGGTCGTGAGCGCCTGCTCGATTTCTACGGACGAGATGTTCTCGCCGCCGGAGATGATGATGTCCTTTGCGCGATCGCGCAGCTCGATATAGCCATCGGGATGCATGACACCAAGATCCCCGGTGCGAAACCATCCGTCCGGACAACTCGCGCGCGTCGTCTCGTCGTCCCGGTAATAGCCGAGCATGACATTGTTGCCGCGGATGGCGATTTCGCCCAGCGTTTGCGCGTCGCGCGGGACGTCGCCGCCGTTTTCGTCGACGACCCGGATCCGCTGGCCGATCACGTTGTTGACCCCTTGGCGCGCCTTGAGCCGCGCCTGCTCGTCGATCGGCAGCGCGTTCCATTCGCTGCGCCAGTCGCAGATCACCGAAGGACCGTAGGTTTCGGTGAGTCCGTACAGATGCGTGATGTCCATGCCGAGTGCGGCGAGACGCTCGAGCAATGCGGGGGTGGGCGGCGCGCCTCCGGTGCCGATTCGCACCGGGCGCGGCAGCCGGCCCGCGCCGGGATCCCAGATCGTCATGGTCAGCACCGTGGGGGCGGCGCAGAAGTGCGTGACGCCCGACTCGCGCATGTGGCGCCAGATTGCGCTCGCCTCCACCTTGGGCAGGCACAGATGCACGCCTCCCATTGCAGTAACGCCCCACGGGAAGCACCAGCCGTTGCAGTGGAACATCGGCAACGTCCACAGGTAGACGGAATCGCTCGTGAGCCCCATGTGCGCCGCCATGGCGAGCGCCTGCAGGTACGCGCCGCGATGGTGATACATCACGCCCTTCGGACGGGCGGTCGTCCCGCTCGTGTAGTTGATCGCAAGCATCGAGCGCTCGTCCGCGACGGGATGCTCGTATGGCGCGGCGTTGGCGATCAACGGCTCGAGCGCGTCGGCGTCGCCGCCGGCGGGGATGAGGCGGAGCGCCGGGCCGACTTCGCTTGCGGCCTTCTCGGCGGCGCCCTGGAACTCGTGGTCGCAGATCAGCACCGACGACCCCGAGTGTTGGAGGATGTACGCCATGTCCGCGGGGGTGACGCGCGTGTTGAGCGCGACGACAACGGCGCCCGAGAACGGCACCGCGTAGTGGGCTGCGAGCATCACGTGGGAATTGCCGGCGAGCACGGCCACGCGATCCCCCGGCTTCACCCCTGCGGCGCGCAGCGCGCCGGCAAAGCGCAGGCATCGCTCGAGGAACGCCGCGTACGTGAAGCGCGTCGCGCCGTCGACGCAGGCGATCCGATCCGGAAATACGTCAGCCGACCGATGCAGGAACGTGGTTGGCGTCAGGGGCTCGTAGTTGAACTCGCGACTCATGGCGCTCCTCGAGCAAGGCGGCTTCCGCCATCGCTACCCGTACTCACCGTTTCGTACATTTTCGTGCGATCATGCTAGGCGGCTCGCCGGACGTCTGTCAAGGACGCGATCGGCCGCACGCTAGCTTACCGTCAGCAGGTGAATGATGAAATCGGCCGCGAGCCTGCGATGAGACTGGCGGAGCTTCGGCGACAGGAAGTCTCGCCGGAATATCCTGCCGAACGTGTGCAGGTTGGAGACGTGGAAGAAACAAAGCGCGCTCATCAGCATGTGCACGTCGATCGCCGAGACGCGCGCATGGAACGTGCCCGCGCGTCGTCCCCGGCGCAGGATTTCATCGATCATGGCAATGATGCCGGCGTTGATCTTGCGAATGCGCGTCGACTTGGCGAGATGCCGGGCGTGGTGGATGTTCTCCACGGCGACGAGGCGAACGAAATCCGGATTCGCATGGTCGTAGTCGAACGTGAATTGCACGAGGCGTCGGATCGCCGCCTCCGGCTCCATCTGGTCGAGCCGCAATGCGGCTTCGGCCTCGCGGATCCGGGCATAGGCAGCCTCCAGCACGGCGATGTACAACTGTTCCTTGCCGCCGAAGTAGTAGTAGATCATCCGTTTCGTCGTGGACGTTCTTGCCGCAATGGCATCCACCCGCGCACCGTTGAACCCGTCGCGGGCGAATTCGTGCGTCGCCACCGAAAGGATGTCCTCGCGCGTTCTCGCCGCGTCGTACGTACGAGGCGCAGGCTTGCGCGTAACGCGCGCGGCCGGGGTTCTTCGTGCCACGGATTCTCGGATTTCCTCTTTCGGCCGCATCATAGACACGCGGATGCATGTGTCAATCGCGGCCAACGTCTGACATCGGGAGCGACGCAATGATCACCGGAAAGACGACGCTTGTCGCGCACCTTGGCTATCCGACCGAGGCGTTCAAGGCGCCGATGATCTACAACCCGTACTTCGATCAGGCGGGGATCGATGCCGTCGTCATTCCGATGGGCGTGAAGCCTGAGGATTACCCCGCATTCCTGCGCACGCTGTTTCGGTTGACGAACATCCGGGGCGCGCTCGTGACGATGCCGCACAAGGTCGTCACGGCCACGCTGCTCGACGAGGTCACGCCGACGGTCAGGATCGCCGGCTCGTGCAATGCGGTCCGCAAGCGCGAGGATGGCTCGCTACTCGGCGACATGTTCGACGGTACGGGCTTCGTTCGCGGCGTCGAGCGCAAGGGGCGGCCGCTCGCCGGCGCGCGTGCGCTG
>Ga0105248_10006489_pt1 | contig 12828 bp, 11 predicted proteins | sample KBSS34metaG_FD_81524 | JGI IMG/M metagenome (GOLD analysis project Ga0105248, IMG submission 81524) | Switchgrass rhizosphere microbial communities from Kellogg Biological Station, Michigan, USA - KBS S3-4 metaG | ecosystem: Host-associated > Plants > Roots > Rhizosphere > Soil | place... | reverse complement strand
TGCCGAGATTGTGGCGACCGCCGGGTTAATTACAGTGATCGGGTGTTGTGTCCGATGGCGCCCTGCCTCGACTCCGTTCGCGGTTGCTGCCTACGTGACAGCAGCATACTGGTTCTTTCCATCAACGTCTTTCGCCAATCCAGCCGTGACACTTGCCCGCTCCATGACGGATACCTTCTCCGGTATTCGGCCCTTGGACGTTCCCGCTTTCCTGGCTTCTCAATTCGCCGGTGCTGCCGTAGCAACGGCATTTCTCGAATGGCTCCTACATGAAAACTAAGAAACGTGTTCTTTTCGTGTGTACCGGAAATTCGGCACGCAGTCAGATGGCGGAAGGGATTCTCCGGCAACTCGCAGGGGAGGAGTATGAGGTCTTTAGCGCAGGAACAAATCCCAAAGGACTGCACCCTGGCACCGTCGAAGTGATGAAGGAAGCAGGCATGGCTGTTTCGATGCATACGTCAAAGGATCTGGCCCAATTTGAGGGACAGTCATTCGATTTCGTAATCACGGTTTGCGATCGCGCGCGGCAGCAGTGTCCTGTGGTTCCCGGCTCGACGCCATTTCACTGGGGCTTTGACGATCCTGCGGAGGCGGACTCGCCTCATCAACTGGAAACGTTTCGCCGCGTGCGCGACGAAATCCGGCATCGGATCCGTTTGTTTCTGCTGGCAAACAAAGACTAACGCGATATCGACTGCAGTGTCGTATTGGAAGGACTCTTCAACGCGAGTACGGCTGTTCCATGTCCATCCTCGAAGGCAAGTGGAAGCTGTTGAAGCCAGTGATTGAAAGCGTCCATGTGTGGGGCATCCAGATTCAAGTACCCGTAATTCGCGTGCAGCCGCTGAAATTCCGGATACGAGATCAGCAGATGCGTTATCCCCAGGTCTTCAACCTTTTGCATCCACGTGCCCGGCTCGGAACTCCCGCCAAAGATTTCGTCCAGTTGTGGCCCGTTGAAGGCAGATGGAGCGACAAATGGGATGCGCAGCCAAAATGCGCGCGTCTCTCCGATAACCAGGATTTTGTCATGAGCCGGATCCAGGTGCGCGTTCACGTATTCCATAGCAGCCCACGCCGGAACATTCACTTCACGCAATGTTCTCCACGTCTGCGGATCGGTGAGTGCCTGGGCCACGGGAATGAATCTCTGCAGTTGGACAATACTGAGGACAAGAGATCCGCCCGCAACCAGGGCAGCAATCAGGACTCCAGCCTTCGCTGGAATTTTTTCGCTCCCCAGCACAGCTCCGGTCGCTGCAAGAAGCAGTACGAAACTTGTCAGGTTGTATCGCAGTAGAGGAACTCCGGCGGTTGGCCGGATCAATCCCCAGAAGATCAGCCCGACCAGTCCGAGAATCGCCGTGATTCTTATTTCGCGGCTCGTGGATGCAAGCGCTATCAGCGCCCCGAGAAGTACTATTGTTCCCAGAATTTTGTTTGATGGAGACGCAAACAACAGCATCACCGGAGAAAGAATTGCCTGTGCTGCGGGCAAATCCTGTAACTGCGGTCCGAGAGCTTCGGTACGCAATCGGGAATCCTGCTCCATCGACCATTCGCTACCTCCGAAGATCCCCTGCATAAACGGATAGACTGGATTCCCGACGTGAACATTATTTCGAATGATCCAAGGGGAGACAAACAGGGTCACAAGCAATCCCACCAGAAATAACTGCTGAATCACCCTGAGCGTCGGCAGGAGTCGTTCTGTTCGAATCAACTGCTCAACCAGTATCGTCGCAATGACCAAAGCGGTCAGGATTACCGCCTGGTACCGCGATCCCAACGCGATGCCGAAGGAGACACCAGAAAGAATTGCCGGTTGCCATTGCTGAACCTTGAGTGCTTGCCGAAGCCAGATCGCGCCGAAAATCAGGAAAGCGGCAATCGATAAATCGACAACTCCAAGGGATTGCATAATCCAGATTTCCGGGCAACATAGTACGAACAGGGTCGCAAGTAATGCGGCGCGTCTGCCAGCCGGTCGGACCAATTCAAAAACACCTGCATAAATAAGGCATCCTAGGGCCGCGAACAATAATTTTGCCAACTGCCCGGAAGCATCCAGCACCAGTGACATTCCGATTGTGACTTGAATCGCCAGGGGGCTGTTCGTCTGGAGGTTCCATGGTATGTGCGTCAGGCTGCCTGTTTTCAAAAACTCGGAAGGTGCCAGAAGGTGGTACGACGCCAAGTCGTAAAAGATAAGCGGGGTCAGGGCAACGGTAAGCTGAAGTGCAACGAGAACACCAATGGCAGCGGCGAGCCAATAGTCCATCCGAACCCATCGTTCCGGTGACCCGCGTTTCCCGACACTCCGGATGAACTCGAAAATGAATGCACAGGATGCCAGCACTCCAATCGCCAGGACAAATCCGACTTCCATGCGATGAAGTCTTCCAGCGAGACCTAGCCCGATGAAACCGGCGTAAAGGAGGCCGCAGCCGGCGATCACACGGGAAGCGAAGTCATTCCAGAAAGATCTGGAATTGGAGAATAGAGCCAGGAAAAGACTTCCCCATCCAAACATCGCAACGATGTAGAGCAGAGCCAGAGCCAGCGTTCCAATGTACTCGTTCAACACGCACGCGTTTATACCATTGGGTCATGAAGCAATAACAGAGTTGCAAATTTGACCAGCATGCAGTCCGTACAGAAGATGATTACGGCTTGCAACACGTCCTGCCTTGTACGCACGGATGGTAGTTTGAGAGAGCTTCTTCAAGTTGAGGTATGAGACGAGGTACGGCGTCGCAAAACCGCTATGCTGTCCGCTTATTGGAACTTCGAGGCTATCGAGGGGTTCGCAGCAGAGGCGTCAGCCGATCTTTAATTTGTTCGAAAACTTCCTCGATGTTCGGAGATGTTTCAATCACCTGAAAGTTATATTGGGCGGCCATATTCTCGAACTCGCGCAGCAGCCGTTTTTGATATTCCACGAAGCTGTCATAAAGATCTTCACCGAGGTGCAGATCCATGCCGGATTCCCAATAGTTGAAGCCATCCCCCTGAACGACGCGCGTGATGAGTTCATCGATATGGACTCGCAAATAGACGATGATATCGGGCTTCAACGCGAAATCGTGTACCTGTCGCACCCACTCCGGATCGGCGCCTCGAACCAGAGCACGCGCCATCAGAGAATAGATATAGCGGTCCGTGAGTACGATAAAGCCGGCACGGAGGGCGGGAATCATTTCGTTTTCAAGGCGGTCGGCAAAATCGGTGGCATAGAACAGAGTCATGGTGACTCCGCCCAGCGTATGACCGGTTTTGGCAGCCTTGAGGCCTTCGCCGGCAAGTGCGGAACGAGTCATCCCGGTATCCAGGACGGCATGACCGTTGTTTTCCAGCCACTGCTTGAGCAGGCCGGTATGAGTGGATCGACCAACGCCGTCCGTTCCTTCAATGACGATCAACTTGCCTTTCAGCTCGCTGAGATCTACGCCTGGGAACCCTTTTTCACCATAGTACTCAAATCGACCCATTTGCGAATCCTTGTCTTTTTCGTCCCGGCAAGTGCGCCCAGGACGATCTGGCGCATCTGCGCCTGCTGTTCTTCGATGGAGAGGCTGGCATCGATGACAACGAGGCCATATTCATTGACCATCTTTTCGTATTCTTCAATGATCCGGCTCTGGAAGATTCGGAAGCTCTCTTCTAGATCATCGCTGAGCTTCAGATCCATGCCGGCTTCGTAGAACTTGATCGCATCCCGTCCGCCGAGAATCCGTTTCATGGCTTCATCGAGTGAAATGCGGAAGTAGAATCCCAAAGTCGGTTTAACGGCAAACTGATACATGCCCCGAACCCAGTTGCGATCGACGCCTCGAGCCACGTCTCGAGCGAATGCCGTGTAAATATAACGGTCCGCAAGGACTAGAGCGCCCGACTTCAGAGGGGGAATAATGTGGCGCTCGGTTCGGTCTGCAAAGTCCGTGGCATGAATCAGGCTGAAAGTCATCGGCGTCAGCATCTGCTTCTTTTTGCCTCGTCGGGTGACTTCGCGAACCAAGGGGGAAGAGTTCCATTCACTGAAGAACGTCACGTATCCTTCGGATTCGAGCCATTTCTGCAGCAGCGCGATTTGCGTGCTTTTTCCGGAGCCATCAATACCCTCGACGATAAACAGCTTTCCGGGGAACCGGTGCTTCCCGTACATCTTCATCGTCGGCGTCATCTAATGTTGAGTGCTCCTTTTCCGTTGGGGGATTCTACAGGTTCGTTCATTAAGAATACACTACTCAGGTTTTAACAAAATGTTACAAGTGGGTGTAATTAATGGCGCTATGAGTAATATGGTGAAAATCTATGAGGGCATCCGTTGGGAATCCGATAAGATTTACGTCATGAAATCCACAAAGTTCTGGAACTGCATCCCGCTGCCCGGGATGATTCTGGCATCCGTGGCATTCGCTTTTGCACAGGGGACGCCCCTTCCATCGCAACCGCCTGCCGGGCCGTTGCCGTCAGGGGCAAGACCGCAGGGTCCTCCACTCGCCCTAGTTCCATGTGCGCCGAGTCGGCTGACAGCTTTGGAGCAGCTACAAAATGGAGTCAGTCTGTCCGATGTTCTCCAACAAGAGAACCGCGCGGTTTCCTGCAAGGTTGATCCGGCCGTTGTGGAGGTCAGTGCTTCCGGATTTGGCGCAATGCCAGGCCAGGAGTATGACACGCCGGCAAGTGCCGCCCCGGGGCCCACAAATGGATCGGGAGTTATTATTTCGGCGGACGGTTACATCATCACAAACCGGCATGTCATCAAGAATGCACCCAAGTTGACGGTTGTGCTTCACGCTACGGGCAAACAGGACGAACCCGTTCCCGCCACACTGGTCGGCCAGGACGAGACAACGGATCTTGCTGTCCTGAAAATTCCGAAGAGCGGACTACCCTTTCTCGAGTTCAATTTTTACCCTGTGCGCCAGGGGGATACCGTATTTGCTTTTGGCAGCCCGCACGGATATCGAATTTCGATGACGAAGGGTGTTGTCAGCGCTCCTGTTCGCCAGGTGAGGGAAGAGGACGAAATCGATTATATACAGACCGATGCGCCGATTAATCCCGGCAACAGTGGTGGAGCTTTGGTCGATGTCAACGGCAAGCTGGTAGGTATAAATACGTTTATTTTCTCTTCATCCGGCGGCAATGAAGGAATCAACTTCGCCCTCCCTGCAGACGTGGTTAATCTGGTTTACACCCAGATCAAACAAAACGGCTACGTCGTACGAGGTACCATCGGGATTTCGACACGAAACCTTACACCGGAGATGATCCGAGCGTTGAAGCTCGATGTCGACAGTGGCGTGTACATCGAAGACGTCGAGCCCAAAGGCCCAGCCGATGTCGCGGGAATACAGGTAGGGGACATTGTCGTTGGTTATGACAACAAGCCTTTACAGGTCGATCTGAGGAGACCGGATCCCGCTCTCGATCTACGGCGAAACATTACAAGACAACTCAAGAACGCCAAGATTCAGCTGGACATCGTCCGTCATGGGGTTCGAAAAACGTTTGATGTCGACGTGAAACAGGCCAGCGGGGAACGTTCCGCGGATTCACTTCAGTTATCCAACGACTTCCTGATTGAACAGCTCGGAATCTATGGATTGAAAATGACCATGAATCTGGCAGCCAGCCGTAACCTGCGCAACCGTCAGGGTGTGGTGGTTGCCGCCAAGGTCCAGAGTATGCAGTCCGATTCCTGGAATTTGCAGTTCGATGACTTGATCTTCCAGGTCAATGGCGAGCCGGTGACCGAACTGGATGACCTTCGGAAGGCTCTGGATGAGGCGGAATCCGGATCCACGGTATTTCTCAATATCGAGCGAAACCGCAAGATTATTCTCGTCCCGATTACGATCAAATAAACTTTTCCACGAGATTGAAGTCTAACGGGGCACTCGACTCGATAGGTCTCCGAGGAGGTTAGTTCCATGGCCAGGCTTTGTAGAAGTTTTGTGGCTGGCGCGTTCGTATGTCTGCCGATGGTTGTACCGGCATTCAGCCAGGCACCAATACCGGTTCCGGTGCCGACTCCAGGACCGGTTTACGGATCTTATCCTGTTCCTATGCCGGTTCCCACACCGGTTCAGGTTCTTCAGGTCCCGGCCACACTGACCATTACGGAGGGTACGTACATCACCGTCGAGGTCGGCGACCAGCTCAGTTCCAACCGATCCCGCCCGGACGATGCATTTACCGCAATACTCCACCAGCCCATCGTCGTCGACGGCTGGGTTGTGGCGCGAGCAGGCCAACCCGTGATGGGTCGCGTCGTTTCAATCCAGAAATCCGGGCAAGTGAAGGGAAAATCCAATATTGGAATCGAACTGGGTGAACTTATTCTCGTGGACGGGCAGCAAGTTCCCATTCAGACTCAGACGATCAAAGACGAGGCGAACTCATCAACGGGACGGGATTTTGCAGCGATCGCGGCAACCACCGGATTTGGAGCGCTGATCGGTGCCGGCCTTGGTGGTGGATCCGGAGCTGCGATTGGTGCCGGCATTGGCGCCGGAGCAGGCGCTGCCGGTGTCCTCGCAACGCCAGGCGATGCCGCAAAAATCCATTCCGAAAGAGTGCTGGTATTTCGCCTTGATGATGCCGTAACGATCACCACGGTGCGCAGTCAACAAGCGTTTCTTCCTGTTATTCCATCCGATTACGCCCCCGCCGCACCGGCCCCGGGGCCTCCGGTGATGCAACAACCCGTTTATTACGTCGCACCTGCTCCTAGAGTCGTTGCGGTACCGTATGGGTATCCTCGATATTACCGTCGGTACTAAACGGAAATATTGGAATCCTTGTGAGTCGCGGGTGCGATCTTTGACCACACTTTCGCCAAAATGAGTTTTCGCGCAAAGGATGGAGACGGTGAATGCAGACGAAATGTTTCATTATGCGTTCATGAAGAGTGCGGCTCTGGACTCGCCGCACGATGTCCGCTAACTTCGACACCTCCCGCGTTCTGCAATGCCTCAGACGGTATGCTAGGCCTGGGTTCCGTAAACCTGGCGGAGCCTGGCTATCTATGGTGTGGCACCAGCGCGAGGGGTACCATATTATTTCCTTATGGCCACGCCTCAACGCAGCTACTCATCCAACGTGCCCGGAACTTTCTTCGTCGACGACACCTGCATTGACTGTGACTTGTGCCGCCAGATCGCACCCCGCGTGTACAAGGAAGAATCGGATCACTCTATAGTCCACCATCAGCCGGAAGACGGCGCCGAAATTCACCGCGCCGCCATGGCATTGGTGGCATGCCCAACCGGATCCATAGGCACACGCACCAAAGTCGATATACACGCCGCTGCCACCGCATTCCCCGAACGCATTGACGACAATGTTTATTTCTGCGGCTATGCTTCGCCGAATTCGTATGGTGCGGCGAGCTACCTGATTGTTCGTCCCGAAGGCAACGTCCTTGTCGACTCCCCGCGTTTTGCAAAGGTGCTGGTTCGCAGAATTGAAGAACTTGGCGGTGTCTCGACGATGTTCTTTACCCATCAGGACGATGTTGCGGATCACGAGCAGTTCCGTAAACATTTCGGCTGCCGCCGCATCATTCATCGCGCCGATTCGCGTCACGTTGAGGCCGAGCAGCTTCTGGATGGCGAAGACCCGATCCAACTGGACCCCGATCTTCTCGCGATTCCTGTGCCGGGGCACACGCGCGGTCACGTGGTGCTTCTCGACCGCAGCCGGTACCTGTTTACCGGAGACCATCTGGCCTGGTCCGAACGTCGTGGCGAGGGCGGTGGGCTCATCGCCTTCCGCGATGTCTCGTGGTACTCTTGGCCGGAACAAACCCGATCCATGCGGCGGTTGCTGGATTACCGATTTGAATGGGTACTGCCGGGCCATGGCCGCCGTGCTCACCTGCCGGCGGACGTCATGCAACGTAAACTCGAAGAGTGTGTCGAATGGATGTCATCATGAAAACTTCAAAGCTTGTCCTGTCTTCTCTGCTGCTTTTGATCTGGATACAACCGGGAATCGCGCAAAGCATCGTCTTCAAACAATTCACGCTCAAGAACGGACTTCGCGTCATTCTTTCCGAAGACCATGCTGCGCCCACGTACTCGGTTGCCGTCACGTACAACGTGGGTTCGCGCGATGAACGCGATGGCCAGACCGGGTTCGCGCATCTTTTCGAACACATGATGTTCCAGGGTTCCGAGAATGTCGGCAAAGGCGAACACATGATCATCGTGGAAAATAACGGAGGCGAGGCCAACGGCAACACGACGAACGATCGTACCGCTTACTTCGAAACTCTGCCTTCCAACCAGATCGATCTCGGCCTCTACATTGAGGCAGATCGCATGCGATCGCTCGCGATCAATCAGGCCAACCTGGACAATCAGCGGAAGACCGTGCAGGAAGAACGTCGCGAACGTTATGACAATCAACCGTACGGCAAGACATTCGAAGCTGTGATTGACCTGGCATACGACAATTTTGCCTACAAGCATTCCACCATCGGTTCCATGAAGGATCTCGACAAGGCATCGGTCAAGGATGCGGCGGACTTTTTTCGCACCTACTACGCTCCCAACAATGCCGTGCTGACCATGGTGGGGGATTTCAAGACGGATGAAGTGCTGGCGAAGATTCAGAAATACTTTGAAGACATTCCAAAGCAGACGCCGCCTCCCGTTCCGAACATGACCGAACCCAAACAGTCTGCCGAACGTCGTAAGACCATCGAAGATCCTCTGGCGGATGCGGACGAAGTCGACATCGTCTACAAAATTCCGGCGGGAAACACTCCGGATTGGTATGCCCTGTCGGTGGCGGGCTTGATACTTTCACAGGGGACGTCTTCACGCTTCTATCAGGAACTTGTGAAGGACAAACGCATCGTTCAGGGAGTTTCCGCCGATGCCGAAGAGAGGCGGGGTCCGTCGCTGTTCTGGATCAATGCGACTCTGAACCCCGACAAGGATCCAAAAGAAGTAGAGAAGTTGATATACGCCGATCTGGAGCGGCTGAAGAAGGAACCCGTTTCAGATATCGAGCTTGAAAAAGTCCGCATGCTGGTTCGCCGTTCCGGCGTGGAGCAGCTTGAAAGCACGCAGGGACGCGCGAGCAATCTTGGTGAATCGACGGTGTTTTATAACGATCCCAATCTTGTGAACACATGGCCGGAGAAATACCTGGCAGTCACGAAGGCCAAGATTCAGGAAGTGGCGAAAAAGTATTTCGTGGTCAGCAACCGAACGGTGGTCACAACGGTTCCCAAAGCGGCGCCGGAACCTGCAGCAAGGGGAGGGAAATGACGATGCGCATTCGGACCCGACTCCAACTGGTAATTTCCCTGCTTCTTGTGACCGGATCTCTCGTTTCCGCTCAGCAACAGCTTGGACCCGAGCAACCGAGCACCCCCCGTAACCAGGTCGAACTGAAAAACAAAGCTCCGGTTTCCAAAGATATCCTGAAAGTAAAACTTCCGCGGGCAACTGAAGCAACTCTATCGAACGGGCTCACGGTGTTGATCATTGAAGATCATCGGTTGCCATTGATCTCCATCCAATACAGCATTGGCGCCAGTGGCCCGATCTTTGAACCTGCGAACATGGTGGGGCTGGCACGCATCACGGCTCAAATGATGACCGAAGGCACAAAGACCAGGTCGAGCCTGAAGATTTCCGAGGAAGTGGAACGACTCGGAGCCGCGCTTTCCGTCTCTTCATCCTACGGGTCGACAGTGTCACTGCTGACCGCATCCGGCTTGAGCGATAACTTCGACAAGTGGTTCGACCTTGCCAATGACGTGCTTCTGAATCCAACCTTTCCGGCAAGCGAACTTGATCGTCGAAAACAGCAGTTATCGGTTGCACTTCGCCAGCAGCGGACTTCCGCCGAGTTCCTGATGAGCGAACGATTCAGCCGCGCCGTATACGGGGACCATCCAGCCAGCAATGTGACGACGAATCAGGGGACCGTGGACGCTCTAACGCCAGCGATTCTCGCAAAATGGCACGATGACCGATATGCCCCTCAAAACACCATTCTTGGAATTGCGGGCGATGTGAAGCCGACCGAGCTGGTTCCAAAGCTCGAGCGGCTTCTCGCGGGCTGGAAACGCACGGATTTGAAAGAAGCGCTGCCGCCGAACCCAAAGCCATCGACTGTAAGAAAGATCTATCTGGTTGATCGGCCGGATTCGGTTCAAACGAGTATCGTCATGGGAAACATCGCGATCGATCGCCGAGATCCGGATTACTTCATCATGGTCGCGCTGAATCAGGTGTTGGGGGGAGGGGGCGCTGGCCGTCTATTCAAGAACCTCCGCGAGGAAAAGGGATATACGTACGGGGCATACAGTTCCTTCTCTGCCCGGAAATTTCCGGGTCCGTGGAACGCCAGTGCCGAAGTCCGCACCGAAGTCACCGATGGCGCTCTGACGGAATTTATCAAGGAATTGCAGCGGATGCGCGATCAGCTCGTCAGCGAGCAAGAGCTGGATGATGCGAAGCGTGCCATTGTTGCCAGTTTCGCTCTGTCTCTGGAGAATCCCGATGACCTTGTGAATTACGCACTTACACGCAAGATCTACGACCTTCCCGAAGATTATTGGGATGCGTATCCAGCAAAACTCATGGCCGTGACCGCCGCCGATATTCAACGTGTGGCACGGAAATACATCGATCCCCAGACCATGCAGATCATTGCTGTCGGTGACGGCTCGAAGATCCGCACTGTTCTTGAGAAATATGGATCGGTCGAACGCTACGACACCCAAGGCAAGAAACTCACCAACTGAAATTGGGGAATGAGGGGACAGTCCCCTCATTCCCCAATTTCGTGCTTACAGCATGGCTTTCAAATACAGCGAAGCAGTTCCATGGGGTCGTTCGTTTGATGAATATCGGCGAATGTTCGGGTTAACCGAGCCGGAACTGAAGCTGCGCATCATCGGTTGTGGAGACGGTCCTGCAAGTTTCAACACGGAAATGCTTCAGCTCGGTCGTCGCGTGGTGTCCTGCGATCCCCTCTATCAGTTGAGTGCAACTGAAATTCAGGAGCGCATCGATGTGACGTACGAAAACGTCATGAGGCAGACCTATGAGCACCAGGACCACTTCGTGTGGGACAGAATTAAAACGCCAGAGGATCTCGGGAAAATGCGGCTTGCCGCGATGAAGAAGTTTCTCGCAGATTTCGACAACGGAAAGCGCGATGGGCGATATGTCACCGCCGAGCTGCCGGATATTCCATTTGAGTCGAATGCCTATGACCTGGCGGTTTGTTCGCACTTCCTGTTTCTGTATTCCGACATTCTCTCCCTGGAGTTTCATCAACGCGCAATCGAAGAGATGTGCCGTGTTGCGCGGGAAGCGAGAATCTTTCCCCTGCTGAATTACAACGCGAAGCCTTCGCCCTTCCTGGAACCGCTATTGAAACTGCTGACGGATGCGGGGTACAACACCTCCGTCGAAGTCGTTTCTTACGAATTTCAGCGAGGTGGAAACCAGATGCTCCGTGTCCGGAGAGTGACCCGCTCATGAGCAGGTGGATGCGGATTGGCGTTATCGCCATGGCTGCAGTGTGGATACTTCCGCTGCGATCCGCACCGGCGCCGGCCTTCGTGGATATGACCTGGATGTCCATCGCGAACATGTATTACGAAATCGGTTCCCTGAAAATTGTGACAGACGGTTACATCAGCCGCGTACCACAAAGCGAGTTCTATGGAGGCGGAGGCGGGCTGGCTCAAACCCACGATCCGTTTAAGCCGGATGTTGCTGCTGTCACTCGAGTGATGCAGGCGATCGGCGGAGCTTCCTCGGTCAACCTCCTGCTTACTGGGCACAGCCACTTCGATCATTCCTTCGATACGGCGACATGGGCCAGGTTGACTGGCGCCCGCATCATCGGTCCGATAACCACGTGCTATCAGGTAATGGCAGAGAAGATTTCTTCGGATCGATGTGCCGCTGTCTATGGAGGCGAAAAGCTCACTCTGGCCGAGGGCGTGACCATGCGTGTGGTGCGCTGGAATCACAGCGGGGATTCGGTGGCAAATCCGGAGCAGCACAATCCCGTCGAACTGAAAGCCACGCCAGTTCCAGATTCCAGGACCGGCGGGCTTCACGCTGGTGTTGCTGAAGATTTTCCCAATGGTGGAGGAGCGCGCGGCTTTCTGTTCACGGTCGAAGCGCCACAAGGGCGATTGAGCTGGTATTACCAGAATTCCGCCAGTCCCTCGGATCTGACAGTCCCGATCGTGATCGATGGCAAGGACTATGGCGCGCCCCTCGATAATCTGAAAGCAGCCATGAAAGATGCAGGACTGGACTCCGTCGACCTGTGGATCGGTACCGGTGGCGCGGCGATTGCACAGCTCGTGGTACCCGTCATCAAACCGAAGGCATATCTTCCGGTTCATTGGGACGGCTTGTGGGGAGCATTCAACGCGGGTGTTCCCAGTCCATATTCCGATCCGGCACTTGAGAGATTTCTCACTCAATCGAATATCACGTTGATTCGCCCCGGCCAGTACATGGATAAATGGCGGCTGGATCGCGATGGGATTCGCCCCATTGCCAACACCGAAGTAAAGCGAGAGCTCGGGTTTACCGATGCGGCAGCAACACGATGAGCAAGTCCCGCATGGAGGCATTCAGTGACGGAGTGATCGCCATTCTCATCACCATTATGGTTCTGGAATTGACCGGTCCGCACGAGGCAAGTCTGTCTGCACTGCGTCCGTTAATTCCCACGTTTCTCAGCTATGTGCTGAGCTTTATCTATCTCGGTATCTACTGGAACAATCATCACCATTTGCTTCAGGCGGTCCAGCATGTCAAC
>Ga0105248_10006488_pt1 | contig 12829 bp, 11 predicted proteins | sample KBSS34metaG_FD_81524 | JGI IMG/M metagenome (GOLD analysis project Ga0105248, IMG submission 81524) | Switchgrass rhizosphere microbial communities from Kellogg Biological Station, Michigan, USA - KBS S3-4 metaG | ecosystem: Host-associated > Plants > Roots > Rhizosphere > Soil | place... | reverse complement strand
TCGTTACCGAACCGACGCAGCTTGCCGGTCAGTTCGATTTCTCCACGACGGGATTGTTTGTTTTCCGCAGCGGTCGCCCAGGTAGCACAGAGTTTCCCGTGAAGTGGCTCGATAAGACAGGTGCCACTGCCGACCTGATTTCACGATTGGACCCATACATCTTTCCGAAATTTTCTCCGGATGGCACCAGGCTGCTTCTCAACGGCGGCCCAGGCGGCCCTGCCATTTACGAAATTTCCAGCGGCGCATTGTTATCACGAATTGCGAATGCGGCCGCGGCAATGTGGATGCCCGACAGCAAACATCTGCTTGTGCGAAGAGCCACGGACACCGGTCATGTCGTTGTCTTCACTGAGGATGACGGGAAGGGGCACGAACAGGTTCTTTACGAGACCAGGGTACCCTTGACTCTGTCCACTGTTTCGAGAGACGGAACATGGGTGTTATATAGCATACAAGGTGGTATTTGGGGACAACAGCTGGACCTCACCGACCCGGATCATCCGAAGCCAGGCAAGGCACAAGCTCTACTGGATTCACCTGACGCTAATGAAAGCCCCGGATCGTTGTCCCGGGACGGACACTGGATCGCATACACATCAGACGAAACCAACGGCATCCCAGAGGTATGGGTCCGTTCGTTTCCCGATCTCCGCCACAAGGTGAGAATCACTACAGGTTTCTCCATTCAGGGCAATCTCGTGTTTTCCAGGATACGCAATGAACTCTTCTTCGTTGACTCAAAGGGTTATATCTTCGTTGTCGAATACTCCATCCGGGCGGACGAGTTCGTTTCGGAGAAGCCAAGGATGTGGTCTCCGACGCCGATTCGAACATTGGGAGGCGGTGGAAACATGGACCTCCACCCCAGTCGAGATCGTTTCGCGGTATTCCCTCCAGACCCCGCTTCAAAAGAGAGTGGTGTTCACATGACTTTCGTCTTAAATTTTCCCGAATTGTGGAAACGTTAGCTCGATCGGTTTTGGGTGGCGTGTGAGCAGACGAAGGGACAGCGCAGATAGGTCAGGTTTGTGTATCTTCTAATCCCTGAGTGATCCATCGGTGCTCTGATAAGATCCCACCGGTATTTTCATCACTTCATGATCGGAACCATACTCGCACACTACGAGATCACAGCGCTTCTGGGTTCAGGAGGGATGGGAGAAGTGTGGAAAGCCCTCGATACCAACCTCGGCCGCGAAGTCGCGATTAAGACTCTTCCAGCGGAATTCGTCCGGAATACGGAACACCTTGTCCGCTTCCGGCGTGAAGCGCGCGCGGCATCCGCGCTGAATCATCCCAATATCTGCGTGGTGCATGAGTTGGGCAACCACGATGGCCAACTCTTCATTGTGATGGAGCTTCTTCGGGGCGAGACGCTGAAGGAACGGCTGGCGCGCGGCCCGGTGGCGATCGATGAAGCGCTGGACCTGGGTATGCAGTTAGCCGATGGCCTGGACGCTGCGCACAGCACCGGCATCCTCCATCGGGACATCAAGCCTGCGAACATCTTCATCACCGATCGCGGCACGGCCAAGCTCCTCGACTTCGGACTGGCTCGGACCGAAGAGGCTGCTTTAGACGATTCGCCGACGATGGACGCCACCGCGGCGGGCACCGTGATGGGAACCGTCTCCTACATGTCGCCCGAGCAGGCCCGCGGCGAGAAGCTCGACGCACGGTCCGACCTGTTTTCCCTTGGCGTCATCTTCTATGAGATGCTCACGGGCCGCCCCGTTTTTTCTGGAACCACGGCTGTCATATTCGATCAGCTCTTCAACAAAGTCGTCGAATCGCCGACACGTCTCAATCCGAAGATTCCGAAAGAACTGGATAGAGTCGTTCAGGAACTACTGGAGAAAGACAGGGAACATCGTGCTTCCAGCGCCCGTGACCTCAAAACGTCGATCGGACGCATCCGGCGGGGTTCGGGAGCCCGTCCTGCTGTACAACCGGGCAGCGAAGAGAAATCAATAGTTGTCCTGCCATTCGAGAACCTGAGTCCGGATCCGGACAATGAGTACTTCAGCGACGGTCTCACCGACGAGATCATCACGGACCTCTCGCAGATCGGAAGCTTGCGTGTGATCTCGCGCAGCTCGAGCATGCAGCTGAAGGGATCGAGTCAGGATCTCAAGACGATCGCAACTCAACTGAACGTGCGTTACGTGCTGGAAGGCAGCGTCCGCAAGGCCGGCAACGCCGTTCGCGTGACGGCGCAGTTGGTGGATCCCGAATCCAGCCGGCCCCTTTGGGCGGAGAAATACTCGGGCAAGCTCGAAGACATCTTTGAAATTCAGGAGCAGATCTCTCGCAAGATCGTCGATGCCCTGAAGATGCGGCTGTCGCCCGAAGAAGACCGGAAACTTGCGGCGCGTCCCATCGACAACGTCGAAGCATTCGAGTGCTACCAGCGCGCGCGTTACGAAATTTACAGATTTACCGGGGATGGCCTGGACAGGGCTCGCGAGCTGATCGAAACCGCTATCGCGCTCGTCGGCGATAACGAGTTGCTATATGCCTCGCTGGGTACCCTCTACTGGCAGTATGTCAATGCGGCGATCAAGCCGGATGACGGGTACATCGAGCGCGCCGAGGAACTGGCACGAAAAGTATTTTCGTTGAATCCCGATTCCGCCCCCGGGCATGCGTTGATGGGAATGGTTCGGCAGAATCAGGGGCGGCCACAGGAGGCAGTTCGAAGCTTCAAGCAGGCGCTGGCCATTGATCCGAACGACGCATACGCATTGGGGGAACTTGGTCGTGTGTACCAGTGTGTTGGAGCCGAGGCGGAAGGCAGGAAAACCTACGTGGTCGCGCGCAAAGCGGATCCGCTGAGCATGATTCTTCATGCCGGTGTGCTCATAGTGGAGTTGTGGTCTGCCGGAAACAACGAACTGGTGCAGACGGAAGGGTTGCTTATTCTACGCGCTATTCCGGACTTCCCAATCCTGCGATGGGAGGTTGCGATGTCCTTTATCAATGATCGGAGGCCGCAGGATGCCGTTCAGGTCCTGCGCGCTCACTCCGATGAACAGCCGACTTTCGCCGGCCAGGCGTGCCGTTTTCTAAGGCTGGCACTCGAGGGACAGCCGGAGGATGCCAGGTTATGCTTCGATCCGGACCTTCTTGCGCGCGCACGAAACGTGGAGTTCTGGTCCTTCTGGGTCAGCGAAAGCTATGCGCTCATCGGCGAGACGGAACTGGCGATCGATTGGCTGGAAAACGCGTTCCGGAAAGGTTTTTGGAATTATCCCTATGTCTCGACACACAGCACGATCCTCCGGAAGCTCGACGGGCATCCTCGCTTCCAGAACGTCCTGACCCGGATGAAGACCGCGTGGGAACAGTTTGAACCCTAGAATCGGATCCGGCCACACAGGTCATTGGGCATGACTAAAGTCGAGGCAACTTGTCTCCGTCCACATGGATTTTGGATGATGTGCCAAACAGGGACTTGTTCGAGATGCCCGGTACACAACTCCTTGAACTCCATGGAGTGGCAAATGCGGTTTAAATCTGCAGGGGAACAATGCGTTCAGAGTTCTTGCAGGCTCGGCATGAGATTGTTTCCAGGATGATCGTGGATATGGAAGACCAGAATCCTCTCGGTTCGATCGCTCTGCGCATTGTTGGCTTGGTATCTGAGTTTTCTTCTCATAGTCTCTTCACGCATGCCGCCCAGCGCCAGTTCTTATTCAACTCGCGGCTATGAATTTATCTGCCGGATAAAAGCCCTCAATCGTTAATCTCGGTAGACCGCTATCAATAGACGCCTTTTTTGTGCCGCAGCAACGACGGTAACGTTCTCGCGCGAGTGCGCCGGGCTGCCACCGGAGCGCAGTTCGAGGAAATCAACAACGGGCTCGCGCTTCACCTGGTGCGGTCCGGCAATAACAACCTCGCGGGCCTGCTCCAGGCGCTTTCCAACCAGCCGGACGTTTTGTACGTCGAACCGAACTACATCGTTCAGGCAGTGGCGACGCAACCGAATGACACGTCCTATCCCCGCTCTCTGGGGCATGTCCCAAATCGCCGCGCCGAATGCGTGGGAAATTGCAAGGGGGGTACATCGGCGGTGATTGGAATCATCGATTCGGGAATCCATCACACTCATCCGGACCTGTCGGGGAATGTGTGGAATGCTCCGCGCCTTTCACAGTAAACATAGTGGGCCATATCATTAGTTGTCCACAGGGCTCCGATGGCTTCAACGCCATTAACCTGAGTTGTGATCCCACAGACGATTACGGTCACGGCAGCCACGTATCGGGAACCGTCGGCGCCGCGGCTCATAGCTCCTCCTGAACAGTTATTTCAAATATGTGAGAATTTCGCCGGCAATCCGGTATTCCGTTGTCGAGGGTGAGACTTACGTGCCGCGTGATTGTGAGGCAACTCGGGATATTCGCATTTTGCGGGCGGGAGTGTATCAGAACAGCGGAGAAAACAAACTTGTCTGATCCGGCTTGTTAACCATATCAGTACACGCTGATGGACACAGAAGAGAACCGCGTTAGAAATCCCTGTTAACTGGAAGCGGCGGGGATCGTTGTATCTGGTAGCAGCTAAAAAGAGGTACCCGATGCTGCAATAGAGGATATGTCATGAAGATCTGTCATTCGAATCAGGTCCAACGAAGGTGAGAGCGCACTTCCTGCTGGCCGTCGTTTTCGTATTGGTTGCCTTTAGGGCATCTGCTGGGGTTCAGGATTCACGTTCAGTGAATTCATCTGCGTGGATCATTCCCTCTGACGAGGATATACGAAAACTGCTGTCTGATCGCATTGATGTGAACCATCAGGGAGTCGGTATCGTTGTCGGTGTAATCGAACCCCGGGGCCGCCGCGTCATTGCTTATGGAAAAGGAGCCACCGGTAGTTCTCGACCACTGGATGGCGACTCGGTGTTTCAGATTGGCTCAGTGACCAAGGTGTTCACAACTCTGATCCTTGCGGACATGGTAAAGCGAGGAGAATTGGATCTGGACGACCCCGTTTCCAGGTATCTCTCCGGAGTCCGGTTGCCCGAGCTCGGGCGGCCAATTACTCTTCGCGATCTGGCGATGCATACATCGGGTTTGCCGTCGATGCCGACCAATTTCGTGCTGACAAGCCGGCCCAATCCTTATGAGACTTACTCTGTCGATCAGTTATATCGATTTCTTACCGACTACCAATTGGCTCGTGAGCCGGGGGAAAAGTCCGAATACTCCAATCTCGGCGTTTCTCTTCTAGGGCATCTCCTTGCTCGGCGCGCCGCCGTGGACTATGAGACGCTGGTGCGCACGCGCGTTTTGAAGCCACTGGGAATGGACAGCACTTCGATCACGCTCACACCGGATCAGACCCGGCGGCTTGCCATCGGGCACGATATGTACCTTAGGCCTGTAGAACAGTGGAATCTGCCCAACTTACCCGGTTCCGGAGCTCTGCGTTCGACAGCAAACGATATGCTGAAATTTTTGGCGGCAAATCTTGGATACGAAAGCGGACCTATAATCAGCGCGATGGTATTCCAGCGCGAGGTCCGTAAACCGGTGAGCGGAACAGTGCAGCAGGCACTTGGCTGGCAGATCGGCCGGGTCGGGGACGAGGAAATCGTAGCGCACGACGGTGGAAAGCCCGGATATCGAGCCTATGCGGCCTTCAATCCGAGGAACAGGACAGGTATCGTCATCCTCGCTAACGCCAGATCCGATGATCGACTCAGCAATCTCGCGTTACATCTATTGACCGGTCGCCCCTTGCGTCCAACACCAACTGCTCCGAAAGTTCGAAGAGTAGTCTCCTTGAGTCGCAAGGAACTGGATGCCTTTGCCGGCCGCTACCAACTTTCACCGGATGTGGTTCTCACATTGGTTCGCAAGGAAAGCCATCTCCTCATGGATACTACAGGCGACGGCATCTCCGAATTCTTTCCCGAAAAACCAACAGAATTTTTTTCCAATACTGACAATGTTCAAATTCGTTTTGAGGTTGCACCTTCGGGAAGCATCGAGGGTCTGGTACTTCACCAGAATGGAAAAGATTAACGCGCGACGCGAATTCACAGGTAATTCGACATCCTGAAAAGGATTTCTTCGAATGCGATGACTGCCCTCCTGAGTCAGGAGGGCAGCGTGATTGCAAAGCAATCACGCGAGGGGTGGTTCCCAAGCCGCGCTACTGCAGGGTTTCGCTTCGGAACCACCCCGGCGCTTCGCGCCACCCCTCCTGACTCAGGAGGGGAGCCGCGCTACTCACGAATAACTCTATTCATACAGCCCAACGGGTGCAGTTCTGACATGCGTTTGGCGGAATCTCGAGCAGTATCTTTTACGTCGTTGGCGCTGGTACGGGTTTGCGAAGCTTCCTGCCCTGTATCAAAATTTCAGTAACGAGCAGCGGCACCGCCCAGCAGGCCCAGGCCATAATGCCGAGCACCGTCAGTAATGGAAGGCCGGATCCGACCATCGCGACCTGCCCGATTCGGAATGTGACAAACGCGAATGTCACGACGTAGCTTCGGATCGTCCATTCGCGATGCTGATCGAGGAGGCCTTTCCTGATCGCAACGTACGCGAGGCTTGTCGTCGAAATCCAGGCCACCGCAAGAAAGAACAGCCCGGATCCGAAGATGAGGCCGCCGTCGGTCTGCAGAGCCAACCCAATTGCCCCAATGGATCCGATTGTCATGCCGGCCATATAGAGCAAGCCAAGTTTGCGGTGAATGTTCAGTTTCACGTTGTGAAGCCCAAGCCACAGCTGAACTGGACCTGACAACAACGCGATGAGAGCACCAGCGATATGAATCAGCAGCCAACCACGCCTCGGCCAGTAAGCGAACTGGAAATCCTGCAACGTTTGACGCGCAGTGCCTTCCGAACCAAGCATCGCTCGGTATGGAAATGCCGCGATCATGATGAATGCTATCGCGACGAGTGCCGCCAGTCCGATCAGCGCTTTCGTTCCAATTCCGGGAAGGCGTGATGTCGATGAGCCTGCAAATGATGCCATAAGGCCCCCTATGCTAAGAGTTCAGAGCGCAATCGTCAATATTCAACAGGTCAGGGTGAAGTCGACGTCCAGTAGTCCGATTATTTCGCTTCTCTACAGTTGAATTGACTCGCGCTTTCATATCCACCTCAAACGCGACAGTCGCCGCATCCACATTGCGACATATCCTTCATGAGGGGCCTGATTGAACGCGAGATCATGTGTCGAATTGTGGTGGGCCAGAAGCGTCGGCCAGCATCGCCCTCGTGTGGGCTGCAATCGAATTTGTTTTCGGTATTTGAAGAGGACTCATCGCCGGTCATACGCCATTTTTTTGGGTACACTCATTTCAACATGAGGAACCTCGACTTCGCTATTTACTCTATCCATGCCATGTTCTGGGCAGCCTTCATGCTCACCCGCTCTACCGTTCATCGCCGCGATGGAAGCCTCGGGATATCGAAGGAAGCCGAAACCATTCCCGAACGACAGGAGACGACAGTTCCGTACTCGCGAGCGCTGGTTGTATTTCATGCGCTCGCCTTCGCAGTGATGTACGTGGGAATCGCAATCGCGGTTTTCCCGCATCGCGTCCCAGTGTGGTTTACCGGCCAGAGTCTCGTAGGTGCGCTGATCATCGCCGCAAGCGCAGCACTGGTCATATGGGCTCTCGTTCATCTTCGTTCGTGGCGTTTTCGAGCAGCGGTTGACGCCGACCATCAACTCGCCACCAGTGGTCCATTCCGCCTGCTGCGGCACCCCATCTACATGGGACTGAACCTGCTGGCGCTCGGAACTGCAGTCTGGACTCCCACCCCGATGGTTTGGATTGCATTTCTGTTGATGATCATCGGCGGCGACTTGCGCGCACGTGCGGAGGAGACCCTTCTCATCAAAGCTTATGGCCCGACCTATCGCGAGTACTGTTCGCGAACCCGGCGGTTCGTTCCGGGTATCTATTGAAGGTGAAAGCTCTGAGAGTGGAATTCGCGATGGGAATCGCGGGCGTTCTTAAATAATCAGAAACAATCCGCAAGGAGTGATACTTTTCACCTGCTGGATTCGAGGATAGAAGCCGACAATTTCCATAGTTAAGCTGGCTCGACTTCCCGCTTCTGCAAGATTCTTCAATTATTCAAAGGAGCCGCACTCATGACGGACGCAGTGCAGACGATTGGACAGAGAACGGGGCGAGCCGTCAAGAAAGCGATTGCATGGTTGCTGATCCTTGGGGGCCTGGGATGCGCCATTTGGATCTTTGCCGCTCTCAAATTCGTTTACTCCCGAGGGGAGCGTGCTGGATACGTGCAAAAACTCTCGCGGAAGGGATGGATCATCAAGACGTGGGAGGGCGAGCTGGCCATGGTCAATCTGCCTGGTACTCAGCCCGAGATATTTCACTTCACCGTTCGAGACGATGACGCGGTCAAGCAGGTTCAGTCGGGCCTGGGCCAGCGGGTCATTCTGACCTATGAAGAGCACAAAGGTCTCCCAGGAACGCTATTTGGAGAAACATCCTACTTCGTTGTGGGAGCCAAATCTGCTGACGACCCTTCCGCTCCAAAACTGCCTTAGTGTCCGCTCTGGAGCGCAGAATAGAATACGGTTGAATATTCCGGAGTCCGGATGTGGACACAAGACAACGATCGGGATGAATTCGAAGAACCCGCGATGCGGATCGAGCGCTCACTGCGGAGTATGCGCATCATCCGCTTCCGGCGCTCGGCTGAGGGCGCCATGATCCATACCTTTGCCATACACGGTGGGCCGATCGGACGTTCACCGACTCGGATGGATATTTGAACGCTTGCCCCACCGCGCTGACTCGGGCGGGAATGGCCCGGTCGACGCCTCTTCGCCGCAATTCCTCGTGGACGTCCTCCAGATCCGCGAGAGTGCGGCCGCCGAGTGCCGGATGTTGACTCCGGTACGCCTGAGCCTTTTTGGTCAGGTGCTCCCTGTGGCCGGGCGCGGATTCGTCGGCTTCGAATCCGACCGGCGCTTTCCGGCAATAATTCTCAGTCCTGCCGAAGCGCACGCATGGGATCAATGCGTGCGACATGCCGAGCGGGGATATAACCTGCGAGCAACGCCATGCCGATCAACAATCCTGAAACCAGGGCGTACGTCAGCGGATCCAGAGCCTCAACGCCAAACAGCAGGGACGTCATGATCGTCGACAGTCCTGCGGCTCCGGCGAGGCCGAGGATAACTCCTGCTGCAACGAGAGATACGACCTGGCGCAGCAACATCCGCTTCAATGTGGCATCGCGCGCGCCGAGCGCCATGCGGATACCGATCTCTCGCGTTCGCTGAGCCAGTGCATAGCTGATGACACCGTAAATGCCCACCAGACCCAGCAACAGGGCCATTGACGCCGTAATGGCCAACAGCATGAGCGTCAAAGAAGTTCGCGCCATGGATTGAGAGTAGAGTTCGTTCATTGTCTGAACATTGCCCAGCGGCAGATTCCGGTTCACCGACCACACGGCCTTCTGGATTTCCTCCATGAATCCTGTCGTGCCGACGCGATCGCTGCGGACGAAGAACGACATGGTGCGGGTCACATACTGTGCAGTGAAGTCGCCAAAACTCAGGTATACCGTGTCCGGAGCCGGTTGCTCCAGGCCGGCGTGCCGAATGTCGCCGACCACTCCGATGATTTCGAGCCACGGCCTTGTCGGACCACTTCGCAGATGCCTGCCCAGTGACGCAGAGGCGGAGCCCCATTCCCTGCGTGCGAGGGATTCCGAAATCACGACCGCCGGGAGTTTGTTATAGACGTCATTCCACTCGAACGTGCGCCCCGCGACGAGCGGTGTCCGCCAGCTCTCAAAAAGCCCCGGCGAAATGTATCGGAATTCCAGACCACGCGGCGCCGGTTTGTCCTCGAAATAGAAAGGCCCTCCCATTCCACCCGCGGTCATTGGCCGCCTGGAAGAGAATCCGACCGACTCGACCCCGGCAATTTCGGATAACCGGTTCTGGATGTCGTTTTGCATCCGGATCACCTGGTCGAAGTTCGGTACGGCGGCTTGAGGAATGGAGATCGTTGCAATTTGGATTTTCTCGGAATATGTCAGGCCTGGATTCACCTGGCGCAGCGATTGAAACGTTCGGATCATCAAGCCGGCCGCGACGAGCAGGACGAGAGACATCGCCACTTGCGCCACCACCAGCACACTTCGTACGCGGTGGCGCTCGCGGCTCGGCGTGTTGGAGCGGCCGGCGCCTCCAGGCAGCCGGACTATATTCGGGCCTGCAAAACTAACGGCTGGGATTAAGCCGAGCAGTAGACCGCTACATAGGGAGACTGTCAGCGTGAAAGCCACGACGGTTCGATCAATTGTCACCTGGAGGGCGTAGGGCAAATGCTCTGCCGCCAGCGAGAGGAACAGCGGCAACGTCGCCGTTGCCAACGCCAGTCCCGCTAAACCGCCGGCCAGTCCAATCATTGCGCTTTCCACCAGCAGGTTGCCGGCGATGCTTCGGGCCGAAGCCCCGAGGGCCGTCTGAATCGCAATCTCCTCGTGGCGCCGATCCGTGCGCACGATTTGCAGATTCGTGACGTTGGCGCACGCGATCAACAGCAGGATTCCAATGGTTCCCATCAGAATCCACAAGACATTGCGCAGGTCCCCCACGACACTGTCTTTCAGGAACCGCAGATTTGGGGCGAATTGCGAATTCTCCAGTTGGGCTCGCGTCACCCAGGGAGCCGGAGGAAACGTACTGTGCAGGATCGGTATCATACGTCTCACGTCGGCAGAGGCTTGGGTCAGGGTGACGCCGTCTTTGAGTCTGGCAATCCCTCGCTCTCCGATCTCGCCCGCCCATGCAAGCGCGCGGACCAGTTGCACCGGTGTGAGGATGTCGGCCGGCTGTTGATCGAATCGGAATCCACGCGGCAATACTCCAATGACTTCAGTCGGCGTTCCATCAATGACGAGGGTTCGACCCACCACGTCGGGGCTTCCATTGAATCGCCTTTGCCAGTAGTCGTCAGAAAGAATGACGGTCCTGGCGCTTCCCGGCTGGTCGTCGGCCGCCGTGAATCCACGCCCGAGCGCCGGCTTGACTCGCAGGGTCGGCAGGAATTCATAAGTGGCTCGCAGTGCGCGAACCTCCTCCGGATTTCCTGAGCCGTTAACTGTGGCGGTCCCGGCGAACCATAGTGCGACCGACTCGAACGTTCGATTGTTGTCGCGGTAAGCGAAGTAAATTGCCGGCGACGCATTGACCCTGTCCGCACCCTTTTGACTGTGCTCGAGCGCAATCAAACGATCCGACCGTTCAAAGGGAAGCGGCTGAATCAGGATTCCGTTGACGACGGCGAAGATCGCCGTCGTCGCGCCGATCGCAATGGCAAGTGTGACGAGGATGGTGAACGTGAATCCCGGCGTCTTCGCGAGCCTTCGGAGGTTTTGATGTACCTGGAGCATGCTGTTCTCCGTTTTCTGTTTTGAAGGTGGCCTGCACGGGTCGGGCCATCGCCGAACTTCATTGTACTCGCCGCTTTCCTGGCGACGTCATTGCGGAACATGTCCGCAATTGGGATGCGAATTCCTAAAAGCGGACACCCGCCTGCTTCATTCAAGCGCCGGCATGGAAACGTTTGAAGGAAATGTTGGATAGATTTCGGCACACGAAATTCAATCGTTCCCCGACACCGGGGCATTCCGCACCTTTCAACGCGGAACGCGCACGGCGTCATCTCCTGGTGGAACGCTGTCCACGCCGGAGGAGCATCACTCGGTGCGCAAAGCAGCCATGGGGTCCAGACGAGAAGCTCTTCGGGCCGGCAGGAAACCGGCAACAAGAGCGGCGAGCAGAAGCGCACCCACCGCAATGATCATCGTCAGAGGATCGTCCGGGATAACTCCTTCGAACTCCGTCGCGGCATACCGCGTTGTAACGATCGCCAGCGGCAGGCCCACAACAATTCCTCCCCCCGCGAGGACAAGCGCCTCCATCAAGACCATGGCCACCGCCTCACTTCGGCCCATACCGAGCGCGATGCGGATTCCAATTTCCTTCGTCCGCCGTGCAACGCTGTTGCTCACCACGCCGTAGAGCCCGACGACTGCCAGTAGCAAGGCCAGGGCGCCAAAAGAAGCTGCCAGAGTGGACACGAGGCGAACGTCAATGAGAGTGGAATCGATTTGCTCGGAGAGTGTCCTTTCCCGAATGGAAACACTTCCGATTTGGGATCTCAGCGTCGATCGAATTGACGAAGCCGCTACCTCCGGATCGATTTCTGCGCGGACAAGAAACTCCATCGGCACTCCCCATTGCTGGAAAATGTTGTAATACACCGTCGGCTGCATCGCCTGCCGGACATCCTCGTATTTCGTGTCGGCGACGACGCCGACGATTTCCATTGGCGTGTTCCGCTGCTGGATCACTCGGCCTAGTGGTGGCGTCTGGCCGAAATAGCGCTGTGCGAATGTCTGATTGACGAGTACTACTCGATGTTGGCTGTCGGAGTCCGCCGCATTGAAATCCCTTCCGGCCAGAATGGGCGTCTTTAACGTTGCGAAATGGTTCTCGCTGATGCGGTTCACGTAGACGCCCCGGGCAATAACATCTCGCGCCGCCCCACTATCAAAAACAAAATCCAGATTTGTACCGGATCCACCCGAAATCGGCGGGAACCGGTGCAGGCTGGCTGCCTTCACTCCAGGGAGGGCTTCAAGTCTCGCGATCAATTGAGGGGCGAGCGCCCTCAGCTCTTCGGGAGTATGTCCGCTGCCAAATGGATCGACATTGACGATCAGGACGTTCGTGGGATCAAAGCCCAAATCGATGGAATAGAACGAGTGGAGCGTCCGCAAAAACATACCGGCGCCAAG
>Ga0105248_10006485_pt1 | contig 12832 bp, 11 predicted proteins | sample KBSS34metaG_FD_81524 | JGI IMG/M metagenome (GOLD analysis project Ga0105248, IMG submission 81524) | Switchgrass rhizosphere microbial communities from Kellogg Biological Station, Michigan, USA - KBS S3-4 metaG | ecosystem: Host-associated > Plants > Roots > Rhizosphere > Soil | place... | reverse complement strand
TGCATCCGCGAGAAAGTGACGATCGCAACCGCTGGTTACCTTCTCAATCCCAACGGCGAGCGGCACCTGAAGTCGCCCGACGAGATGATCCGGCTCTTTTCGCGCTGGCCGCACGCGATCGCGGCGACACGTCAGTTCGCAGACTTGCTCCACTTCAGCCTCAACGAACTTCGCTACGAATATCCCAAGGAGACGGTGCCCGAGGATCGCACGCCGCAACAGCATCTGGAGCATCTCACCTGGGAAGGAGCGAAGCAGCGCTGGCCAGGCGGAATTCCCGACAAGGTCCTGAAGCAGCTCAATGACGAGCTGCCGCTGATCGAGAAACTCGACTTCGCGCGCTACTTCCTGACCGTCCATGACATCGTCGCCTTCGCACGCCGTCTTGATCCGCCGATCCTGTGCCAGGGACGCGGCTCGGCGGCGAACAGCGCGGTTTGCTATTGCCTCGGCATCACCGCGGTTGACCCGGCAACGAGTGACCTGCTGTTCGAGCGGTTCATCTCCGAGGAGCGCAAGGAGCCGCCCGACATCGACGTCGACTTCGAGCACGAGCGGCGCGAGGAAGTGATCCAGCACATCTACGACAAATATGGCCGCGATCGTGCCGGGATCGCCGCGACGATCATCCATTACCGGCCGCGCTCAGCGATCCGGGAGGTCGGCAAGGTGATGGGTCTTTCCGAGGACGTCACGGCGGCGCTCGCCTCGACGATCTGGGGTCATATGGAGCCGGAGCTGGAAGATGCGCGCGCCAACGATGCCGGACTCAACCTGTCCGACCCGCATCTCAGGCGCACGGTGAAGCTCGCCGAGCAGCTGGTCGGCATGCCGCGGCACCTCTCGCAGCATGTCGGCGGATTCATCCTGACCGAGCGACCGCTCACCGAAACGGTGCCGATCGGCAACGGCGCGATGGATGATCGAACCTTTATCGAATGGGACAAGGACGACATCGAAGAGCTTGGCATCCTCAAGATCGACGTCCTTGCACTCGGCATGCTGACCTGCATCCGCAAATGCTTCGACCTTATCGAACAGCATCATGGCGAGCGCTTCGAGCTCGCTACAGTCCCGCAGGAGGTACCGGAGGTCTATGACATGCTGTGCCGCGGGGACTCGCTAGGCGTATTCCAGGTAGAGAGCCGCGCGCAGATGAACATGCTGCCGCGCCTCAAGCCCCGTCGCTTCTATGATCTGGTGATCGAGGTCGCGATCGTTCGACCAGGGCCGATCCAGGGCGACATGGTGCATCCCTATCTGAAGCGCCGCGGCGGCAAGGAGCCGGTGACCTTCCCCTGCCCCGACCCCGAGCATGGGGAGCCCGATGAGCTGGAGAAAATCCTCGGCCGCACGCTCGGCGTTCCGATCTTCCAGGAGCAGGCGATGAAGATCGCGCTCGATGCTGCAAGGTTCAGCTCGGAAGAAGCGAACAAGCTCAGGAAAGCGATGGCCACGTTCCGGTCGAAGGGGAATATCGCAGCCCTCGAGGAAAAGATGGTCGGTCGGATGGTAGCGCGCGGCTACGACCGCGACTTCGCCCAGCGCTGCTTCGACCAGATCAAGGGCTTCGGCGAATATGGCTTCCCCGAAAGCCACGCGGCGAGCTTCGCGCACCTCGTCTACGTCTCGAGCTGGCTGCGGTGGAAATATCCGGCGGCGTTCGCCTGCGCCCTCCTGAACTCGCAGCCAATGGGTTTCTATGCGCCGGCGCAGATCGTCCGCGATGCGAAGCAGCATGGTGTCGAGGTCCGCGAGGTCGACGTTAATCTGAGCGAGTGGGATTGTACGTTGGAAGATGGAGCGATGAGGTTGGGCCTGCGCCAGATCGAAGGATTTCAACGCGACGCAGCGGCCAGGCTGGAAGCGCGGCGGCCCTATCGCACTGTCGAGGAATTGCGCAGTCGCGGCGGCGTACCGGTGCATGCGATCCAGAGGCTCGCAGCGGCTGACGCTTTCCGATCGTTGAGTCTCGACCGCCGTGCCGCACTATGGGATTCGCGGGCGCTGCGGCAGGCTCCGGATCTGCCGCTGTTCACCTATGCACAAGAGCGCGAAGAAGGCGCGGAAAGCGAACCCGCAAAGCTTCCGGTCATGCCGCTTTCCGAGCATGTCGTGAACGACTACCAGACCCTTCGGCTAAGCCTGAAAGCCCACCCGATGGGCTTCCTGCGCGAGGATTATGCGCGCAGGAAGTTCGTCACTGCCGCTCAGCTGAAGAGCATCCGCGACGGCAAGCGCCTGTCGATCGCCGGCCTGGTGCTGATCCGGCAGCGGCCGGGAAGCGCCAAGGGCGTGGTCTTCATCACGATCGAGGATGAGACCGGCGTCGCCAACCTCGTCGTCTGGCCCGACGTGTTCGAAAAGCAACGCAAGATCGTGATGGGCGCAAGGTTGATGGCGGTGCAGGGGATCGTTCAGCGCGATCCGGACAGCGATGTCATCCACGTGGTCGCCCGGAGGCTCGAGGATCATAGCCGCATGCTGCGCCACCTTAGCGATGACGCCTTGCCTTCCACCCTTTCGCAAGGAGACGCCGCCGGGAGCTGGAGAGCGCCGGCTGCAAGGCACCCGCGCGACGTCGAGATTATCCCGAAAAGTCGGGATTTCCATTGATCCCGGTTCATGCTCCGGAAAGCTCAGCGTTCCATTTTGGCCACAAAATGCAGCTAAGACGATGATCATGAAACAGATTCTCGCAAAGGCAGGCTTCGCGCTCCTTGCACTCAGCATGCCCATCGCGGCGACGGCGCAGAGCCTCGAAGGCAAATGGGCGAACCCGAAACGCAGCGTGATCGTCAATGTCGCGCGTTGCGGCAGCGCCTATTGCGGAACGGTAACCTGGGCCACCCAGAAGAACCGCGACAAGGGCGCGACACCCGGTACCCGCGTGCTGAGCGACCTTCGGCCGGACGGCGACGGTACCTACAAGGGCCGTGCCTTCGAACCGAAGCGCAATATCAACGGATCGGCGATCGTCCGGCAGGTCGGCGACGATGTCATGATCGTCAAGGGATGCTCGCTCATGGGGCTGTTCTGCAAGGAACAGCGCTGGACCCGCGTCAGCTAAGAGCGACACCCTCGGCAGCGATCTCGCCCGACAACACCGCATTCTGGAGCGCGCTCATTTCGTCCGCCCAGTATCGATCGGCCGTGAAATGGGGCGAGCGATTGCGGACTGCAGCCTGGATGGCCTGGAGCCGGGGCGAGGTCTTGAGCGGGGCATGATAGTCGATGCCCTCGGCTCCCGCCATCAACTCCACCGCAATGACGCCTGCCGCATTGCGCGCGATCTGAGCGGCCTTGCGAGCCGCGATTGGGGCCATCGACACGTGGTCCTCCTGGCCCGCCGAGGTCGGGATCGAATCGACGCTTGCCGGGAAAGCGAGGCTCTTGTTCTCGCTGACCAGAGCAGCGGCAGTGACCTGAGGGATCATCAGGCCCGAGTTCACACCTGAATCCTGCGTCAGGAATGCCGGCAACCCGCTCATCTTCGGATCGACGAGGACGCTGACGCGTCGCTCGGAAATCGAGCCGACTTCGCATAGCGCGATCGCGATGGTGTCGGCGGCAAAGGCGACAGGCTGCGCATGAAAATTGCCCCCGGAAATTGCCGTGTCTTCGTCAGCAAAGACAATCGGGTTGTCGGTGACGGCCGCGGCTTCGATGGTCAGCGTGCGCGCGGCGTTCTGCAAAAGATCGAGCGAAGCGCCCATGACCTGCGGCTGGCAGCGGAAGCTGTAGGGGTCCTGCACACGGCTGCAGGCGACATGACTGGTCAGGATCTCGCTGCCCTCGAGGAGGTCGGTGATGGCGGCGGCGACACGAATCTGCCCCGGCTGTCCGCGCAATGCCGATATGCGCGGGTCGAACGGTTTTGCGCTGCCTTTCAGCGCATCGACCGAAAGAGCACCGGCGGCAATTGCCGCGGCGAAAACCCGCTCGCCGTGGAACAAGGCGTCAAGCGCCAGGGCACAGCTCGCCTGCGTTCCGTTGATCAGCGCGAGACCTTCCTTGGGGCCCAGCTGAAGCGCTTGAAGGCCGAGGCGTTGGAGCGCTGCTGCTGCCGAGATGATTTCGCCGGCGACGTCGATCCTGCCGTAGCCCATGAGCGCGGAAATAAGATGCGCGAGTGGCGCGAGGTCGCCCGATGCGCCGACGCTGCCCTGCGCTGGAATGAGCGGCATCGCGTCAGCATCGAGCAGGCGCTGAAGCGCTTCGATGACCAGCGGCCGCACGCCCGAATGACCTCGTCCGAGGCCCAGTAGCTTAAGGACAATCATAAGGCGGGTGACGTGACGTGGCAGTGGATCGCCGAGGCCCGCGCTGTGCGACAGGATCAGGTTCGTCTGCAGCTCGGCGAGCCGATCGTTAGGGATGCGGGTATTGGCGAGAAGCCCGAACCCCGTGTTGACGCCGTAGACGGTCTCACCGCCGGCGACGATGCGCTCGACGGCGGCGGCGGATTCGTTCACTCGCTGCATCGCCGCATCGTCGAGGCTCGATTGCTCTCCGAGCCAAAGCTGCCGCAAGTCGTCTAGGGCGACTTTCTCCGGATTGAGCTTCACGCGTTCACCATTGGCAGGTCGAGACCCTGCTCCAAAGCGCAGTCGATCGCGATGTCGTAACCGGCATCAGCGTGTCGCATGACTCCCGTGCCGGGGTCGTTCCACAATACGCGCTCGAGCCGGCGGGCGGCATCCTGCGTGCCATCCGCGACGATCACCATGCCGGCATGCTGCGAATAGCCCATGCCAACCCCGCCGCCGTGGTGGAGCGACACCCAAGTGGCGCCGGACGCGGTATTCAACAGCGCGTTGAGCAGCGGCCAGTCGCTGACCACGTCGCTGCCGTCCTGCATGCGTTCAGTTTCGCGGTTGGGCGAGGAAACGCTGCCGCTGTCGAGATGATCGCGGCCGATGACTATCGGCGCGGAGACTTCGCCCTTGCTCACCATCTCGTTGAAGGCAAGGCCGAGACGGTGCCGCTGGCCAAGCCCCACCCAGCAGATGCGCGCCGGCAGGCCCTGAAACGCGATTCGCTCGCGAGCCATGTCGAGCCACCGGTGGAGGTGCGGATCGTCGGGTATAAGCTCCTTTACCCGCTGGTCGGTGCGGTAGATGTCCTCGGGATCGCCGCTGAGCGCCGCCCATCGGAACGGGCCGATGCCGCGGCAGAAAAGCGGGCGGACGTAGGCAGGCACAAAACCCGGAAAATCGAAGGCGTGGGCGACGCCGTCGTCGAAGGCCTCCTGACGGATATTGTTGCCATAATCGAATGTCGGCACACCCATGGCCTTGTAAGCGAGCATGGCTTCGACGTGGCGGGCCATCGAATGGCGCGCGGCCGCGGCAACAGCAGCAGGGTCTCGTTCCCGCATCTCCTGCCATTTGGCGACGGTCCAGCCGGCAGGGCAATAGCCATTTGCCGGGTCATGAGCGCTGGTCTGGTCGGTGAGCGCGTCCGGCCTGATTCCGCGCTCCAGCATTTGCGGAAGGATCTCGGCCGCGTTGCCGAGCAGGCCGACGCTGGTCGGCTCCGATGCCGTGCGGATGATGTCGAGCGCTTCGTCGATCGTCTCTGCGCGGCGGTCGAGATAGCGCGTCTCGAGCCTCTTCTGGATGCGGCTCTCCTGGACCTCGATCGCGATGCAGTGCGCCCCGGCCATGACGGCTGCGAGTGGCTGCGCGCCGCCCATGCCCCCGAGCCCGGCCGTCAGGATCCAGCGGCCTTCAAGATCCCCGCCATAATGCTGCCGGCCCATTTCGGCGAAGGTCTCGTACGTGCCTTGCACGATGCCTTGAGTGCCGATGTAGATCCAGCTGCCGGCCGTCATCTGGCCGTACATCATGAGACCCTTGCGATCGAGTTCGTTGAAGCACTCCCACGTTGCCCATTTGGGTACGATGTTCGAGTTGGCGATGAGCACGCGCGGGGCGTCCCGGTGCGTTCGAAAAACGCCGACAGGCTTGCCGGATTGGACGAGCAGGGTCTGGTCTTCGTCCAGCCGCTCGAGCGTCTCGACAATCTTGTCGAAGCATTCCCAGTTGCGGGCAGCGCGGCCGATTCCGCCGTAGACGACGAGGCTCTGCGGGTCCTCTGCGACCTCGTCGTCGAGGTTGTTCATCAGCATCCGGACCGCCGCTTCGGTCGTCCAGGCCTTTGCCTTGATCTCGTTCCCGCGCCGCGCGCGGATATGGCGGCTGTTGTCGCGTCGATCGGTCAAATTGTCCCCGCTTGTAGCTCGGGGCAGCCTCTAGCCCTTCGCGCGGCTCGACCCAAGTGGCGAGGCTGCAACGCCTCCGAGCTAGGCCTGCTCGCCGGCGAAAATGCGCCGCTCCGGTCCAGGAAGACCGATCCAGTAGCCAAGTTCGGCGAGACTCTCGACGCGCCAGACGCATAGGTCGGCCTGCTTCCCTACCGCGATGCTGCCAATCGTGTGCGCAAGGCCGAGAGCACGCGCGGCATTGATGGTCATGCCGGCAAGCGCTTCCTCCGGAGTCAGCCCGAACAGGGTGCACCCCATGTTCATCGCCAGCGTCGGCGACAATAACGGCGACGTCCCGGGATTGCAGTCGGTCGCGAGTGCGATCGGCACCTTGTGCTTTCTCAGAAGCGCGACCGGCGGCTTCCGTTCCTCCTGCAGCGCATAATAAGCGCCGGGAAGGAGCACGGCGACGGTTCCGGCGGCAGCCATGGTCTTGGCGCCGGCCTCGTCGAGATGTTCGAGATGATCGGCAGACAGCGCCCGATAACGCGCCGCCAGCGCTGCTCCGTGCTGGTTCGATAATTGCTCGGCATGGAGTCTGACAGGAAGGCCATGATGCGCGGCGGCCTTGAACAGGCGCTCGACCTCTTCTGGAGTGAAGGCGATGCCTTCGCAAAATGCGTCGACGCTGGTCGCAATTCCCTGCTTCGCCGCTGCCGGGATGAGCTTGTCGACGATCTCGCCGACGTAATGCGCGCGACGGTCGCGCTGGTCGGCGGGAAGCGCGTGCAGCGCAAGCAGCGTCGGTACGATCCGCACTGCCGCGCCCTCGCCGAGCTCGCTCGCGATCTTCACCAGGCGAAGCTCGTTCTTCGGATCGAGCCCGTAGCCCGACTTGATCTCGACCGTCGTGCAGCCGCCGCTCATCAGCGCCCGGAGCCTGCGACGGCCTTGGTCAAGCAGCTGCTCGTCCGAAGCCGACACGGTGCGCTTCACCGTCGAGGCAATTCCGCCGCCGGCCTTCGCGATCTCCTCGTAGCTTGCACCGGCGCGGCGCATCGCGTGCTCGTCCGCGCGTGTTCCGCCGAAGATGAGATGCGTGTGGCAATCGATGAGACCGGGCGTGACCCACGCGCCTCCGAGCGCAATGACTTCCTTGGCGCGAAAACCTGCGAGCTCGGTCCGCTTGCCGACGCGCACGATCTCGCCGTCGGCGATCCCGATTGCCCCGTTCTCGATCGTGCCGAGCGGGTTACCGGCACTGGTCCCCTCGAGGGTCGCGATATTGCAGTCGACGAGCAGCCGGTCCCACATGCCTCTGCCCTTAGGCGAGCGCGGCTGTTAGGGTCCAGCCATGAGCGCCTGGCCGAACCTTTCCGATCTCATCGTGGGCGTCGAGACGAGCGCGCCGGTCGGTCTCGTCGGCGCGCCTCTGGCCGTGGGCTCGGTCACCCCCGGGAGCTGCGATCAGGCCCCCGCCCTCCTGCGCAAGACGCTGCGCCGCATCGGACGCTATGACGTCGAAACGGGCCGGGAAATTTCAACGAAGGTCGCCGATCGTGGCGACGTCGAGATTGCGGGGCTGTCGATCGAGGAAGCAACCGGGCCAATCACCGATGCCGTCAGAACCAGCGCCTCGCTGCACCAGCTGACGCTCCTGGTGGGCGGCAACAACGCCGTGACACGCCCCGGCGTGCGGGGGCTCGGCCTGCCTCTCGAAAAGATTGGCCTCATCACGCTCGACGCCCATTTCGACATGCGCGATACGCTTGAGGGTCTTAGCAACGGCAACCCCGTGCGCGCGCTGGTCGAAGATGGCCTGCCGGGTGCGAACATCGCGCAAGTCGGCCTCGCCAGCTTTGCAAACAGCCGCAAAATGCATGCCGACGCCCAACAGGCTGGCAATCTCGTCGTGACAATCGGCGAGGTGCGAAGGCTCGGCATTGCGCGTGCAATCGACAAGGCGCTCGAACATGTCGCGCATTGCGAGGCGATCGTTGTCGACTGCGACATCGACGTCGTTGATCGCTCGCAATTCCCTGCTGCGCCCGGGGCCCGGCCGGGCGGCATGGCCGCCCACGACTTTTTCTACGCCGTTCGCCGGCTGGCCTCCGAGCACCGGGTGCGCGTCATCGACCTGACTGAATGGGATCCGCCCCTGGATCCAACCGATCTTAGCGCTTTGACCGCTTCCCGCTGGATCGCCGAGTGCCTTGCGGGCTTCGAGGAGCGGGACGCCTAGATCCCCGTTGCGGCGGATCGGGGGTGACGATCACTTCCTTGTGCGAAACCTTGCGGACGCATTCCCACGGAATGCGGCGACCGTGGTTTTTTCCAGTGAGCCGCTCGATAAAACCGCCGGCGCCGCAGCCGATTGCAACGATCTGCCCTCCATCGGCGTGAACTTCATGGACCCGGCCGAGCGTCTTGCCGTCCAGCGTCCTCACCTTGGCATCGCGAAGATCGGTAAGCCGCATCACAGCGCTCCCCAGCGCGGGATCCATGCCCGCACCTTGTCCTCGACCGAGTGAAGCTTGAGTTCCTCGGCCTTGCACCCAAGCTTCACGACGGCGCCGATTTCGACAATCCTATCGGCCGGCACGCGCGCAATTCGATCTCCCGCGGTCTTTTGAACTATCCAGAACAACCAGTTCGGCATGCGCCCGGCATATGCGCCTGGTCCGACAAGCAGCGCCTTGATGCGCATCTCCTTGCCTGCGCTCCCGGCGAATTCCACGTCGTCGACGATGCCGCACCAGCGCTCGTCAATGTCGATGATCGGAAGGTCGAGCAGCTGGCTGACGAGCTTGATCGGGCCACCGACCTTCATGCCTGACCTCCCGATGTGACAAGAAAGAGAGGGACAGCTGCGATGGCGGCCGCGGTGATGATCGCGAAGTAGAACCAGCCTAGCACCTTGGCGAACCGCTTGTTCGCGTGCTTGCCCATGTAGCTCTTGTCCCCTGCCAGCAACATCAGTGGCAGGTAGGTCAACGGCAGGACAATGATCGAGAAGATGACTGCGTATTCGACCAGCTGCATGACGTCGACGCCCGTGAGGGTAATCGCGAAGGCAAGCAGGAACAGGACGATCCAGGCGAGCGTGAAGCGCGGCGCTTCAAAGGGCTTCTTGTGGCGGCCCCACTCCCAGCCGAAGAACTGCGAGACGGCGTAGGCGTTCGCCATGCAGGTCTCCACTGCGGCACCTGCCACTGCGAAAAGCATTCCAAGGAGGGCGAGGAGGAGTCCGGTTTTCCCGAACGGAATCCCCGCCTGGAGCGCGGCCGTCCCGGGGACCTCCGGGCCAACATTGACGGGTCGAAACATCTGCGCGGAATTGACGAGGATAGTGATTGCGAGGAGCGAGCCAAGCCCCATGCCGAGGACTGCCGTCACGCGGTTGGTCAGCAGGTCCTTGGGTCTCCATTGTTCCTCAATTCCCCCGGACGAATAGAAGTAGGCCTCATAAGGGAACATCACGGCGCTGAGGATCGCGACGCCGAAATAGGCGAACTGCAGCAGCTTGGTCTGGCTGATGTCCGGCGGTACCTGTGGCACGAAGCCGCCGGCAATTCTGGCCCAGGGCGGGTGAATGGCGACGAGTGCCACTGCGAAAACGATCATCAGCAGGCCCAGAAGGCCGTAGCTCCGTTCGATCCATTTGAACGGCAGGAGCCAGATCGACGCCATCAGGAAGAGGACGCTTACACCGGCCATGACCAGGTAGGGTGCGCCGGTGAGGTAATGCAGAATGAGGCCGATTCCGCCGACTTCGGCCGCGCAGGTGATGAGCGTACTGACGAGCGAGGCGAACAGCGTCACCAGCCCCAGCTTCAGACCGAGCCGGTGGCGCATCAGGTTAAAGACCGGCTGGTGGGCCACGGCGGCGACCCGGCCGCACATCTCGCCGAAGACCATGATTCCGATCGTCGAGAAAGCGAAAACCCAGATGAGGGCGAAACCGAAGAGCGATCCCGCCTGCGCGGCGAATATGAGCTCGCTGATGTCGACGAAGCCGCCGACCGCAGTCATGATGCCGAGCGTCAGTTCAAGCGGATTCAAGATCGCTCTCGATCTGCTTCAGCTTGTCGGAATGGACGCGGAGTTCCTCGGGCGGGGCATCGTCGGGCTGAACGAGGAGGGCTCGGATTTCCCGTGCATAGCGGCTGTCGGGTTGTGTCAGCGATGATTTCGTCGCCTGAAGCTGTTCGCGCAACTGCTGTCGCATCGTCCTTACGTAGGTCGCGCTGAGCCGGCCCTTCGCGGCCTGCTCGTTGACCAGCGCCCATTCCGCTCCGAGCGATCGCGCTTTGCCGATCGCCGGCAGGTCGGCGACAGGGCCTTTCGAGCAACCGGCAATGAGCGCCCCGACAATGAGCAGCGACCAGCGCAACATGCGTCTCACAACCGTTCCGGAGACGGACCGTTCCGCTCAGCCCTGCGTCGATGCGATGCGCCTGCCCTTGTCCGACAAGGTTCTGAAGGTGATGGAGAAGCGAAGCTGTTCGCCCGGCGAGATGCTGTGCTCCCAGTCCTGCCGCGCCTCCCCCGAAAGAAGATAGGCCGACCGGGGCTCGAGTTCGAGATTCGCCCGGCGAAAACCGCGACCGATCCGCTGCCGGAACCGCAGGGTCGCGGTCGTGTTCAGCGAAATCCCGACGACCTCCTCGAACACGTCGCGATCGCGATGCCATCCGATGCCCGCACCGGGATCGTAGCGGGCGAGAAGAACGTGGACGAAATCCTGCGGCGCAATTCCGGCGAAGGCGGCAGCGCTTGCGCGCACCCCCTCAAGCCATTGAGGGATCGGCTCTGCAGGCGTGAAAGTCGCGTCCTCGAAATCATAGCGCCAGCCGAAGCTTTGGGTGCGCCGATTGCCAACCCACCCGTGGAAACGGAACGGCGCCAGCTCGATGCCGGCGAGATGGGCGAGGAGCTGCTGTTCCTCGCCGTGGCTGATCACGCTTTCACTCACCCGCAGGCCTGCGATCAACGGTGTTTCGAAGAGCAGGCTCATGAGCCGAACAGCTCCTTGAGCTGCGAGGGTCGAAGTTCAGGCGCAAGTTGATCGAACGTACACTGCTTCGGATCCTTGTCGGGCCGCCACCGGAGGAACCCGGTACCGTGGCGGAAGCGGCTGCCGGTCACCTGGTCGTAACGAACCTCGACGACGAGCACAGGCTCGAGCGGCTCCCAGGCCATCGACCGAGCATTATTCCAGCGGCTCGGCCCGCCTGGCGCATTTCCGGTGAAGCCCGGCGGTTTGATCAGCGCTTCGAGCTTCTTGGTGAGCGCCGAGCGCTCCGCCGACGGGATCGCAGAAGTGAAGCCGACGTGATTGAGCCGTCCAACCTCGTCATAAAGGCCGAGGAGAAGCGAGGCGACTTCGTGCTTCTTTTCAGCATAACGGAAACCGCCGACCACGCAGTCCGCGGTGCGCTGTTGCTTCACCTTGATCATCGCCCGCTCGCCCGAGCGATATTCGAGATCGGAGCGCTTCGCGATCACCCCGTCGAGTGCGCCGCCGCTTCGTTCCAGCCAGCCGACGGCCACGTCGTGGTCGCACGTCATTGGCGAGAGGTAGAGGCCCGGCGCCTCATTCTTACGAAAGAAGCCCTCGAGCCGCTTGCGCCGCTCTAAGAGCGGCAAACCTGCGAGGTTCTCGCCATCGAGTTGGAGCAAGTCGAACGCCATCAGCTGCGCGGGTGTTTCCTTAGAGAGCTTGCGGACGCGGCTCTCGGCGGGATGGAGTCGAAGCTGCAGCGCGTCAAAAGAGAGGGCGTCGCCGATAGGGATGATCAGTTCACCGTCGAGCAGGAAATTCCTGCCTCTCAAGCCGTGGAGCATGTCGACCACTTCCGGGAAATAGCGTGCAAGCGGCTTGCCCGACTTTGACGTGAGCGTGATTTCCTTGTCGTCGCGATAGGCGAGGCATCGAAAGCCGTCCCACTTGGGCTCGAACTGCCAGCCCTTGCCGTCCGGCAAATGAGCGGCGAGCAGAGCTTCCATCGGCGCGGGGACGTTATTGGTCTTCACTCGACGACAATCGCCAGCGGCTTCCAGTCGTTCCCGTTGCGCGCTTTCGCAAGCTCGTTACGCTGCCGTACGAACTTGGAAGGGACGTCAATGAACTTCGATCCAAACGTCGCAACGGCGCGATACATCGACAGCCTCGGCCCGGCAGCCTTGCAGAAGGCGCACGATTATACCGTGGGCAAGGAGTGGATGCTGCTGTGGGCGTTGCTTGTCGCCGCAGCGGTAACCGGGTTGATCGTGAAGTCGGCCATCCTCGATCGCCTCGGCTCCAAGGTTTCGGACCGGCGCAGCAACCTGCGGGCATTCCTCGTCGCGATTGTTTATTTCGTCGTCTCAGCAGTGCTGGCGCTGCCTTGGACGCTCTACGAAGATTATTTTCGCGAGAAGAGTTACGGTCGAACGAGCCAACCTCTGGGCGATTACCTTGGCCAGCTGGGGTTGATTACGCTCATCACGGCGGTCCTCGGCGGGCTTTTCATGATGGGCGTCTACTGGCTGATCCGGCGGACCGGTAAACGCTGGTGGCTGTGGTCGGGCGCGCTTGCCGCTCTAGCCTTCTCGTTTGTAATCCTGCTCGCTCCGGTCGCC
>Ga0105248_10006481_pt1 | contig 12836 bp, 3 predicted proteins | sample KBSS34metaG_FD_81524 | JGI IMG/M metagenome (GOLD analysis project Ga0105248, IMG submission 81524) | Switchgrass rhizosphere microbial communities from Kellogg Biological Station, Michigan, USA - KBS S3-4 metaG | ecosystem: Host-associated > Plants > Roots > Rhizosphere > Soil | place... | reverse complement strand
GCGGCCTCCAGCTGCGCGGCGCGCGCCAGCGACGCCAGCGCGCCCGGGCGATCGTTGCGACCGAGCTTGACGAGCCCTTCGAGTTCCGCCGCCATAATCGCGGCCACTTCCCGCGCATCGCGATCGGGTACGGTTTTGGCCGCGGTTGTCAGCTGCTCGAGTGCCGCGTCCGCCCGGCCCGGATCGCGCAACGGCACGCTGGCCATGCCGAGCGCGAACAGCTCGTCGATGTTGTCGAAGCTCGGCTGCCCTTTCATTGGCGCCCAGTCGCCGCTCTCGACGACGAGACGTGCCTTCATCGAGGCGAGCTCGCTTTTCAGCGACGTCTCGCCGTAGCCTTTGCCGATCTCGCTTTCGTGCTGGTGTTGCGCCTCGACGGTCCGGCTAAAGCCGGACACTACCGGAACCGTGTTCGAGCCACCTGCCCGTCCCGCCCCTCCTGCCCTTCCTGCCTCACCCGGCCCTGCCATCGCTCGCTGTACTTCGGCCATGGCTTCCCGGGCCTTCCCGAACCGCCCCTGCTGCAAGTACTCGTAATGCAGCCACGACAGGGCGTGGAAGTCGTACTGCGACGCGGACAGTCCCTTGCGCCTGGCCAGCGCCACGGACGCGGCGAACGCGGATTCGTCGGAGGCCACCGCCTCATCCCACATGCCGAGGGGCAGGAACACGTGCGACGGCATGTGACGCGCGTGGCTGGACGCCGGCGCGATGCGCGCGTAGGTCTTCGCGGCCTGCAGCGCCCGCGCCGCATGCTCCCCATCGTCGAACGCGTGGAGAGCGTAGTGGTTCGCGCCGGGATGGTCGGGATTCCGCTTCAGAACGGCGAGCGCGATCTCGCCCGCCTTGAGCGACACCGGCAGGTTCCGCTCGCCAGGCGGAATGGTCGACAGCAGCGCCAGCGCGTAAAACGTCGCGGCCTCGTCGTCTTCGGGAAACTGCGCGTGGAGCTGCGCCATGCGACCCGCATACGCGCGGTCGCGCGCCGGCTTGGCGCCGTCGCCGAACAGGCGCTCGACGGCATCCAGGTAGCCCTTTTCCCGCGCGGTGGTCGCCTTGGCCTGACGCGCCTCGCGGCTCGCCGCAAGGCGCCCGAGCGTGGCGCGCGCCTTGTCGAGATTCTCGTTCAGCCAGAGCGGCTGGTTGTAGCAGAGCGCTTCGCCCCAGTAGGCCAAGACAAAGCCGGGGTCGACTTTCTGTGCATCGCGAAACGACGCGATCGCATCGTCGTACTCGAAGCTGTGAAGCAGCAGCACGCCGCGCAGGAATGCCGGCTGCGCTTGCGGGGAGCCTGATGTGGGGAAGGATATGCGGCCAAGAGTCGGAGATGGCTGGGCGGCGACAGATATCCCCGCCGCCACAATCCACAACGAACAACGCAGAACCCGCAGAACACGCAGAAGGATTTTGTTTTCTGCGAGTTCAGCGGTTTCTGCGTTCACACGTCGTGGTCGTGACACCCGATGGCGATCGAAACACCGCGACACAGAGAGAAATTTTACTCTGTGTCTCAGTGTCTCTGTGGCTAATCGACCTCTGTGTCCTCTGCTCCCTCTGTGTCCTCGTTCTAGAACGTGTACCGAACCATGAACTGCATGATCCGCATGAACCCCGACTGGTTCGTGATCTGGCCGAACGTCGAGCTGCCGGCCGTCGCGCCGATGGTGTTGGTCTGCACCCGGTTGAACAGGTTGATCACTTCGAGTTTGACCTGAACCGATTTGCCGCCGCCGAACGGCACGCTCTTGGCCACCGACAGGTCGGTGTTGATGATCCCCGGTGTCCGCACGTCCGTCTCGAGACGGGGCGCGTTGCCGAAGGTTCCCGCCGCCGCCGGCGTGACCGCCAGGGGGTTGATCCAAGTGGCGGTCGCGTGATCGGCTGATGCCAGCCGGTCCGCGAAGCTGCCCGGCGTTTCGAAGCTGACGCCCGTCAGGTTCGGCCGGTTCGCCCCGGCGAACAGCGTGTTGTCGCTCTGCGCCAGGCCGATCGGGAAGCCGCTCTGCATGTTGAACACGGCCGCGATCATCCAGCCGCCCGCCAGAAGATCCGCCATGCGGCTCTGGTTGGCAAACCGGCGATCCTTGCCGAACGGCAGCTGCCAGACCGGCGCCACGATCAGCCGGTGCGGGACGTCGAGGATGCCGATGCCGTATTCGGCCATCGGGTTGTAGCAGGCGGCGGCGAAGTTGGTCGTGGTGCACGCCGGCGCCGAAGCGATGTAGTTGTAGTTGTTCAGCGGCACGCCGTTGCCGTTGTTGGTGTAGAAATTCGTCTCGCCGATCTGGTTGTCCTTGAGCACGCTGTAGGTGTAGCTCACGCGTCCGCCGATGCCGCCCCTGGACGGCCGCTTGCTCCACTCGATGACGGCCGCGTTGTAGCGGTTGACGCCTTCAGACACCTGGCGATCCTGGATGTTCAGGAACTGCGGATACGGCCGCAGCAGCTGCGCGCGCGTCAGGTTCGCCTGCGTCGCCAGCGGCCCGGCGGCGGCGACGCCGAAGAACGGGTTCGCGACGGTCGAGTTCAGCACTGCGGTGCCGAGCGCCAGGTACTTCGGATCGAGCTGGTTGATGTTCACCACCGTGTCCACCGTGCCGCCGAGCGGGAGATGGTCACCGCGGGCACCGATGTAGCCGAACGAGATCGCCATCGCGTGCGGCAGCTCACGCTGGATGTCGGCCGAGTACTGCTGCACGCGCGGGGCGGTACGGTTCTGATCGACGAAGCTGATCGTCGTGCCGACGCCGGAAAGCGCCCCGGGGCCGCTGCCGACGGGCTGCACCAGCCCGCTCGGGAACGGGTTGGCCAGCGACACCGTCGGCGTGGTCGACGTCTGCGGGCTGGGGGTGTTCTGTGTGAAGCCGACCTGGCCGTAGTTGTTCGTCGTGCTGCTCGGCACGGGGTAATTCCAGGGCGCCCAGTAGAGCCCATAGCCGCCGCGGATCACGGTCTTCGAGTTGATCGAGTACACGCCGCCGACGCGCGGCGACCATTTCAGCATCGGCGCATTGCCCTGCTCGGTTGGATTGCCGTTGACGCCGGCGAACATCAGGCCGCCGGTGACGGTGCGACCCGGCGTGCCGCCCGTCGGATCGATCGTGCCAGGAATACTGACGCTGCTCAGCGCGCTCGTCGCCTTCGGATCGAAGCCGACCGTGAAGTTGTTGTTCACCTCGCGGATGCCCGTTTCGTGCTCGACGCGCATCCCGAAGTTGAGGGTGAACTTCGAGCTTACGCGCCAGTCGTCCTGCCAGTAGGCGCCGTAGTAGTTGGTGTAGATGTCGAGCGGCGTCGTCAGCGTCATCGTGCTCTGACGGGCGCCGTCGGCCGTCGGATACCCGAGCAGGAAGCTGGCAAACGCATCCCCCTCGGTCGTGCTGTTCTGGTTCAGCCCGGTCGACGAGGTGAACTCCTTGTCGAACTGGAAGTTGCCCGAGGCGTTGCCCGGGTTGAGCAGATACACGCCGATCTTCCGGTAGTCGGCGCCCAGCTTGAAGGTGTGCGCGCCGACGAACTTCGAGAAGCTGCCGTTGACCCCGGACGACTTGTAGGTCCGGTACGACGGGTTGATGGCGCCGAAGCCGCTGTAGCCGTTGGTGAAGGCCCCCTGGGGGAACTTCGGCACGCCGGTCTGGCTCACCTGGCCGAGGAACGTCGACGAGAAGCCCAGCGTCGCCGGGTCGAAGTCGATCGTCATCGTGTTGTTGTCGACGAACCGGGTCCAGCCGTAGCGCAGCGACAGCACGGAACTGTCGGAGAGCAGCCAGGTGTTGTTGAGCGCCAGGATCTGCGGCGTGCGCTTCAGCAGGTAGTCGTTCGGATCGGCGAAGCGCGTCGCGCCGTTCTTGCCGATCTCGTAGTAGTTCGAGCACGGCTCGTCCGTGTGGTTCCACAGATAGAAGCCGGTGAGTGAGACCTTGTCGCTGAACTTGTGCTCGACCTTGCCCGAGTATTCCTTGGCGAGGTTGTCGATTTCGGCGACGCGAGTGTAGTTGACGCTGCCGTTCGACGTGTTGACGTCGGGCAGCGGCATGTACTTGATGATCGCCGCCGAGACGGGATTGATCCGGTTCGCCGGGATGATGTTGTTCGGGAAGGGCTGATGCGTCAGCGGATCGTAGATGGTGACCCGCTGGCCGGTCGGCGTGACCAGTCCCGAGAAGTCCCCGCCCCGCATGGCGCTGGTCGCGAACGTAATCGTAACGCCACGCGTCGAGACGTCGCGGTAGCCCTCGCCGGCGAACCAGAAGAACGTCTTGTTCTTGGCAATCGGCCCGCCGAACCCGCCGCCCGGCAGATAGTACTTGGTGTCCGGCTTCGGCCGTCCCGCCTTCTCGCCGTAGTAATTGTTCGCCACGCCCCAGATGGGACGGGTCTGGAAGAAGCCGGTGCCGTGCCAGGTGTTCGAGCCCGACTTCATCGTCGTGTTGAACACGCCGCCGCCGGTGCGGCCCATTTCCGCGTCGTAGGTGTGGACCTGCACTTTGACGTCGTCGAGCGCTTCGATGCTCGGATTCGCGACCGCGCGGTTGTTCAAGTCGGTGATGGGCACGCCGTCGAGCACGTAGTTGTTGCCGCGGCGTGTGCCGCCGCCGAGCGACAGCAGCGAGGCGTTGGTCTGATCCTGCTGGCGGTTGTACTGCCCGTCGCCGGAGGGCACGACGGTCGGGATGGAGACTCCGACCAGGAAGGCCGCGCGCCCCGGCGCCGGCAGGGTCTGCAGGGCTTCGTTGTCGAGCACCGTGCCCTGCGACGCGTTCGACGTCTCAATCAGCGGCGCCTCGCCAGTCACGGTGACGTTCTCGGTGATCGCCCCGACCTCCATCGTCAGATCGAGCGTGAGGAACTGCTGCGTGCCGATGCGGATGGCGCCGCGGTCCACCGTCTTGTAGCCCTGGAGGACCGACTTGACGGCGTAGTTGCCGGGGTCCACGTTGGCGAACGCGTACTCGCCGCGCTCGTTGGTGACCGTCGACCGCTTGATGTTCGTCTGTTCGTTGGTCAGCGTGACTTCGACACCGGGAATCACGCCACCCGAGTCCTTGACAGACCCGCGCAGTCCGCCATAAAACCCCTGGCCGGCCGCGGACGATGCCGCGAGCAACACCACGAGCGCACCAACGATCGCCGACCCTCGGATTGTCATGCTGCCCTCCAAACTGGCACACGAGGCCTGTGAGACCCCGGAGAAACGCCGATCCTGAACCGCGCGCCGACGCGAACCGCCCGAGGATCCGATGACAGTTATTTGGAAGGTATAAGGACTGCCCGGCATTCTAGGAGCAGTCGGACAGGTGCGCAACAAATAGTTGCTGGTGGGAATAAAAAAGCCACGAAGACCAGAGACTCAGAGCAATTGTCTGCTCTGTGTCTCCGTGTCTCCGTGGCGAATCTACTCTGTGCCCTCGGCTAGCTCAGTGTCTTAGAAGCTGACCCTGAACATGAACTGCATGATCCGCATGAAGCCGGACTGCAGGTTCGTCCGCCCGAACGAGTTGCCGACCGCGAAGGTGTTGAAGCCCTGAAGCGCCCGCACCGTCGGGCGGTTGAACAGGTTCAGGACTTCGAGCTTCACGAGAGCCGCCTTCGATCCACCGAGGCGGAAGTTCTTCATCAAGCTCAGGTCGGTGTTGAACTGGGTCGGCGTCCGCAGATCGGTGATCGTGCGCGGCGTGTCGGCAAACTGGCCGAAGGCCACGGTCGAGAACGCCGCGGGGTTGATCCAGGTCGCGGTCGGGTGATCGGCCGATGCGAGACGATCGTAGTAGCTGCCCGCCGTCGCGAGGTCGACGCCCGGGATCAGGTTCGGCCGCGCGCCGGTGCTGCCGCCCAGGATATTGTTCGGGTTGCTCTGCTGCACGTTCAGCGGGAAGCCGGCCTGCCACGTCGTGATCGACGCGATCGACCAGCCGCCGACGATCGCGTCGGCGAGGTCGCTGCTGCTCGCGTACTTCTTGCCCTTGCCGAAGGGCAATTCGACCTGCGGCGCGATGATGATGCGGTGCGGCACGTCGAGGATCCCATAGCCGAACTCGGCGTCGGGATTGTAACAGGCGGTGGTGAAGTTCTGGCCCGCGGCGCACGCCGGCGCCGACGGGTTGTAGTTGTAGTTGTTCAGCGGCGTGCCGGCAACGGCCGAGTAGAAGTTCGTCTCGGCGATCTGGTTGTCCTTGAGGATGCTGTAGGTGTAGCTCGCGCGGCCGCCCCACCCATGGCTCAGACGCCGGGTCCACTCGATGATGCCGGCGTTGTATTGGTTCCGGCCTTCGGTCACCTGCCGGGCGTAGACGTTGTTGAACTGCGGGAACGGCTTGAGCAGCCGCGACCGCGCCAGCGTCGCCGGCGTGGAGAGCGACGCCGGGACGTTCGGGTTGCCGAAGAAGGGGTTCGGCAGCTGGGCGCTGAGCGCGGCGTTGCCGAGCGCCAGGTACTTGGGATCGAGCTGGTTCCAGTTGACCGGAACTTCGTTCGAGCCGCCGAGCGCAAGGTGATCGCCCCTGGCGCCCATGTAGGTGAAGGTCAGCGCCATCCCGGAGCCGATTTCGCGCTGGAGGTCGGCCGACCACTGCTGCACGCGCGGTGACCCACGGTCCTGATCGACGAAGCTGGCGTCGCTGTCGATGCCGGACAGGAAGCCGCGGGTGTTGCCCGAGGGCTGGAGCACGCCGTTCGGGAACGGGTTGTCGAGCGTAACGGTGGGCGTGCCCGCTGTCTGCGACACAAACGTGTTCGCGGTGTAACCGACCTGGCCATAGTTACTGGTCGCCGTGCTCGGCGCCTGATAGTTGAACGGCGCCCAGTAGACTCCGTATCCGCCGCGCAGTACCGTGTCGGTGTTGAAGGAATAGACGACGCCGACCCGTGGCGACGCCTTCAGCTTCGTCGGCTTGCCCTGCGTCGTCGGATTGCCGCCGACGCCGGCATACATCAGGCCGCCGACGACGGGATGGGCGGCAGTGCCGGCCAGCGCGTCAGCCGGGATGATGACCGACGACAGCGCGCTGGTCGCCGTCCGGTCGAAGCCGACGGTGAAGTTGTTGTTCTCCTCGGCCAGCCCGGTCTCGTGCTCGAGGCGGAGGCCGTAGTTAAGCGTGAACTTCGAGTTCACGCGCCAGTCGTCCTGCGCGTAGCCACCGGCATAGTAGGTGTACACGTTCATCGGCGTCGAAACGGTGAACTGGCTGGTATTGCCCGAGTTCGCCGACGGATAGCCGAGCAGGAACGAAGCGACCGAGTTCCCCGACGTCGCGTTGCTGTTCGAGTTGTTCGCCGAGGTGAACTCGTTGTCGAAGGTGAACAGGCCGGCGCTCTGGCCGGGCAGGTAGCTGTCCATCCCGATCTTGCGGAAGTCACCGCCGACCTTGATGGTGTGCGAGCCGAAGAAGCGCGAGTACGCCGCGTTGGCGCTCGTCGACTTCCAGTTGATCTCGGTCGGGTTGATGGCGCCGAGTGTGCGGCCGGCCAGCGCGTCGTAGCCGTTGGTCAGGTCGACCTGGGGGAACTTCGGGATCGTGATCAGGCTGAGGAAGTTCGACTTGAATCCGAGCGTCGAGGGGTCGAACGGAATGCTCAGCGTGTTGTTGTCCGGGAAACGGGTCATGCCGAAGCGCAGCGACATCACCGAGCTGTCGCTCAGCACCCAGGTGTTGTTCAGGGCGAGCAGCTGCGGCCGGCGCTTGAGGATGTAGTCGAGCGGATCGGCGAACCGGTTCGGGTCGTTCTGGTCGGCGGTGCCGAAGTAGTTCTGGCACGGCTCGTTCGTCCGGTTGTAGAGATAGAAGCCGGTCAACGACACCTTGTCGGTGAACTTGTGCTCCATCTTGAGCGCAATTTCCGTCTCGAAGTTGTTGTTGATGAGCGAGGTGCGCGCGTAGTTGTCCGAGCCGTTGTCGACGTCGATATCCGGCAGCGGCAGGTACTTCATCATCGCCGCCGCGACCGGGTTGATACGGTTCGCCGGGATGATGTTGCCGGGGAACGGCAGCTTGGTCAGCGGATCGTAGATGATAACCGGCTGACCGGCGGTGTTGACCAGGCCGGAGAAGTTGCCCGTCCGCTCGGCCGCGGTCGGCATGCGCGACGCGCTGTTGCGCGTCTGCACGTCGTGGTACTGCTCGTTGGAGAACCAGAAGAACGTCCGGTCCTTCACGATCGGGCCACCGATGCCGCCGCCACCGAGGTAGTACGGGCTGTTCGGCTTCGCGTTCAGCGCCGCCGTCTTGGCGTCGCCGCGCGCCGTCGCCGCGTCGCTCGCCTTCTGGCTGAAGTAGTTGTTGGTCTGGCCCCAGATCGGACGCGTCTGGAAGAAGCCGGTGCCGTGGTAGCTGTTGGTGCCCGATTTCGCCGTGACGTTGAACACGCCGCCGCCGGTGCGGCCCATCTCGGCGTCGTAGGTGTGCACTTGCACCTTCAGGTCGTCGACGCCTTCGGTCGTCGGCACCGCGGACATGCGGTTGCGCATGTCGGTGATGGGGACGCCGTCCAGCGTGTAGTTGTTGCCGCGGCGCGTGCCGCCGCCGAGCGACATCAGCGACGAGTTGGTCTGATCCTGCTGACGGTTGAACTGCGCGTCACCCGAGGGGATGACCGTCGGCACCGAGGCGCCGATCATGAACGCGTTCCGGCCGGGCGACGGCAGCGTCTGCAGCGCGGCCGAGTCCAGCGTCGTGCCGGTCGACGCGTTCGACGTGTCGATCAGCGGCGCCTGCCCGGTGACCGTCACGCTCTCCGTGATCGATCCGACTTCCATCGTCAGATCGAGCGTGAGGAACTGCTGGGTGCCGATGCGGATGGCGCCGCGGTCCACCGTCTTGTAGCCTTGCAGCGTCGCCTTGACGGCGTAGTTGCCCGGATCGACGTTCGCGAACACGAACTCGCCGCGTTCGTTGGTCACCGAGGACCGTTTGATGTTGGTCTGCTCGTTGGTGAGCGTGACTTCGACACCGGGAATCACACCGCCAGCGTCCTTGATGGACCCGCGCAAGCCTCCCTGGAAGCCCTGACCGAAGACCGAACCCGCGGTGGCCACGACTAGCAACGCTCCAAGCATGAGCGTAGCTCGGAATTTCATAGGTTCCTCCGATGTTGAATGACAACCCGTCCGACTAAGAAGTCTCGGGAATGCGGCGATTCTAGGAGGGGACTGTCAAGCGGTGCAACAACTTTGTGACCGTCTGGACAGGTTTCTGGCCGATCGGAGGCGGGCGCGACAAAGAAATGGAGCGTCCCTGACGGGACGCTCCATTTTTACGTATCCGGGATTCTCCGATCTACGGCTTCTTCACTTCGAACTTGATCTGCTTCAGGATGCCCGCTTCCTTCGGCATCTCCGCCTCGCCGGCAGGAAACTTGTTCGCGCTGAACATGAACGCGAGGATGTCGGCGTTCTGCTGTCCGCTCAAGGTCCCCGGGGCGTTCTGCGGCATCGAGATACGGACGCGCTCGAACAGGTCGCCGATGGTCAGGCCGTCCCAGCCGGCCATGAATTCGCCGCCCGCGAGCGGGGGCGCCATTTCTCCACCGGTCAACTCGCCGCCGTGGCACGACGCGCATGACTCCGCATAGAGCGCCTTGCCGCGATCGGCCTGCGCTTGAGTATACACACCGTCCCAGATCGACTTGGTCGGCGGCTGCGCGTGGACGGTCGCGCGCAGCACGAAAACGGCAGCAAACGGAATGAGTGCGATGGCCGCGGCCTTGATTTTCATAGCCCTATTCTACAGGGTGTTGAGCCCGGACGGATCAGCAGGAACCGCAGAGACCGCGAAGACCGCTGAGACGTATTGGTCTTTGCGTTCTCCGCGGACTCCGCGGTTTCTTCCGGACGTGGCACCGTCTAGAAGCGGTAGCGGAAGCTCAACTGCCAGATGCGACTGAACCCTGCCTGCACGTCGACGCGGCCGAACGCGGATGAATCGATCGCGTTATTGGTGGGCAGGTTCCCAAATTTCGCGGTGTTCGTGAGATTGAGAATCTCGAACCGGATCTCCCCGCTCTGCCCGTGCGCGAACGACGTCGATTTCGCGACGACCAGGTCCACGTTCTTGCGGAACTGGAACCGCGCGTCAGGATTGGTGCGGGGTGCGTTCCCGTACACTCCGAGACCGGGATTCGCATACGCGTTGGCATTGAACCACCTCGCGGTCGCCTGACCACTCGACGCGGCGCGATCCGCGTCGGAACCGGTCGTGTTCGGGTCGCCCACGAGATTCGGCCGCTGCCGGCCGCCAAACAGACCTAAGTCAGTGTCCGACGCTCCTTGGCTCATCACGGCATTGAGCGGCGCGCCGCTCACCATTTCGACGATCGCGGAAGCGTTCCAGCCACCGAGCAGCGCGTACGACAGGCTGCCACGATCTTTGGGGGACGGCAGGTTGACGATCGGCGCGAGGATGATCCGGTGCGGCGAGTCGTAGATGCTCGTGGCGTACTCGGCGTTCAGGTCGTAATTGTTCTGCGGCGTGGTCGCGCGCCAACCGTAGTTGTTGGGCTGGCCGAACTGATTGTCCTTCGAATTGCTGAAGGTGTAGCTGAGACGACCGCCCCACAGGCCTGTGCCGGTCCGCTTCTCGAGGCTGAAGGTCGCTGCGTGATACTGGCGCTTACTGCCGGCCGTCGCTTCCGTCTTCAGCAGGTCGCCGAACTCTGGGAAGGGACGCAGTAATTGCCCGCGTTGGATGGTTGCACGCGTGCCGAGCTCACCTGCCGCGGCGATGCCGAAGAACGGATTGGGAATCGATTCACGCAGCTTCGCGGGATCCCAGCCGCTCCCGAGCGGAAAGAGCTGCCGCGCAACGGCCGGATCGATTTGATTGATGTTGATCGCGGTAGTTTCTGAGGTCCCGCCGAACCCGATGTCGCGCCCTGTCGCGCCGACGTAGCCGATGGTCACCGCCATGTGGCCGGGCAGCTCGCGCTGAACGTCGACTGAATACTGGTGCACATACGGCGAGGCTTTGCTCTGATCGATGTAGGTGACGTTTCCACCCACACCGGTAAGGAGCCCCAGCGCGCTTCCGACCGGCTGCTGCAGGCCGGCGGGGAAGGGGTTGTCAAGGACGGTCAGCGGGACTTCCCCTTCAGCGCTCGATTGGCTGAGCGTCGTCGTTCGAGCGAACCCGATCTGGCCGTGCTGGTTGTAGGCGTAGTTCCAGGGTGCCCAGAACAGGCCGTAGCCACCGTGAACAACCGTGTTCAGGTTGGCCGCATAGGTCAGGCCGACGCGCGGCGCGGGCTTGATCGTCTTCGGATTGCCCTGATAATCATTGGCCCCGCCGACGCCCGCGAACAGCAGGCCGCCTTTGAGTGTCCGGCCAGCGAGCAACGTACCCGCCTTGGGCACCAGCGCGTCGATCGGGTTCACGGCGTTCTCGTCGAAACCCACGGTCTGCCGGTTGTTCACTTCGCGCAGACCATCCTCGTGCTCGATGCGCAGGCCGTAATTGAGTGTCATTTTGGAATTCACGCGCCAGTCGTCCTGGAAGTACGCGCCCCAGTAGCGTGTGAACCACTCGCCGTCGCCGGTGTTGGCGGGCGCAGAACCCGATGACGGCAGGCCTAGCAGCAGGCTCGCCATCTCATGGCCGCCCGCACCGTTCCGGCTGGTGAAGTTCGGACTGAAGAAGAAGCTGCCGCCCAGATTTGATTCAGTCGAGAGCGCAACGCCCAGGCGTCGGGCGTCTCCGCCCACTTTGATGCTGTGGCTGCCGATCAGTTTGGTCAGCGCTCCGTTGATGGCGTAGTTGCCCTTCCAGCGAACCGGGATCGGGCCCCACCCGCCAACGCCCTCCGTTCCCTGGTCGAACGTGAGGTTGGGGAATATCTCCTTGCTGGGGAGCGCGTTCACGTAGGCCTGGCTGAAACCGAGCGACTGGAGCCCCGGAGAGAACGCCTGTTGGTCGCACGAGTCCTGCCACGTCGTCCAGCCGTACCTCAGCGAGAGCACCGTCGTATCGTTGATGATGTTCGTGCTGTTGGCCACCAGGACGTGCGGTCGCCGGCGCAGCGGACCGAACCACTGATCCTGGTCGGCCATGAACAGCTTGTCGGCCTTCATGATCGTCGTGCCGGGCTCGTCGGTCTTGTTGTAGATGTAGAGGACGCTCAGCGACGACTTGTCGGTGAACTTGTGCTCACCTTTGATGGTGAACATGTCCGCGACGTCATTGAGGAACCCGGTGCCGACGGCGTTCGGGTTGAAATCCTCGTTAGCCGCCATCGGTCCGTTGATGGTTTCGCTCGGCCACGTCTTGAGGATGTTCAGCCCGGTCTGGCTGACCGCCGGATGTGTGAGCGGGATGATCGCATTCGTGAACAGACCGCCCGTCGCAATCGATCCCGTACCGGTGGCGGGGCATTTGGCGCTGGCAACTCCGCTGCGGCAGTACGGGTTATAGAGCACGACCGGCGCGCCGCCGATCGTAGAGTGAGAGAAATCACCGTTGCGCTGGTTCAAGCTCGGCCAGATTTCCGAGAGACCCCGCGTCGTGCCCGATCGATAGCCTTCCATGGCGGCCCAGAAAAAGGTCCGGTTCTTGACGATCGGCCCGCCGGCGCCGCCGCCGTACAACCGATAGTAGGCGTCGGAGAGGCCGGTATTCTCCTTGGTCTTTCCTGGTGTCTTCGCATCGAAGTAGTTGAGCGCCTGCCCCCAGACAGGCCGGGTTTGATAAAACCCGGAGCCATGGTAGTTGTTCGTCCCTGATTTGGCGGTGACGTTGAACACACCGCCACCGGTGCGTCCCATTTCCGCATCGTAGGTGTGAACCTGGACTTTCACTTCCTCGACCGCCTCGATGGTCGGGTTGAGCACGGCGCGGCCGCGCAGCTCCGTG
>Ga0105248_10006479_pt1 | contig 12837 bp, 8 predicted proteins | sample KBSS34metaG_FD_81524 | JGI IMG/M metagenome (GOLD analysis project Ga0105248, IMG submission 81524) | Switchgrass rhizosphere microbial communities from Kellogg Biological Station, Michigan, USA - KBS S3-4 metaG | ecosystem: Host-associated > Plants > Roots > Rhizosphere > Soil | place... | reverse complement strand
TTCATCAAAGAGTTCACTTTCGCTGCAGCGGTTGGTGCGATTTCAGTTGGTATTTATCGTGTTCATCAGAAACCGACAGGGCAGTTTATCATTGTGGTTCAGGCAATAAACTCATTTGTGTGTAGCAAACCCGTGTAGCGTGCGTCCCTGACGCCATATTTTCTTTTCAGCATCTTTTATCAAACACCATGTCCGGCGCTGCATCGTCCGACATCATCGCCGACTCTGGTATTTCAGCAAGTCCTGCCCCTGAAGAACCCTCCATCACTCCGCCGTCACGCCAGTGCACAGCCTGCAGCCATGTGTTGCCTTACCTGGCGTTTTACGGTCCGAAGCACAGCATGTGCAAAGCCTGCACACTCCAGAAGAAACACGACAAAACGGTGGCCAAACACAAAAACGACGTCACACCGACAACGAAACGGTGTCCCTGCTGTAACCATGTGTTTCCACTGAAGCAATTCAGTGTGCGAAACAAGAAGACGGGGCAATTGAGCAGTGCTTGCCGGGGCTGCAAGTCCGACATGAACCGCGGGGCTTACCTGAAACGGAAGGATCCATCTGCGGTTCCATCTCCAACCTCTTCTGACCATACGGAACCCAACGAGGCAGAAGCCGTGTTGGCTGCGGACAGCGGAATCAACATTGCCAACGCATTGAAGAACTTACCAGCAGATACGTCTATCCCCGAACCGACGGAGGAAGCAGAAAATATCACAAAACTCTGTGATCGTTGCCTCCACATCCAACCCGTGTCTGCGTTTGCTGCGAGTGCTCAATCGCCCGACGGGCACCAACGGTGGTGCAAGTCGTGCAAATCCGCCTACGCGAAAGATCACCCTCCGTCTTCCGCCTCTTCTGCCAAGCCCATCGGTACATTCGGCAACGGGGATCCGGCGTTTCAGTGCAAAACATGTTCCAAGATTGCCTTGGCGTCCGACATGACCAGCAACGGCTTTTACTGCAAGGCTTGCAAGTCGGAGCGAGACAGTGAGTTTAAGGCGGCTCACAAGGACGAAATCAACGCCAAGCGACGCGCTGAATACGAGTCCAACGAGGCTAAGCGCGAAGAGGAGGCCAAAAAGCGCAAGATTCAGTATGATGCCGAGAAAGATGACATCAACAAAAGACGCCGTCAAGCCTACCAAAAGAAAAAACTGGCGCTGAAACCGCAGAGGGAGGAAGCGCGCAAGAAGAAGGAGGCAGAGATTCTGGAAGAGCGAAAGGCGTTGACCCACCGCCAATGTTCGGATTGCAAAGTCGATCAACCCATCGACAACTTTGCCTGGGAGAACAAGTTGTTGTTTTTGCGCAAGTACCGCTGCTTCGACTGCACGAAAAAGAAAGCCGAGGCCAAAGTTCAACTACCGCCGAGCACAGTGCCTGTCCCCGAACCTGCTGATGTCCTTGGGCCAGAGCCCACTTGTCCCGGATGCAACCGACCCAAATCCCAACTGACGTTCTCCTTCCGGGACAAGACCAGCGGGTCATTTGTTACCTTGTGCACCGACTGCGACGCCAAGCGTCAACGTATAGGGCGAGCGCTGAAAAACGGCGTGCCATATGTTGAAGCACCCAAAATACCAGAAGGTCACAAGCGCTGTGATACATGCCGTGAAGTGAAGGTTCAAACCGAATTTCCATGGCGCAACAAAGAAAAAGGTATCTACGAACCCAAATGCCGACCCTGCAATGCAACGTTTCAAAGAGAACGCCGAAAACAACAGAAACAACAAGATGTACCCAAGCCCAGTGGATAATGAAAACGTGGAAAGTTTATAAGCGTTGGAATGAAATTCAATCCTTGGGAGGACAAGCCCGCATTTCCATACTCGAACGGCTGGGAGGGCAAGCCTCGGCGTCACTACGTCGTTGTGTTTCCTTATTGGGGGTGGTTTGGGAGGGCAAGCCTCGGCGTCACTACGTCGTTGTGTTTCCTTATTGGGGTGGTTTGGGAGGGCAAGCCTCAGCGCTACGTCGTTGTGTTTCCTTACTGAAGTGGGCTGGGAGGGCAAGCCTCAGCACTCGCTACATTCATATTGCGCCCCCAATGTTTGGCAAATGTTTCGTCAGATGTTCAAAAGTTCTACCTTCATGGAACAGGCTCACAAACGAAGTGTGGACAACGTCACGGGTGAACTTGGACCCTTCCAGCAAGAAAAGAAAGTCAAAGCGATTGAGGCAGACACACCCCGTTTTTGGGCACAATGGCATCCAACAAAAAACCACCCCCTACGTCCAAATGACAAACTAAAAGCCAGTATCAAAATCTGGTGGTTGTGTCCAGCCCAAAACTGTGCCAAAGGGTGTGCACACGAATGGCAGACAACCGTTGGCAACCGAAACGCAGGGTACGGTTGCCCGTTTTGCAGCAAACCTGCCAAACGGTTTTGTCAATGCAACTCCTTACAGGGATTATTCCCAGCGGTCGCTGCGCAATGGCATCCCACGAAGAACGGCAACGTAACTCCTTGGGAAATCAGCCCCAATGCCGGTTCCAAGGCCTGGTGGTTGTGTCCTGTGACAACCTGTGTTCGAGGTTGCCCGCACGAATGGGAAGCCAGCGTCGAACGGAGAACGCACGGGGTTGGCTGCCCCTTTTGCAAACCTTACGCTGCACGAAAGTGTCAATGTGGATCGTTGCAACAACTCGACACTTTACTGACGGCGCAATGGCACCCGACCAAGAACGCGTCCTTAACGCCTGCCCAAGTGCCTTCACACTCGAACACCAAGGTATGGTGGCTGTGTTCAGCCCAAACCTGCGCTCAAGGCTGCGTTCACGAATGGGAGGCCACGGTCAACAACCGCAGCAATGACCGAGGTTGTCCCTACTGTGCCGGCAAGGAGGTTTGCCCGTGCAACTCACTGCAGGGATTGAATCCCGACCTCGCTGCCGAATGGCACCCCACCAAGAACGGTTCGTTATTGCCTATTCAATTTGGCATTAAGTCGGGATTCAAGGTATGGTGGCGTTGCCCCAAGGCCACTTGCAGCCAAGGCTGTGTCCACGAGTGGGAGTCCACCATCGCCAACCGAAGCAACGACCGCGGTTGTCCCTACTGCAGCAGTCCACCCAAAGAGACCTGTCCATGCAACTCCCTGGCAGGAAAATACCCGGATTTCGCCGCCCAATGGCATCCGCAGAAGAATGGCGCCCTTCTGCCCTCTCAATTCAGTCCCGGATCGGAGGTGAAGGTCTGGTGGCTCTGCCCCTTGAGCAATTGCGCCCAACACTGTGTCCACGAATGGGAAGCCACCATCAACGGCCGCGTCAGCAGCGGCGGTTGTCCAGTCTGCAAGAAATCGTCCGTTCGCGTGTGTCCCTGCAACTCGTTTCAGGGCAAGCATCCCAACTTGATGCCTCAGTGGCACCCCACCAAGAACATAGGTTTGGATCCGTCCACCTTGGGCCCCAAATCGGCCGTCAAGGCGTGGTGGGTGTGTCCCGAACAGCCGGATCACGAATGGTGCGCCAGACTTTATGAGCGAACGCAAAACAACAACGGCTGTCCCATCTGTCGCTTGAGCCACATGGAGGTGGCCATGAAGAAGACGCTGCAAGAACTAAAAGCCAATGACGTGTGGGCGATCACCCACCAACAAGACCAATACGTGTTGAAACCAACCCGCTTGAAGGCTGACCATTGGTTGTGTCTGCATTACCACGCACTGAACCTCACGGCCGAAGTCATCGTGGAAATGGACGGCGTGCAACACTTTGAGCCTGTGGCGTTCTTTGGAGGTGAAGAACGGCTGGAGAAGCAACGGGTGCAAGACCAACGCAAGGAAGAGTGGTGCCGGGAACACAACGTGCATTTGCTGCGCATCGACGACAGCGTGAAGCCCGAAGACTATGCCTTCACCGTGCGGGACTTTGTGGAGCGTGTAGCACAACAACGTCCCGCAGCCACCTTGATCTGGCGCGTGGGACAACGGTACCATCCCACCGTAGCCGACCTCGTAGACGAATCTGTCGTTTTGGAGTAGCCATGGGCTGCCCTGGCCATTCGTTCCCACCCATCAAACTCCTATGGCAACACCCCCCTCCGTCGAACCGGCCCCAAGTGCACCAGCCACGGAATGTTCCTATGACGCCTCTCAGGCCCGTTGGGACACTTGCCGGGATCTGAGGAACCGAATCTATGCCGCGGCCACCAAAGGTCGTTCTCGTGTGACCCTTTCCGCATACGAAAGGGATGCGTGCCAAGAATGGCTCCTTCAAAAAGGCTACCACATCCACACGGAGCCGTTCGTCGGGGCGTTGCAAGACGTGGCCGTGCATCACATACCCGACACGGTGTGCTGGGAGACTTGTCCCCCGCCTCCTCCGTCCCGCCCATCGTCGTCGTGGCGGCAGTTTTGGAAGGGCCTGAGTGGAACTAACTCACCGTAGCCGATGCGAGGATGGTTTTTGTGTGGCAGAGCCCTGTTGCCTTTCATAAAACTGAATCACGCCCACCTGCATCAAACTCCCATGGGAACAACTGCCTCAAAAAATAAACAACCTGGACTCAACTATGACACCTATGACACCTTCAACTATGATGCCTCCCGCGCCCGTTTGGACACTTGCCACGACCTGAGGAGCCGCATCCACGCAGCGGCGAACCAAGGGTGCTCCCGCGTCACCTTGGCCCCACACGAAAAGGATGCCTGCCAAGATTGGCTCCTTCAAAAGGGTTATCACATCCACATCGAGTCGTGGGGAGGGGTGCTCGAAGACGTGGAATTGCACCGCAAACCCCCCGAAGTGTGCTGGGAGACTTGTCCCCCACCTCTTCCTCCACCGTCTCGCCCATCGTGGTGGCAGTTTTGGAAGTAGTGGCATTTGCATAACGTTGTGGAGCGTGGGACGACGGTACCATCCATTCCACCGTAGCCGATCCAGTAGATGAATCTGCCGTTTGGGAGTAGCCACGGGCTGCCTTGGCCATGATTCTCCACCCATCAAACTCCCATGGCAACATCTCCAGCACTGGACGGGACCACTGAACTGCCCCCTGACGCCTCTCAAGCCCGTTCCCAGGACCTGAGGCCCTATGACGCCTCTCGGGCCCGTTTGGATACTTGCCAAGACCTGAGGCGCCGAATCAGTGCGGCAGCCAAAACAGGTCGTTCCCGAGTCACCCTGGCCCCACACGAAAGGGACGCGTGCCAAGAATGGCTCTTTGAACAAGGCTATCACATCCACACGCAGCCATTCGTAGGAGTGTTGGAAGACGTGGCCGTGCACTATGTGCCCGACACGGTGTGTTGGGCGACTTGCCCACCGCCTCCTCCACCTCCTCGCCCATCGTGGTGGCAGTTTTGGAAGTAGTAAAATCATCCCACCGTAGCCGATGCAATGATGTTCTTTTTGTGACAGAGCCCTGTTGCCTTTCATAAAACTTATGTCCGAGTTCATGTTGGATCTGCAACGTCTCTGTGGCGATGTGGAGACTTTGCCCTCTGTGGCAGAGTTGAATGCGGCCAGTCAGCCTTTCTGGGACGAAACCATGTGGGCCACCCTGCAACCCGTATTAGGAACACGCCTCTGGTTTGAGGCCCGGGTTTTGCTCAGCCGGTACCAGATGAAGGTGTTGCGGTTCGAAGGCCAACCACCGACACGCACGGCCTTACAGTTATTAACCATTACCACCGTTCGCAACGAAGCCCGCCATGCTACGTTGCTGGCCTGGGATTACGCGACTCGCATCTGTACCTTTTTCAATCCCAGCGGTGTTCCGCCCCGCGCGCTACACCGGTTTCTCTACCGGCATTGCAAGTCACTCGGCTTTGCCTTTTGTATTTCCTGTGCGTGGCCCCAAACTTCTGCTACGCAAGATACTTGTTTGCCTTGGACCATGCTCACGGCGTTGGTGTTGGCGCAGCGACCTCCGGCGACCTGGCCCCATGTTACCACGTCCGACCTATGTTTAGGGATGGATCCAGTTCGGGTGATCTTTGCGTTCATGTTGGCATGGAAATCATAAAAAATGAACCCGCACTTTTATCTTTGACGTTTGTTCACTTGATCAGTAAGTTCAAAGTAGACGCGCTTCAATGTTGTAGGAACGTCTTGGACGTCACATGTTTTCATCCACTCTCGCCAGGTGTAGAGTACTTCCAATTGAACATGCCGTTCATAAGAAAATTTCCCCGCTTTTGCGCATTGTTTCTTCGTTGGATTCTGTTGCTCAGAGATGTGGCGAAATGCTTTTAAGGCAGATTTTTGATTAGTGAGCCATGATCCTATGTTATGGCCATTGTATGTTGTCTTTTGATTGATGCACTTTTTCTGATTCAACCGTTCCCAATTTTGACACAATTTAAGACTCGTTTCCCACGGTTGGTGATAGCGTGGGTGGAATGGCTTATCTTTCCATGATCTTAACGTACTTAAGTGTGCGTCGCGTTCCTTGGAATAACCACCATATGTCATTTTGGAAATCCGTTTTCGGTCGTTTTCATGTGCTTGTGGATTTTGAATGATTTGGAATTTCTTGAAGGCAGAACGCTGCGATGAAAGCCATTTTCCGATGTGCTTTCCATGATGCCATATCTTTTGATCAATCAGTTGATCATGATGTTGTTGCTCCCAATCTTTGCATTCGTTGAACATGACCATCCAAGGAGTTCGGTTGATGTCAATATATGTTCTCCAAGAAAAGAGCGTACGTAATTTGTTCTGCTGTTCCACCGAAAGGGAGGTTTGATCTACCGTTGTTAAACCCTTTTTGAGTTTTCTACGTTGAATGCCAAGCCAGTGCCCAATCAACCCACCGTTACCATTAAAGTTGAGGCGACTTGGGATTTTTCGATTGGGGTTATCTTTTTCCCATGCTTGGCATTGTTGAAATCTATACTCCCATAAACCGCCTGACTTTGAGACCTCAATAATTTTGAGGTTGAACTCCCAAATCTTGAGCATTTCCGATAAATTTTTGGTTTCGACCATCAGTCGCGAAGCCAATGCAGCGCTTCCCGGTGTTCGACTCTTCTCGGCATCGGCCCATACTGTTTCCAGCAACACCTTCTGTGTGAGATCGCTGCGAATCGGGACACACACGATGGCTTCCGTCTTCCCAGGATATAACCGCAAGGCCCGACCAATGATTTGGCTCAGCACAATGGCCGACGTCTTGGTGGCCATGAGCAGCACACCATCGACACAGGGCAGACTCACCCCCTCGGCGACGACGTTCACATTAAACAGCACCTTGGGGCGTTGGTCCTCCGCTTCAAACTGTCGGAAGATATCTTGGCGTTGAACCTTGGACATGGCTCCATCCACGTAGAAGGAACCCACAGCAGGCATCGATCGACAGAGGTTCTCGTGAGCCGCTTGAGCGTCACGACAGGTGTTGTAAAACACCAGTACTCGACGGCGGCCATATTGGTGTGTTAACATGCGGATGTGTGGCTCGCAGTTGACCGGGTCGGACACCACCTTAGCCTCCACACTGTTGGGTTCGGAGGCATCATTATCATCTTCTTCATCTTCGTCCGTCTTTTCCTCTTCCTCTTCTTCCATTCTTTCCTCCTCAGGAGAGGGCTCTTCTGCCTGTGTTACGCCTTCCTCTTCGTAAAGTAGAATCCGAAAGTCCGTCAGCATGCCTTGGCGAATCGCATCCAGCATGGTCAATTCGTAAATCGATGGCCCGTACACATTTTCGTTGTCCAATGAATAGGTGACCACTTCATCCGTATCCTCGTCGGCATGCACGATCTTGGGCGTGGCGGTGAGGAACAACTTGCGCCCCGTTAACGCCAACGCCGCTTGAAACGTCGTGGACGTAGCCAAGTGATGGGCTTCGTCGTAAACGATGAAATCGTACGAGTTGCGAAACAGCGTAGCCTTTTGGCAATACGTTTGGTAGGTCGTAATCAGTACGTAGCGATCGGTCCGGTCCAAAAGGGGTTTCAACACCCCGATATCTTCGTCTTCCGAACTGACCACGTGTAGCGCCCGACTGCCCGTGCCCACCTGTTGGAACATCTTGCGGAACTCGTCCCCAATCATGATTTGTGGCGTGAGAACGAGCACTCGATTCCAGTGCGGTTGTTGTTGCAAGAAGAAACCCGCCAAGAACGTCTTGCCCAACCCGGGCGGCAGGTACAGTCCGCCTTTGTCGTGGGTTTCAAAGTGCTCCAGCAGACGCTTCAATATGGGGACCTGACAGGCCCGGGGAGCGAGGGGCGACGGAGCGCGATCCACTTTCTCAGAGTCGTCGGGATCACCCAGCAAATCGTTGTGGTTTCGCAGATAGTCGGGGTCCACTTCCGTCACGGGCACGTCGGCCAAGCGGTCGTAGAGTGCTGCATCGGTGATGTTTTTGGAACGGAGGTGGTCGAGCACCTCCGGGCCCAAGCGAAAGCCGGGGTCAAATTTAAAAAACTCGCGGTCGGCCGTGATGCGCCGATCGCGGTAAAACGAATGAATCAACGACTCCAAGATGCGCGTGCCGCTGGCAGCGTTGCTGGGCGAGTGGACCACTTGTTCGATGGCATGGAGCAGGCTGTCTTCGGGCAAGGCAAAGGTGTCGGCCGACTGAAAGCGTCGCACAATGTCACGGCTGTGGCCAATCTTCAGCACCTTGTGCTGGGGAAACCGCTCGCGGTACTGGGGCACATGCAGCGAATACACTCCACCCTGCATGGGTCGTTTCCCTCACCCCACAGACAAAAACAGGAAAGGTTGGAACGAAGGAAAAAGAATGGCCCTTTGCGCCAACCCCTGTATTAATGAAACCCACCGCTTCCGCCACCATCAAACCCGCCGCCGTCGAATCCTCCGTGTCCACCTCCGTCGAATCCTCCATGTCCACCGCAGTCCATTGCTCCGTGGTCGAAGCCTCCATGATGCACGGGATCAACATGGTTACAGTGGTGGTGATGATCGTGATGTCCATACAAAGGATCGGTCAGAATGGTGGCGGGCCAGACGGTATCTGTGGCAACTGGGTTGGTTTCATACGTCTCCACGGGTTTCCGGGGACTCTGAACATGGTTCGCGACCTTTCGTGTTGTCGCCGCGGGCTTTCGGGGACTCTTAGCCTGAATCGCAACCTTTCGTGTTGTGGGTTTTGCTGCGGCTGCGGGCCGTGGGACGGCAATGCTTTCTTGAGAAACACAGAGACCCATGGTGGTCTTTCCTGCAGTGTTGGAAATTCTTAAGTGGAGAACGGAACGCCGAGGTCTTACGAAATCACGAGTTCGACCATGACGATCAGATCCATGGGCGCGATGAGGATGTCCCCACTGAAGAAATCGCACACGACCAGGCGCAAAGTGGATGGACCACCCTCGGAATCCATGCGGAGATGGAAGGTGTTGGCAGCAAACAAGTACGACGGGCGGTTGCTGATCACAGCCAAATCGTGCACCATGCCGCTGGACGTGGAAAAATAGGGGCAGCCGGTCCGTAACGTGTAACACGTCAACGGCAGTACCGACGGATCACGGTCGAACAACATTTCCAAGGATACTTTCAAGGTAGAATCGCGGCGCAACGGAAGCGCATTCAATGGAAGGGCGACGGATTGCCCAGCCTGAAACCGATGCCGCAAGGTGGTGCAAAAGGGTGCCGTCATCGGTTTGGTCTCTGGCGTGAGGAAGAAAAAGATGTGAACGAACGCATTCACGGACGTTTTATATTAATCGCTGTTACACATGTTTCTGCGGAAGCGGTGGCAGCCGCCAGCCGAACAACTGCGGATGGGCACGCGCGCAAGGAGTTTCATTGTTAAAGCATTTCGTATTGCAGAATTTGGGCGATCACGTTGTCGAGAAGCACGCGCAGGCGTTTTCGCTCGTCCTTATCCTTGGTCTCGTCGATGCGGATTTCCAGCACGGTTTGTTGTTGGCGCAAATCGGCCAGTGTTTGTTGCAACTTGCCCCGGTTTTGGGCTTCTTCCCGGAGGTGGGCGGCCATTTGTGCTTGCAGGGTCGTCAAGGGTGCCTTGGGCGCTCGGGTGTCGGCGGGTTCTTCCTTTTCCTCCGACTCGCGGGGCAGCGTGTCTCCCCAGTGTCCGGTGCTGCGGTGCTTGCGCTTGGCACCGGGGCGGTCGCCGTCGTCATCTGTTTGAGAGTGGTCATCTGGCTGTCGTCCGGGTTTTGGGGTTTCGATGGCCATCTCAAAATTCACGATTTGGGCCATCATGTGGTCGCGTTGCTCGGCGAGACGTTGCTGTTCCGCCGGGTCGGTAGTGGCGGCCAGTTGGTCTTGTATCTGTTGAAACCGTTGCTTCAACTCGGGCAATTCTTCGACCATCCGGCGCACGGCGGCGTTTTCTTGCAGCGCTTCATGCCGTATCTGGGACAAGGTCTTGGCTGCGCTAAAATTCCCTCCGCTGGGGTTGCCCCCGTGATGGCTGGAGTATTGATGCTCCACGATGCGGTTGTGTTCCTTGACGGTCAGATTCTGTCCGGTCCGCTCCGGCTGGTATCCGGCTTCCAGAGTCGTTTCCAACTCCAGAATTTGGGCCAACAGGTGGTCGCGGTCCGTGAACAGTCGCAGCCGCTCGGCCGGATCCGTGGTGTCGTCGGCCAGCGTGGTTTCCACCGTCACCAGATCTTCCCGCAACCGGGACAAGGACGAATTCACGGCCGCCGATGACGTTGATGCCTTGGCTTCACAGGCGGGAAACACCGTCCAGGCATCCGCGGTGGACGATGGCTGCGGCAACGCTTGCGCCATTTGGGTGAGCACCACGTCGCGCAAGGTCAGCAGCCGTTGCTGTTCTCGGGGATCGGTGGTTTCCTTGAGGCTGGCGTCCAACAGGTTTTGTTGTTGGCGCAAGAGGGCCAAGGTGGGTTCCACCTGGATTTGTAACGCGGCGGGAGGCTTCAACAGGGGTTCGGACATCGTGTGCCACTGCGCAATCTTGTTCTTGACGTTGTCGCGGATGCGGCCCAAGCGTTTCCGTTCTGAAACGTTGGTTGTGATGGTGAGCAAGGTCTCCACCGCATGCTGTTGGGACAGCAACATGGGCAGCGTGGTCTCGAACCGCCCCCAGTTGTTCAGGAGCGCTTCCGCGATCGCCCCCAAGGATGCAACCGCAGCATCGGCCGCAGAAGAGGCGGCCCCATCTTTGGCTTCGCACGCTTCCAGTGCATCCTGGATGGGTCCCAGCGTGGGGAAGGCCAACGGATTCTGCTTCTTCGGCGTCCATGACTCCAACTCCGCAATTTCGCGGGTCGCCTGGGCGTGAAGGTTGGTCCAGTGTTGCTGCTTCGTCGGGTCGTCCGTGGGGTCCATCAGGGCGTTGTCGCAATTGCGCTGGATGTCACGCAGGTACCGAAGCGCTCGCTCCAACTTGGCGTTCGGCGGGCTGGACTGCTGCTGCGACGCATCGGAACTGGACCGCCGCTGCGATGCATCGGAAGAAGACGTGCTGGGAAGACTCTTCTTTTTCAACCAGGGCTCCAAAAACGCAATGTCGGCGGCCGTCTGGTCGCGAAGGTCGGTCCAGCGTTGCCGTTCCGCCGGGTCTGCAGTGGGGGCCTTCAGGGCCTCGTCACACCGGTATTGCGTCAGGCGCAAGTACTGCAACGTGGGCTCCAGCAGCGCGTTGGGTGGAATGGGCCGTTGATAAAGAAACGTAGACCGCACAGCCGCTCGTGATGGGCTGGTCTGGGTCGGCTTCGCCTTGCGGTGGCGGTTGATCGGCTTGGGGGCGGTGGTCTTGGGGGTGATGATCTCGGGCACCAGGTTCAACGCCGGTTGCAACGTGAAGGAAGGATCGGGTGTACCCCAGTACGAAGAGGTGGACGGCAAATTCAGCGGCAGGGGCGGATACAGTTGGCGCACGCAGTTTTGTTCCTCGCGACCGATCAAGGCCATCACGCGAGAATGGTCGACCACCTTCAAACCAGAAATCCCTTCGCGCACGGTCACCGCGTCGAGCACCGTGGTGATGGCTGGGGCGGTTCCATCCCAATAACCCAGCCGGTAGGTACCGCCCAGCGGGTAACCGAGGTAACGGACCAACAGCCACAGCCGCGCTTGCTCCGGATCAGGGGCCGTCATCAGCAGAAATGGGGAGGTTTTCGCTTCGGGCAAGAACGCAGACTCGAGGACTTGAACCGTGATGTCGTGGTCCTTGGTTTCTTGGCCTTTGGTTTCGTGCAGCGAGTCCACCTTCAACACGGCTGCCGCAGCCGTCATCCAAGGTGCTGGACCCTCCTTGCCTTTGCCCGCACAGGACAGGGAGACGACCACGAGGCGGGGTTGCGCGGCCCAAGGGTTGTTGGACGGCTCGCGCAGGCTTACGACGAGGTGTTGAGGGGATGTGCCCAGCCAGAACGCACACGTCACGGTGCGAACGTCCACGGGAAGGATGCACGTATGGCCACACGACCGGCAATCCACCCTGGACTTGAAATTCACCGGCTGCGCGGTCAGCGCGGCAGGCGTGAACACCGGGATGGGTGTCGTTTCGGTCGTGTCCATATCGTCCCTGTCCCGGATGGTCGCCACAACGCTCATGGCGACGATGTGGTGCCAGGTTACAACTGGGATGAGGCGATGAGAGAATGCCAAGGATGGTCCACGGCAGAATCGATCTGTGGGGAATCTGGCTACACGCCCAACAACGCTCATGTGGCCCGACAACGCTCATGTGGCCCTACAACGCTCATATAATAAACTAGACGGCCCATGCTACACACGATAACGCTGTAGCCATACCGAGTGAGGTCCCTAACTCAGTGGCGCAGCGCCTGTTGCAGTTGTTCTTCGTTCACATGGCCGACGTCATCGAGCCGGGCTTGATCAGCCCTCAAGCGCCGCCGCATGTGTGGGCGGAGCACATGTTGCAACTCTATCCGGTGGTGCAAGATAAGTTTGGTCCT
>Ga0105248_10006478_pt1 | contig 12838 bp, 8 predicted proteins | sample KBSS34metaG_FD_81524 | JGI IMG/M metagenome (GOLD analysis project Ga0105248, IMG submission 81524) | Switchgrass rhizosphere microbial communities from Kellogg Biological Station, Michigan, USA - KBS S3-4 metaG | ecosystem: Host-associated > Plants > Roots > Rhizosphere > Soil | place... | reverse complement strand
TCTCTCGACTATCAACAGAACGGACCCATCAAACGCATGCTGCACAAATTACCAGGCCCCATCCTCGGATTCGACACAGGATGCAGCATTTTCATGCTCGCCTGCGGCGGTGATTACGAATCCAGTTTGATTTTGAACGACAAAATCATGGGCACCCTTAAACAAATCGTCAAAGGGGACTTGCTCTTCTCCGTGCCAAATCGCAACATGCTTCTTGTGAGCAATCGAGGTCTTTCGGATTCAGCGGCAGAGCTGCAAGAACGAACCAATATTTTATTTGAAAAAGAATTCCGCCCGACCAGCAATCTACTGTATACCTGGGATGATGGCAAAATCACAAAATACGGATAGAATCGTTTGACTCCACAAGGGAAGGTCCGCCTCTACCGTGAAAAAGTTAATTGCGCCAATTTTGGGATTAACCACAGCTGGCTTCCTCGCCGCCTGCACGCCGCAAACCACCCTCTACCAACCGACGAAAGATTCGCTCTACGACCGCGTTTTGGCTAGCGGCAAAATTCGCTGCGGGTATTTTCTCTTTCCACCATACGCTATGCGCGATCCCAATACCGGCAAAATGTCCGGCATCTTTGTAGAAACGCTTGAAGAAGCCGCTAAAAATCTGGGTCTAGGCGTCGTATGGACTGAGGAGGTCGGGTACGGCACGATGGTCGAGGGCATCAAAACCAATCGCTACGACCTGGTCCCGACCGGAGTCTGGCCCAACGCCAACCGCGCTCGCTATGCAGATTTCTCCATGCCTCTTTTTTACAGCGGCATTAACGTTTACGCCAGGAGCGACGACAAGAGATTCAATGGTGACAGTCGCGAGTTAGACGACAAATCTGTAACCATCTCAACCATAGACGGCACTGTGCAAGACGCGATGGCACGCAAAGACTTTCCTGCGGCGCACATTCTTTCGCACACAGAAATGAGTGATCCGTCTGCCATCCTACTGGATGTCACCGGCAAAAAGGCCGATGTGACATTGATAGAACCGGGGCTGGTAGCTATTTTCCTCAAGAGTCATCCCGGCACGCTAAAAAATGTCTGCTCCGGCAAACCCATCGGTGTCGTCGGCAATACCATGATGTTCAAGCAGGGCGAACCCTCATTCAAAGCCATGCTCAATACAGCTCTGGCTGAGCTTATCAACACCGGATTTGTGGAGCGATTGATCAAAAAGTACGAGCCCTCAGCCGGAGCGTATTACCGCGTCGCGAAGCCTTTCGATCAGTGATGAGACTTCGAACTCCTACAACTTAAATCTTTCCGCCAGCAACCTAGCTGCCTGTGCTGGTGTGATAACCTCATTGGAAGTCACCAGCCCGAAAAATGGACCGTTAACTGCCACTTACTGGAAAGCGCAAATGGCCTCACCCCGCTCAACAGCAACGACAACAGACAAAATGCTCGGCTTTCTATTTGCCGCCGGCCTACTTTTCGCCGGCAGTTCACAACTCTCGGCAGGCGCAGCACCAAATCCGAGAGCCGAAGAGCTTTATCGCCGCAGCCTGTCCGAAGGTTTTACTGTCCTCGGCCGCAACGCCGCCATCAAACACATCAATGAAGCCCTGGCCATCGACGGCGACAACGCCTTGTACTGGCGGCAAAAGGGGTGCATCTTGTCCAGCATGGACGAACACGAGCAAGCACTACCGTGCTTCGAAAAGTCAATCAAACTCAACCCCAACGATAGTGCTACATGGAGTGTCTACTGCACTACCCTGAGCAATCTCGACCGGTACCCAGAAGCCCTGGCGGCCATTGATAAGAGTTTCAAGATCTATAACGATCCCAATTGTCGCATCACCAAGTCTGCGGTACTTATGAAACTGCAACGATATGCGGAGGCGGAAAACGAACTGGACATCGTGCTCAAATCGGACCCGAAAAACCGCCTGGCGCGCGTACGTCGGCCACAGGTCTCAACGCACCTGGCTCACTGGGACAAAATTATCGAGGACACATCTTTTTCCCTTTCGCCTGGTACTCCCAGAACGGGCTCCATGGATGAAGTTTACGAAACCCGCGGCAAGGCTTATACGCAGAAAAAAATGTATGACCAAGCGATTAACGATTACAAGAACGCACTGAAAGAACGACCGTTGTCGAGACAACTGCACAAGGAGCTTCTCGCGGCATACAAACTCAAAGGTGACGCCGCTGGTGTGCGTAGTCAAAAAGCAGAAATAGAGGCGCTCGATGAGGACCTCAGACCGCTAAAATAATTCGGCGCCTACGCCCAGGTAAAACAGCACGTATAGGTGCATGGGCAATATCGCTGGAATCAAGACAGAGTCAGCGAAATTGAAGGCCCTCGACGAGGATATGGGGCCGTACAAATGAGCCTGCCTCTCTGACAAAACCCGGCAAAACCTCCTGACCATCACGGTCTAAAGAACCCCTCGCCTCTTGACAAGTAGGCGATTATCTACTAGTGTCTTAAGTAAGCATTAGAACGGCCGCCAAAGCGAATTTTGGAAAGTTTACAAAAAGTTCTGATGGCTTTCAGGTAAAGGACAATGAAAAAAATCGAAGTACTAGCTTCTCTTCTAATACTGATTGGTGCCTTGAATTGGGGACTGATCGCTGCGTTTAACTACAATCTGATCACCAGCTTACTCGGTGACGGCAACACATCGAAAATGGTCTACGGACTGGTCGGAGTGTGCGCTCTGTATCAATTGATGCAGATGATGAAAGCACGGCTGGCAGCAAAAACAAGCTAACTAACAAATCAATAAATAAACTTGATCTTGCGCTCTTGATGCATGCAGCGCGCTACTTCAACGTCGTCATAGCTCTTTCGATTGAGAATCAGTTCGGTGATGTTGGGACAGGCGGTAATCGTTCGCATCTGATACGGCGTCAGGATACCTCCATCCAGTTTGATACTTTTTAGACTGGACATTTTTGCCATCGCCGGTACCAGAGTTGTGTACTTGTACTCAGACATGACCAGATTTTGCAGTGACTTGCTTCTCGCCAGCACCGCCAGGTCCTGAGCGGTTATATCGCAACCGATCAACTCCAATGTCTGCAAATTGGTGGATGCGGCGAGGACAGGAATGATGACGTTTACATCGTACATTGTAACCAGCTCTAGACGATTGAGACGGCCGATGAAAGCTGATTTCAGTACATCTCTGGTGTTAATAATCGGATGATGGAGCTGCAAATATCGTAGCCCCTTACTTTTATCCAATACTTTCATTACTTCGACGGGAGTACCGATATCGTCCAGCCAAATGCGCTCAAGTTTGGGCCAGCGAGAAGCAGACTGCAAAATCGGAATCAGCGCATTTGTTTCAGACGGCATGCCGCTCATACTGCTGGTTACGCCACTCACGCTGTGCCCGATCACACGCAGAAAGACAAATTCATCGGGCTTTATCTTGGCGACAACCTCCGGACACAGCAAAACCATGCGCGACTCGTCGTCACCGATTTCCAGACCGGCAGGCATTGTCGGCGAAATATCGACCGTATTTTTTGCGTCCTTACTGTCTAGCGCGGAGGTCATCACCCTGCCCATAGACCAGCTGGGGAAGACAAAACGCCGCACGGCCTTACCCCTGGAATCTTTTGCGATGTGCGACTCGATTGTACGACAGGCGGCAAATGCCTTTTTTGCCGGCGGCAAATCCACCTTGTTTTGCTCCGGCCTTTTACTTTGGGTCGTTTCTAAAAGAAGCTGTGCGCTATCATTCGGATCGCTGGATCGGATCTTCATCCGCAACCCGTCGACAGAGCCGTCCTCCTCTATCCCCGGTGTCAGGTTGATATTTTTGTTCTCCTTGTTCAGGATTTTATCAACATCGGTTACTTTGGGATGATTTTGCATCCACAAAACCGTACCCGCACTTGCCACCGCTAGTAGAGCCACAGCCGTAACGGCAGTAATAGCAATTTTGGCCCTGGCTGTGGATTCCGGGTTTACATTTTTTGGCAGGGCCGACAGCGTCTGACTGCGGTTTCCCACGGCTTCAACCTTGCCGATGTTTTTACCGGCCTTCAATCGCTCAAGATCGTGTATGACCTGCTGCATCGACTGGTAACGGTTCTCAGGCCGCTTAGCAATCATTTTTGCCAGTAGGTCATCCACAGACTCAGGCCAATCTCTAGTCGGGCAATCCATGACAATACTGGGAATCTCAGCATTCTGATGCAGCATGATTGTCTTCAATGCGTTCTCTCCCATATAGGGCGGGTGACCGCAGAGGGCTTCATACCAGGTGCATCCAAGCGAATAAATATCACTGCGCAAGTCAACATTAGTACCCAGACTTTGCTCCGGGCTCATGTAATAAGGCGAGCCAAATACGGCACCAGTAGCTGTTTGCGATTGTGCTCGCAGGTTGTTGGAAGGCAGTAGTTTGGCGATGCCGAAATCCACGATTTTGACGGTCACGTCTTGAGCGCTCTCCAGCAAGACAATGTTGGAGGGCTTAATGTCTCGGTGCACAATGCCCTTGCTATGTGCATATTCGAGGCCGGCAGCAATCTGAATGAAAATCTGTACCCAACGGCGAAAGGAAAACTTGGTGCCGTCGGCTATGTAGTGAGACAACGCTTGACCGTCAAGCAAATCCATGACGTAAAAGGGACAGTCTCCATTGTCCAGACCCATGTTGTAGACCTTGACGATATTTGGGTGCTCCATGTTGGCGATGGCCTTGCCTTCGACTTCGAATCGTCTGCGACTTTCGTCATTGAGTTGCTCCGGTGCAAGCATTTTCAGGGCATAGTCGCGCTTGATCATGATGTGCTCTGCGCAAAATACATAACCCATGCCACCGCGACCCAGCAGTGATTTCAGGCGGTAGGAGCCGCCGACAATGTCACCGACACGTAGTGAGCGGTTGGAGACGCCGGTTGCACCAGAGCCCAGGGTGATGGCATTGGTATCGTCAAATCGCGGGTTCATTCTTTCGACTTCGACTGAACGAATTTCAGATTATGGTAGCGGCCGGCAAACTCCTGACGCACATCAGGCTCGAAGTTATTTGAATCCAGCCGTACGTTAGTAAGCCGAGCGCAAGCACCCAACTTGGTTAGCTGATCTCGAGTCAGGTACACGCTGGAAAAATTGATGAATTGAAGGTTTGGTAACGAGACCAGAACGTCGACAAGACTATCGTCAATTTTAGTATTGCCGATTTCTACAGCTTTAAAGTTGGGGCACCGTCTCAAAAGCAACAAGTCTTCTCCGCGCACCGGGCAAAAATCAAATTTCACCTTGCGCAAAACTGCTGACCCCTTCACATATTTACAGAACACCCCGGCATCAGCCATGTGCAATATCTGCAATTCTTCCAAACGGGAAAACGCAGGCGGCGGCTTCTTCGTGTACACCTGCCAATCGATGTTGTGCAGCTCCAGATGTTCCAAATGCGGAATCGCATCGAGCATGGTCATTGTATTGTCATTTAGAGTAAACGAATTGAGAGAAAGGAAATGCAAGTCGCTCCAGCGCGAAGCATATTCCAAAATTTGATTGAGATGCTCAGTTTCAGCCTGAGTGAGGGCTTTGGGTCGCTCGAAAACACCCATCTTTTTACCGGTCAGGCGCAGACTGCCGATCACGTCCGGAGCAAATCGGGAAAAAACAATTGGCACCTGGATCGACACATACTGATCGGCTTTGACCGCAAGACCAACGGAGTGGTCGCGCACATAGACATCACCAATGGCCTCTTGCTCATCACCGCGGTGCGTGCTGACAAGGCCCACGGCCACCTTAGGAAAGTTTATTTTTCGCTGCTGCCCCTCGGCAGTCGTCACAAGACGCGAAACAATCGTTCGACAATTGGAGAATTCCTTGGTCGCAGCCGCAACTCTTGCCGGCGGAAACTCCCATTGTTCGGCAGTCGTCTTTTGAATGGACTGTACCAATCCGAATTTTTCGTCTTCAGCCTCGATCGATTCAGTGGGACCACCAGTGGTGGAAATTGCCGGTCCGCCGGCGGAATCCTTACTTGCAGCATTCTTACTTGCGGCAGACCTGATTGCATCACCACTAGTTGCCACATTGTTGCTTGTCGCGACAACTGCCGGATTAGCAATCTGCTTTGCGGCGCTCTGCCGATAAAATAGCAAACCCAAGCCACCGGCCACACAGCATACGACGACCAGGCCCATTGCTACGGCGCTTTTTACAATTGAAGCTGCCCCCGTCGAACCTTCAGCACTATTGGAATCGCCGTCGCTTTCAGTGCCGCCGATAACCGCGCTCTTCCCGATCGGGCGGCCTTCTTTGATGCGGGTCAAATCATGGCCCAGCTGTTCCATCGACTGATAACGGTCCTCGGGCTTCTTGGCCATCATTCTGGCCAGAAGTACGTCGACAGAAGCAGGGATTGTCTTGCCCGGTTGCAGCGCGCTCACAGAGGGCACAGGCGCTGACTGATGCATCATTACAGTTTCCAGGGCATTGCCTCCGCGAAAGGGAGGGTTACCAGTCAGGGCCTCAAAAAGCGAGCACCCAAGCGAATATATATCAGAGCGAGCATCAATGACGTCGCCCAAACACTGCTCCGGACTCATGTAATAGGGCGAGCCAAAAACCTCTCCGGGAGCCGTTCTCGACTGACTCTCCAGGTCTGAGGCATTAAGCACTTTGGCGATGCCGAAGTCCACTATCTTGACCTGCACCTGGCCGTCATTCTGCGACAGCAACACAACATTGGACGGTTTAATGTCACGGTGGATGACACCTTTTGAGTGAGCGTAACCCAAGCCTGCTGCAATCTGACCAAAAATATCCAGACAGTCAGCCAGCTCCATACCCTTAGCCTTGTCGATGCAATCGGAGAGCGGCACCCCATCGAGCAAGTCCATGACATAGAAAGGGCTATTACCCTTGTCGATACCCATGTTGTAGACTTTGACGATGTTCGGATGGTTAAAAGTGGCAATGACCCGCCCCTCGGCCTCGAACCGCCTCCGACTGACGTCGTTTAACTGTTCAGCCGCCAGCATCTTCAGCGCATAGTCGTGCTTGATCATCGTGTGCTCGGCACAGAAGACATAGCCCATGCCGCCCCTTCCCAGGAGCGATTTCAGTCTATAAGAGCCGCCGATAATCTCCCCGGGCGTGAGAGCACGACTCTCGGCACCGGGACCAGCGCCCATCAGTGTCACGGCGTGAGAATCATCGAAGCTCTCTACTTGGTTCAAAAGTTATCTCTAGAGAGGAGTTATACCTGGATATACGTTCCCGATAAGCTTGTGTTTTATCTGGGGCGGTCCGTGGCATGATCCTGGCAAAGTTTCCGGAAGAAGTCGAAGGTAGCAACGGTGACCGCTGACGGGCAAAAACCTCACAAAGATGTGGCCACAGGCCATCCATCACCTGAGAACGCTCAGGCCATTGCCGCCGCCCGCCTGCATGCCGACACCCCACAGGGTAGCGGCCCACTTGTAGCGAAGCTGAGCGAAGTCGGCAGCGAACGCATTTTAGAGGTGACGGTCCGCCCCCACGACACCCTGCGCAATATCGGCCGTGAGCTGTACCGCCGATACGGCAGACATGAGGCCACCGACGCCGAACTCAAAGCTTTTGAACTCGATGCCGGACAGCGAAATAACCTGAGCAAGGCCGAGAGAGACAACCTCCAGCCGGACCAGGCTCTCAAATTGAGCCTACCCGGTGTGGCGCTGCCCGAGATAGCCCACGCCAAACAGCCCGCGGCGGCCAAACCGCAAGTTGTTGCCAAAGCACATACTGAAACGGAAAAACCCGCGTCTAAGGAAGCTCAGGCGTTGATGAAGGGGGCTGCCAGCTGTTCGGGCGAATGGTCCAATATGGTCGCTCAATGGGTGACCCACAACGAAGTCTCCAAGCAAAAGTTTGTCGCTTTCAACCCCGATGACGGCGGTCACGGAATTTCAGTCGGATTGTTACAGTGGAATCAAAAGCGCGGCCGTTTGCCTGAGCTCTTGAAAGATTGGCACCACAAAGACCCGGACAAATTTGATCGCATCTTCGGCAATTACTCGGCCAATTTACTCAAAGCCGACTATGTGCGCGACGCCGATTTCGTCGGCACACCCAAGCTCTATCAGGGCATGCAGCAAGCGCTGGCCGACGGCGAATTTCAACAAGTGCAATTAGGCTTGCGCAATAAACACATCGTCAAATCATGCGAAGTGGCACAAGACAATGGTTTCAAATCGCTACGCGGGCGGGCTGTGGTGGCCGATCTTTTTAACCAGATTGGGGAAAGCGGCACAGTCCAGGCCATGCGCCATGTGTCTCCGTCGAAGCCCGAATCGGCTCGCATCGAAGAATTGAAGAAAGTCACCGGAGGCCGCGTCAACGGCCACGACCGGGTCAGTTCAATCGAAGAAAAAGTGAAAGAAATCTGGCGCCAGCTCGGCAGCAGTTAGAAAAGTTACAGCGGCCTATTCTTTTCATCCTGCCTGTGTTTAGTGTTCTGTCCAGGCGGCCAGTTTCTTTTTGATTTCAGGCATAGCCACTCGCGCCGCTTCCTCTCCGGCATCGATAGCGCGGTCAGCGTCGCGCGTGCTGGTAGAGAGTATGTCGATGCCGTCCACACCAGGATGCACAACCACATCGGCGAGATTGATTTGCGGATCGTCGTTATTGCTGAGAAATATCTTTTCTATGCGCCTGGCGACAGTGCCCAGACGCCTGAAGTAATCACGCTTTTCAAGGTTGAGCGTTTCGTTGACAGGCACCGCGATGATGAAATCCGCTCCCATTACCTTGGCCTGATTGACAGGGACATTTTCCAGTACCGCACCATCAACCAAGAGCACATCGTCCACCGGCACCGGTCGGCGCAATACAGGAATAGCGGAGCTGGCTTGAACAGCCCGTGCCAGATCACCTTTAGTGATCGGATACAACTCTCCATCCATAAGATTAGTGCTGATGGCGCGAAAAGGAATGTTGAGATCCTCGATGTTTTGTTTGTCTTTAGGCAGGCAACTCTTGTAGTAATTGCGAAATTTATTGCCGAAGTAAAAGCCGTCGTATGGCCTTATACCAATAAGCCGCGGCAACATAAAAATGGGACGAGCAGCGAAGCTTACAAACAACGGCACGGTCATGTAGTTGCGCATAATTGTCGGTTTGCGAAATTTGGACTCTATATCATCGACCGGCACACCGGCGCAATAAAGACCACCGACAATGGCACCAATACTGGTGCCGGTTATCATGTCTATGTGAATGCCTTCTTTTTCCAACACACGCAGTACACCCACATGAGCCGCGCCGCGAGCGCCTCCACCGCCAAGCACAAGGGCAATTTTCGGCTGCCGGGCAAAAGCTGCCCCCGGGAAAAGACAAAAGGCAAATGTCAGGAAGCAAAAAACGGCAAGACCATTGTAGCTGCGCGCGTAAGACGACATTATTGACTTAGACCCCCGGGTCAATTGAAAACAGCCCTAACTTTAGCAATAATAGGGACGAACGAGGGCACTTCCCTTACTCTGAGAGAGGAGCGCCTCTGGAAACCTTTGACCCACTGCATTAATGCGGTACAATTCCATACTATTAGTACGCGGCAACAATCCCGAGAGATGGAATCAATGAGTTCTTCTGATCCGCAAGATTCGGCGGCACAGGCCGCAGCGCCTGAAAGCCCGGGTGTAATTGTCGGTCTCTGTGCCATATCGGCCTCTACACTGCTTGTCGAAATTTGTCTGACCAAATTCCTCGGCTGCAAAATATTCCATCATCTTTCCTATGCCGTTCTCAGCATGGTAATTCTGAGCTTCGGTGCCTCCGGCGCTTTTGTTTACATGGTGCCATCCTGGTTCCCCTCCAGCGGTCTCAGCGCATGGAAACCGGCCTGGAAAGCGGCGGCCCTCTATGCCATTTTCCTTGCTCTGGCCATACCGTTCTTTTGCTGGTTCCCATGGGATCCTTACAATAGTGTGCTGGACACCAACAAACGCTTCTTTGCTCAGCCCATCTACTTCCTGATTTTTTCCATTCCCATGTTTCTGGCCGGGCTCTGTATCAGCCAAACGCTCTCCGCCAGCCGCCGCTCAGTCGCCCGCATTTATTTCTACGATCTGCTTGCAGCTGCGCTGGGAGCCTCTCTCTGTCCGCTGGTCCTGATTTGGATCGGAGGCTACGGCACGATTGCTCTGGCAGCTGTGCTGGGCATAGTGGCTTCCATAGCCTTTTTTATGGCCGGTCGTCCGGCAAAAGGCGAAGAGGGCTCAGAAAAAAGCGCAAGTAGCGGAAGTAACACAAGTAGCTTACCTGCCGCCGCCACATGCTGGACCGTCGCCGCTCTATCCATCGGCGTTTTGCTGGCCTATCCCGATTGGGCCATTAAAAAATACGGCTTCGACATTCGCTCCTGCAAAGACTGGGGGCAAATAGTTTTTGTCAAAGACTTCGGGGGCATTCGCAGCACACACTGGAACGCTCTGGCTCGGGTGGACGTATCAAAAACAAGCACATCCAAAAACAGGCAATATCGCTACGGCCTGGGGCCAAAATCATACGAACGTGACATCTACGGCCGTTATGTTTTGCTCGACGGCGGCGCCAATACCAGACAATTCAAAGTTGAAGGCAACATCGCCCAGGAAGATTATCTGGGTGAAGCGCTCTGGGGCAGCGCCTATATTGCCGAGGGCAAGAACGCGCAGCACTCGCTCATTATCGGCGGCGGCGGCGGTATCGACGTACTGATTGCCAAATTTTTCAAAGTCAAGGACGTGGATGTTGCCGAGGTCAATCCGGCCATTGTCGACCTGCTCAAGGGCAAGACCGACGACGAAGAAAAAGAGTATTCCCCCTGGCTTAAGTCGGACGAAACCAGCAATATCAATATCAATCTCAGCGAGGCCAGACACTTCTGTACTACGAGACCTGACAACACTTACGACGTGATCCAGGCCAGCGGTGTCGACACTTTGACTGCCATTACCACCGGTGGCATGTCTCTGGTCGAGAATTATCTCTATACAAAAGACGCTGTGCGTGAATATCTGCGCATCCTCAAACCCAACGGCATAGTTTCACTGACACACTGGCGCGAAGTGAACAGGCCTACGGGCAAGCGTATGTTTGTTTCCTACCTGGAGCTGCTGGAGAGCATGGGCGTAGCGGAGCCCTACAAACAAGTAGTTGTGGTCGCCGGTCTGGAGTGGACCGCTTCCATGCTCAAGAAAACCCCGTATACAGAAGAAGAGTTGAATCGCTTACGCCAGTGGACCAAAGCCACAGGTCAAACGATGTTGTTCGATCCCGGCCGCCCCGGCACGAGCAGCGAAGCTTTCTACGATCAGGTCGGCTTCGCTTCCGCAGCTGAACGCAAAAAATTGGTCGACGCCTATCCCACGATTATCACTGGTGTGGCCGACGACAAGCCCTATTTTTATTCGCAAATCAGAGACGAAAATCCGCTCATGACCTCACCCTGGGGCTCTACTCCAGTGTCGCTCATATATGCCACCCTCTTTGGTGCGCTACTACTGGTCTTCGCCCCTCTGCTGCGCCCGGACAATCGCAAGGTAGGCCTGCAAACTCTACCCTTCACAGTATTTTTTGCCATCTGCGGCTTTGCCTTCCTGCTCTATGAAACCACCACCATCCAACTCTTTTCGATTTTTGTCGGTGGTCCCACCTACGCACTATCGGTGGTGCTGGTCAGTGTTCTCAGCGGCTACGCAATAGGCAGCTTCCTCAGCCAATATCTCAAGCTGCAGAGCCGCACGTTTATCTATCTCGGCCTTGGCCTGGGCTTATTGATGCTCTCCCTGTGGTTCTGCATACCGGCAATTACCAAATCTTTTCTAGGATTTGAGCAACCGGCTAGAATAGCCATCTGCGCCATAGTCACTTTGTTTGCCTCGATTTGCACCGGCCTGCCCGTCTCTCTGGCCATGAATTGCCTGCGCCAACGATACGGCAGTGCTGTAGCCTGGATGTGGGCGGTAAGCTCGGCCTTCAACGCCCTCGGTGGTGTGGCCTTTGTTTGCATCACACAGGCGACCGGCATTTCCAGCTGCCTGCTGATAGTGGCAGCGCTCTATCTACTGGGCAATCTAATTTTCGCAGCCGAGTTAAAAGGGTCGGCCAAAGCAACTACTTAGTGCGACGCATCCAGAAGTTGCCCGGCCAGACTGTGTCTTTATTGTAGGAAGCGATTGCTTTAGCGAGCAGGTCAGGGTGCTTCAGGTGCATGTAACTGCCGCCGAAAAGCACCTCAAAACTGTCATTGCAAGTGAGAAAAGCCTGCAATAGATACTGCTCATTCCAGAAGCGTTGATGCTTCATTACCCATTCGCGCGGATATTCAGCCGGCAAAAATATGTCGTGAATGTGCACAACCACGCCCTTTTTTAAGCGCGGCAAAATTTCCAGATATTCATATTGCACGTCTGAACCCATCTTCAGCACATGACTGGAATCGATAAAGAGAATGTCGTTTTCGCCCAGGGCTTCGAATTCCGACAGCGCCGCCGTTTGCACTTTATCGCGCATCAGCCGCTTCATGCCGGGGAAGCCCTTGGCCAGCACGTCATTGGGATAGGGCTCGATAGCCGTAAACTCACAGTTGATGCCATCCGCTTCGGCGTTTTTTAGAACAGCCTGGGCCGCCAGATAGGTAGAGAAGCCGGAGCCAATCTCGATCATCTTGCGCGGCTTAAAATGGCGCACCATCGAATAGAGCATTTCAGCGTCGACCGATTGATAAGTGCCGTTGTTGAGATAAAACTGATGCGCCACAGCCGTCTTATCGCGCGGCAAGGCGTCATACTCGCCCTTGAAGGCAGACGAAACAGTCTCAAGCAATTTGCACTGTTCGGCGTCGCGCATATCCACGCCCACCAGCTC
>Ga0105248_10006477_pt1 | contig 12840 bp, 9 predicted proteins | sample KBSS34metaG_FD_81524 | JGI IMG/M metagenome (GOLD analysis project Ga0105248, IMG submission 81524) | Switchgrass rhizosphere microbial communities from Kellogg Biological Station, Michigan, USA - KBS S3-4 metaG | ecosystem: Host-associated > Plants > Roots > Rhizosphere > Soil | place... | reverse complement strand
CCGTGGCTTGGACGCCGAGGCCGTTCTCGCCATGATTGTCGAGCATGCCGCTTTTGAAGGCGAGAAGTACGACCCCCAGGGCAAGATAGACCGATTGCGCGAAGGCTTGGATAAGCAGACCGACTTCGAGTGCCTGGTGGTTGAGGTCGACGGCCAGGTGGAGGGATATTGCACCTACATGCCTCATTACGACAGCTGGTTTCAAAATCGCTTCTTATTTGTCGACGGACTCTGGCTCAACGCTGAGCTTCGCGGAGCATCCATTGGCACACAAATCTTTGAGCGTCTGCACAAAAGAGCAGTCGAACTAGATTGCGAATCAATTCAAGTAATGACGCCCAGCACCAATGATAGTGGCATCAGATTTTATCGCAAGATAGGCGCGCGCGAGCAGTCAAAGGCTTACTTCTATCTGCCTGTGCAGGTTTTAGACTCCAGCCTTTAGATTCAGGTCCAAGTCTTTAGATTCAGGTTCAAGCCCTTGGATTAAGGTTAAGGCGAATAGAGACCGTCGGCAGCCTCTATTTTACAGCCCTTAGGCACGGCTTTGGCCAGCGAATCTCGATCAGCATCAGACCAATTTTTTATCGAGATACGCAGAAAAGCCAATCTTTTGCAATGACTGATCGGTTCAATTATTTTCCAATCCAAATCAATTTTTGCCAGAGATAATCGATATAAAGTCGGAAGTTTGGAAAGTGCTTCCACACCAGTCGGGCCGATTCTATTGACGTCGGTGAAAACTTCTTCCAGACTGGTTATGCGAGCTATTTCCGCCATATCCGCGTCGCTCAAGTGGTTATTGCCTACATTGATATAACGCAGTTTGTACGGGGGCTTGAGAGCCCGTACCGCTTCCATCACGTCTTCCATGCCTGTAAGTGTCACACGACGCAGCTGCTTGAGACAGCGCGATTTGGCCAGAACGCGACCGCTGACCGTCGTGGCTGTCAGACAGAGTTCATTGAGATTGGGCAAATTATCTATGTGGTTCATCCACCGCTCGTCGAGAGGGGTGTCGGTGACACTCAACATTTTCAGACTGGTTAAATGCGAAACAGCTTCCATATGCTCCAGTGTCCAGCCCGAGTCTCGATAGGCAAAAGTAACACTGCTTAAATCGTCCGGCCGGAAACGTCTGATGAATTCTGGTGTTACGCCTTCGCGACAAACAAGCTGCACATTCAGGCGAGCCGGCACGATTACCTTGCCGTAGCAGGGTATGGTTTTAGCCTCACCGTCCAGCTTCAAGTCAGCCCCACATTTTGTATCGGGGAAGTAAAACGTTTTTTCTCTCAGGCCGGGGGAAGCCATTCGCCTGAAATATGGTTGAGGTCGAAATGGTTTCTGAACGTCGGTAGCTGGTTCTTCACGCACTTGATCCGGCACTAGTCCTGTGACAGGATGTTGCGCCCGAGCCGCTTCAGCAGCAGGGACACTGCCGGTCGCCTGTACCGTCGCCGGCCTGGAGAGATAAAAAGCCCCCAGCCCGGCAAAAGCGGCTATAAATAAGAATACTGCGGCCAGTGAGGCCAGTACGATCCAATTTTTTTCCTGCCATATAGACACTGGAGAAATTGTTGTCTCACCTGATAATTTGACGCTGTTGGAATATAGCGGCGAAGCGCTGTTTGTCGCTGCGCTCTTCTCCTCAGGCATGGCCGACAGTGCGGCCTGGCATAGGTTGAGATCGACTATTACTTCTTCAAACGATTGATAACGCTTACCGGGATTTTTGGACAGAAGTCTGGCCATCATTGATTCCAATCGCTGAGAGATGGGCCGGTCGGTAATAAATTGTTTTAACTGCGGAGCCGGTTCATTTTGATGGCACATCAGAGTCAAAAAAGGATTGCTGCCAATAAATGGAGGACGGCCCGTCAGGGCCTGAAATAGAGAGCATCCGAAAGAGTAAATATCGGAGCGCTGGTCGACAATTTGGCCCAGCGACTGTTCGGGGCTCATGTAGAGGGGGCTACCAAATATGGTGCCTACACCCGTCAAAAACTGTTCCTCTCCCGAGGTATCGCTGGCCAGTTTGGCAATTCCAAAGTCAACTATTTTGACTCCAGGACTGGTTTTTGAGGAAGACAAAAAGAGGTTGGCCGGCTTCACGTCGCGATGCACAATTTGCAGTCGGTGAGCATGGGCCAGTCCGTCTGCCACTTGCAAAAAGATTGCCAGCGCTTCTTTTTGCAGTAAAGTGCGCTCACGCTCTAGCCTTTCAGCAAGATTTTCACCCTGCAATAGCTCCATCGTGTAATAGGGCATTTGACCGTCGGCTATGCCGAAGTCAAAAACTTCAATTATATTTTTGTGCCGCAGTTTGGCGATAGACTGGGCCTCGCGTTGAAATCTTTGCCAGGCATTATTAGAAAAACTATCCGGAGAAAAGTTATCGGTGGCAAAAGTTTTGAGCGCCATGTCTTTGGCCAGAAGCATATGATGCACTTTATAGACAGCTCCCATGCCGCCTGCACCAATCGCTCCTATAATTTTATACTTGCTGTCGACAATAAAACCGCGAGCCAGCGTCAGTCTATTGCCACCCTCGCTCTCACCGCTCGTCGGTGTTATTTTGCCGTTTACCATGGCAAAAGTACACGACATAGCGAGCTTTTCTAGCGAATCATTTGATAGATCAGGCATTGGTCTGACATCGACAAGCTGTTATTAGAAAGGGTTGAGATGATTGTATTGCGGATTTTGCAGACAGAATAATTGCAGATACTGGAAGGCGACAATAACCAGGGCATGCGAGATTGCGCCGCTGGATATGAGGGCCGGGATTTCTTTGATAGGCACCAGTTTAATGGCAATTTCTTCGGTGCTATCGAAGTTTGGTACCTGAATATGTTTGGCGTTGACAGACAAATAGGTATCGCAAATATTTGGTTGGAGTGCGGGGTTGGGATGATTGCAGCCCAGGAAGTGCAATTCGACGCCTTTGTATCCGGTCTCTTCCAGGAGCTCACGTTCAGCGGCGATGTTGGAACCGCCGTCTTCTGCGTCGACCATGCCTCCGGGGATTTCCAGAGTGATACCACCAATACCGTGACGGTACTGCTCAATCAGCACAACCTGGCCGTCTTCTGTGATTGGGATGACGTTGACCCAATTGGAAGGACGAACAATATAAAAGTCATGTTTGAGATCTTCAGGCGATCTGCTCGATAGATTTCGGTGTACCGAAAAAACACGGCAATCGGCGACAAGGTCTGTGGAGTGGGTAACCCAGTGTCTCACTGAAAATTCTTTATTCATGACCAGATTATAGTAGCAAAGGGCTCCAGTTGTTAGCTTTTGCTCCAAAGAAAATACCCGCCGGAAGGTGAAACCGAGCGGGTATCAAACTTTGTAGTGGCGATCGAAATCGCACTTCTAAGTGGGCAACCTATACACCCGAGCGCCGAGCGCCCACGTGTTGGAAGCCTGTACTTAAGCGATTTTAGAAGCTTTTTTCTTGAGTTCTGCTACGAGATCTTCCTGACCGAGAATATATCCGCGGCGAGCCTGATCGTCGGCATAGTTGATGATTAGCTCTGTCAGCGAGTTGAGCATGGACATCGGGACAAACTCACTAACTTGATTGAGCAAGCGCTCAACCGACTGCCATTCTTCGGTGTTTAGCGGAATAGCGTCATCGAGACGGGCGATAACAGTGTAGTTTTGCAGTTTGTCTGTTTTAACGTTCATTTTGTTCACCTTATTTACTAACCGGAGTTGCACACCAAGCTAAGGCCGGGCCAAGATTCAGCCCCTCAATCAGAGGTCCTGGTCTCGGTCTAGACTCTTGAAATCTTCCCCAATCCTGGGTAAGTTTCTCTGCAATTCTTATGCCCGCTAAACGGGTTAATAACCTGGGAATTTAGATATCAAGCGGACATTTTATATTTGCACTTGATTAGTATCATAGTAATTACGCACAAAAGCCTCAGCCTGGCTGCGATCCAGCACTTCGTGCAACTCTTGCGCTTCGCCTAAGGCGGCGAGAATTTCTCCAACAATGGGCCCAGGAGCGATGCCAAGTAGTTTCATCAACTCGTTTCCGGTTAGAAGTTTGGGCAATTTCTTGCATTCTTCCTTATAGACCGCATATCCATTTAAGAGTTCAACCAGATTTTTCTCCAGGCGCTCCCGATCAGGGCCAGTAAGGCCCGGGCCGCGCGTCGCTCCCAGGTCGCCAAAGGAAAGAAGCATCAGCTCGGGCACGTCGTCGCCAACAGTGCGGTAGAAGCGTTTGAGTGCTTTTTGTGTCGGGTCACCGGTGTGAAAGAGTTGCCCCGGACGCAGATGCCAGAGCACAAGGCGCTCAACCATACGGGCCACCGCCTTGGGCCATTTCTGCGTTTCCGCCGTGACGCGTATCATATTGGCGCCCACCTTATCGTGGCCGATGAAGGTATGGCGCCCTTCTTCGGTAATCACCCAGGTGTCCGGCTTACCTATATCATGCAAGATTGCCGACACTTTGGACACCGCCAACCGACTGACGCCCACAGCCACTTCCTGAGCCAATGACTGGCGAGCAAAGTCCGGCAGTTCGGCCATGCGCGCTTCCAGCTGAGGAATAGTCTCAAGACTGTGCACGAATAGCGGCAGATGATGATAGGAGTTGGCGGTCACTTTGTGGGTGGCGGTCAGCTCTTCAAAGATGGCCTCAAATAGCCCGACATCACCCATTTCATGGATAAGCCTGCCGACATTGGGGCAGTCGAGCATGGTGAAAAGCTCGTAGTTGATGCGTTCGCGGGCCACAGTGGGCAACAAATGTATGTTGGCCTTGATCTGCTCGCGGGTGGCTGGCTCCAAATCGAAGTCCAGCAAACAGGCAAATCTATAGGCCCGCAAAAGACGCAGCGGGTCATCGGTCAATACAGTGGGGCCGACGGCGCGGATCACTCCGGCTTTCAGATCAGCCAGGCCGCCGGTGGGGTCAATAAGCTCATCGGGCTTAGCAGGGTCAAAAGCAAGGGCGTTGACAGTGAAGTCACGGCGCAGGATATCGGCGCCCAGAGAGCCGCCCTGGCAGCCGGCGAAGTCCAGAGTCGGACCGTCGTCTATCACCACCCGGGCCACGTCGTTGACGTCGTCCAGCAGCACGTAGTGGCCGTTGAAACGCTCCGCCACCAGTCGACCAAAATCGACAGCAGGCATGCCTAAAACGGCAAAATCCAGGTCTTTAGCCGCCTCCAGACCCGGCCGCCCATCGCTCAAGAGGTCTCGCAAAAAGCCGCCGACGAGGTAAAGACTGACCTGTTTGTCGCGCCCCAAGTCGAAGACCGAGCGCGCTAGAGCGCAGTCCAGGGGGTGTTGCCCCGTAGTGAAGATAGAACTATTGCCCATACGACCCAATCTAGCTTGAATTCAGCCTGAATATCCGCTGTGCGTTTTACTGCTGCGCGATTTATTGCTGTGCTTCTGGCTCAAACATATGGTCTTGCTCTTCTTTGGATATCTGGAAGTGTCCCAAGATATATACAAGACCGCCAACCAGGCTGGCCACTGTGGTCAAACCTAACCACATAATCGCATATGTAAGTGCATGGTCGCGATCGACACCGGCCATGGTGAGGAAATAGGTATAGGCCCATTCACGGATGCCTATGCCGTTGAAGCTAGGGGTAACAAAGCCCAGAACGGCCACGGAAGGATAAAAGACGAAGTAATACCAGAGCGGTATGTCATGCAAACCAAGCGCCATGCCAATCGCCACGTGTACGGCTACGATCACCACCTGCATCACAATTGAAAGGCCAATGGCGGTGGCCATCAAACCCTTATTGGACCAGTAGACACGGGCCGGTGAGTTGTTGATCTGGCGGGCAATGAAATTGTTTTCGCCCAGGATTTTGGTGCTCAATTGCGGGGCAAAGGGCACCAGACCAAAGACGAAGAGTGTGCCGGCGATGATGGGCAGCTTCAGCTCCAGGGGCAGACCGCCGCCGCCCGGTCCCAGCAATATGCCGGTAGTGGCGAAGAGGAAGAGCACGGCGATGCCGACAGTACGGTCGGCTAGCACCGAGTAGAAGGCGTTCATGTATTTGCCGGTGCCCTTAGAAAGGTAGTAGCAACGGCTGACGTCCCCACCGACGGTGCTGGGCAGGAAAAGATTGAAAAACAGACCGACAAAACAAAGCTGGGTCAGCTTGAGCAGGGATTTTTCCAGTCCCACGGCCTGAGCCAGAAGCTGCCAGCGGTGGGCATTGAGGAAAGTACTGGAAAGGAAAACGACGAGTGCCAATCCAAGAAACCAGCGATTGGCACCAAGAGCTACCTGGATACATTTAGATAGGTCGACTTTGCCGAAGAGGAAAAGGCTGCAAAACATCACCAGCGAAACGCCTATCTTGAGGCGTAGCTTGACCGCTTTGGAGATTTTGATCTGACGGGCTCTCTGCCAGATTTTTTGCCATATGGGATGGCGTCCAACCAGGAGCTTTTCAATTCCGGCAGCATTATCGGGCGCCTGGACCAGCTCTTCATCGAGCAGGGTGGTACCGCCTGAGTCCTTAGACACTCTAAATTGGCCTCCGCTATGCTTTCATACAGCTTTTAGACTGGTTTTGGATATGCGCTTTAAATACGCACCCAGGCTAAACCTTGTTCTACCAACGACCTCAGGGCTTTTGCCCCACTATTGTAGGCCCCAATGGTAGGGTAATGCCAAGATACTTGAAACCCGAAATAATTAACTTGAGCGACAGATCCGAGCAAAACCCGCATAAATTGGGGCAAGAGTATCGACTTAAAGGGTCTTCAGAAGCTACAATTAAAAATTCTCAAGGCTTTTAATGAAGTAGGGGTAAAGCACCTAAAACCCCGCAATACGAAAGTTAATTACTTTGGGCGATGCGTGGCACGCGTGGCCACGGTGATCTAATATTTGGAATAGAAGTAACGTCGCAGGGCATTCTGAGGTAGTGAAGTTGTTGGATAGAAAACTCGTCTTCCGGATAGGCATTCCTTTGGCCTTCTGTGTCATGTCTTTCGGAGTGCAAAATTGGCTCATAGCCAAAGATAAAGGTGGAGACGGCACCACTCGAGTGATCGTTGCCGATGGAGGCGACAGAACGCTGCCGGCCGCAATCGCACAGGCGCTCAAGACCAACACCACATCACCACAAAAAACCTATTACGTGGCCTGGAAGCTGATCAAAGATCAGTATTACAAGCAGGACTACAACGACCAGAACTGGACTCGTTGGGAGCACATGTTTGACGGCAAGCTCAAGACTTCGGACGATGCGCACAAAGGTATCGAAACGATGCTCGCCAGTCTCGCCGATCCCTATACTCGCTTCCTCGATAAAGAAGCTTTCGAAGACGAGAAAGGTCAGATTGACGCCCACCTGTTCGGCGTAGGCATGCAGCTTGGCTGGCGCGCCGACGACAAAAAGATTGTCGTTATCGCCCCCATCGAAGGCACACCGGCAGCCCTGGCTGGTATGACCGGCGGTGACGAAATTTTGGAAGTGGACAATAAAGCTGTCGCCGGACAATCCCTCGACACGGTTGTTAAACAGATACGCGGACCGATTGATACCAAGGTAACGATTACGTTCCTGCGCAAAAATGAAAAGAAAAAAGTTACCTTGCAGCGTGCTGAAATCCCGGTCAAAGCAATCGGAACCAGTGAAACCCTGCCGGGCAACATTGGCTATATAAGATTGGAGAGCTTCATTTCCAAAAACGGATATGACGAAATGAAGCGTGCCCTGGAAAGCAAAAGAGATTGCGACGGCATCGTCCTCGATCTGCGCTACAACCCGGGCGGTCTGCTCACCAACGCTGTAGAAATCGCCCAGTTGTTTATCGACAAAGGCATCATCGTCAGCACAGTTGACGCTGAAGGCTACAAACAATCACAGGTTGCTCACGGTACACCGATCTGCACCCAGCCTCTGGTAGTGCTGATAAATGGATATTCGGCTTCGGCCAGTGAAATCTTGAGCGGTGCCCTGCGCGATAACGGCAGAGCCAAACTGGTTGGTCAGAAGTCCTTCGGTAAAGGTCTTGTACAGGCCATCAACCGCCTCGATGATGGTTCAGGCATCAATATCACAATAGCCAAATATCTCACCCCTAACGACACCGACATCAATAAGACGGGCATCATTCCCGACTTCAAAGTCGATCTCAAGGAAGATGATATTAAGAACGGCAAAGGCCCCTGGTGGTTCGACGCCAAAATGAAGAACTTCAAGAAAGGTCCGACTGACGGAAACGACATTCAGTTGAACAAAGCGATTGAAGTAATCAAAGACGAAATCGCCAAGGACAAAACGCACCAGACTGCCTCGCAGCCGGCTGCTGCGGCTGGTTCAACGGCGGCATCTAAAAACTAGTCAACCGACACCAGAAACGGTGTCGAGAATTCTAAGGGGCTCCCCAGTGGAGTCCCTTTTTTTCACAAAGAACTCAGCAATCAATTCCCTCAATTGCGCGACCATGGTGGCGCAACTGAGTGGTGGTAGATATGGTGCTGGCACTTTCCATCAGCCAATCGGGAGCGCGTCTGCCGGTAAGTACAAGTACGGTCGGATCCTGGCGCAGGGGCAGCATTTCCTTCACTGCTTCAAAATCGATTAGACCGACTCTGCCTACGTCCAATAATTCATCGCCGATCACTAGATGATCTTTTCTCTCCAGTCCTTCTTTCAAATATCCTAGCCCCGCAAGAGCCGCGTCTTTGTCTTCCGGCAAAATGCCGTTGGGCGAACTATATAGACGGAAGCTGCCTTTGGGGCCGGTCCCCAGTCTGTTAACGCCGGTATAGTGCATGGTCAACCTACCAAATGTGGTGCCTGCCGCCTGCGCCAGAATGCGCAGACCTTTACCTTCGGACGAGTTTTCTTCCAGCTTGTCGAAAAAAACGAGTGTGACATTCATGCCCTTACTGAGGGCCCTCAGGGCCAGGCCAAAAGTAGCAGTGGTCTTGCCGCACCCTGTACCGAGATAGAGTCGAATCTTCTCTACACTTGGCTTCTCAAAAACCGGATCTAAGGTTGTCATACAAAGGCTCCTTCAGCTCTTAATCACCGGTGTAGGCTTACCATTCTCGTCCAAACAGACAAAGGTCAATTCCGCCGAAGTGACATGCACTTCTTTATGTCCTCTTGTCGACTCCACATCGACTCGCACTGTTATAGATGTGCGTCCGATTTTTGTTGTTTTTGTGTAAAAACTGACGACTTCACCAACGAAAACTGGCGCCTTAAAATCAACTTCTTTTATGCCGGCGGTGACTATTCTCTGGTTCGTTGTTTTGGTCGTCTCAACTGCACCGGCAAGGTCGATATAGCTAAGTATGACACCACCAAATATAGTTCCCTGCTTGTTCGTATCTTTAGGTTGCAGGACTACGCGAATGGCCGGGTCCCTTTTCTCTTGGAAATTATCGTTTGCATCCGCGTCGGATTTTGTAGCCACATCCCCTCCTTAGCCGCCTTAGGCAGTCTATCGTAAGGGATATAAGTAAAGCTATTCAAGTGTTGGAAGCTAAGCTATAATCGGGACGCGTTTATCTTGATTAAACTTCTACTGGCAACCCTTACTAATAACTTCTCCCTCTCGACTGGACCTGGAGTTTATGGCTCGATTTACTAATTTAGTCCTGGGGCTTATTGGCGCCTCTTGCTTGCATGTGACTCTGGCTGAGCGGGTCTCAGCGCAATATGCCACCGATCTGGACGTGGACCGAGCCACTGTCAATAGTATCGTCAACGTCAAACGTTTTGTGCCCTTGCCGTCGGACCTGATGGACGAGCAAGATCCGGGCGTAGTAAAAGCTAGTCCTACTTATTCGACCGCCGCTGCAGCCCAGGCCGCAGGCACCACCAATGACACCATGGCCACAGCCGGTGCGCTCAAACCGGCAATCTCATTGCCGGTGGATCCAAACGCAAAAATTTCCACACCTACGGGCAATTTCACTGTCCCCGCCGATAGTCCGCAGATAGCCTCCGCATCGAGCACCAACGCCGATGGCCAGCTCATTGCCCAGCGCAGCGACAATACCAATATTGTCCCCATCGACTTGACGCCGGTTCGTCTGCCCGAGCGCAACAACACATTCAACGGTTTTGATGCATTCAAAACTCAGTCAATGTACAGACTGCCGGCCCGAGTATTTTTTAACTTCACTCTGGAAAACAGCCTGCGTTTTGAAGCCAACACATTCCAGACGAACCGTCACTATCTCTCCGACATGATCTACCGCGTCCTGCCCAATATCGACCTGGGCTACGCTCTGACCAAGAAAGATCGCGTGGCCCTCAACTACTTCTTCCTTAGAGATCAGTACGATAAGCGCAACAAGACTTTAAGCAGAAATATTCATTCGGTCGGCGGCAACTATAACCACGACTTCAACCTCAACGAAAAAACAACTCTCACCGCCGGCATCATGTCACGCGTATTGTTCATCAATACCAGCCACGCACCGGCTGTCGTTTATAACGATGTTCTGCCCTCATTGTTCCTGAGAAGACGGGTGAACAACGGTGTTATATACGGTGCTTTCACCGGTCAGATCAGATTTCGCGACATCATGGCTAAGTTTCAGGAAGGCGACCAGTTCTACTCGCTGGGCGGCGCCTGGCGCAAGAACAAGTGGCTCTATTCGGCAGACTCCACTTTGGTTACAAACTTCGGTAACAGCAATCTCCGTCAGGGACCGAACAACCAGAACATCATCATGACCTTCGAAGCCGGCCGTCAGGTCACACCCTGGCTCGTGGCCTTCGCCCGCGCTCAGCCAATCTTCAATATCGGCGCCAACAAGAGTCCCGGTTATGCCGGATTCAACTTCCGTATTTTTGGCGGACTGAGAGCAGAAGTCGGCAAGCCGCCAATTTTCCCAATCAAGCTCAAGAGCTAATTTATCTAGCTCAGGATCTGGCTCATCAAACTCCTAGCTAATTTATTTAGCTTCGCCGACGAGTTGGAAGGCCGCCCAGTATCTGGGATTGGCCCGCGAACCGGCCTGGGTCAGCCCTTTTTCCATGAAGTTGATTGTCTTGATTTGAGCCTGTCTCAGAGCCGTGGCCTTGCTTGAACTGGCCAGGTAGTCCTTATAGAAGGATTCCATCTGATAGGCGGTCATAACGTCGTCAACGTTCCAGAGACTGACCATTACTGAAGGCGTACCGGCAATGATAAATGACCGGGACAGACCGGCCACACCGTCGCCACTGATCTTACCGCGACCGGTTTGACAGGCCGAAAGGGTGACCAGATGCGCCTTGAGCTGGGGCATTTTGAGAATCTCGCGCACCGAAAGAATGCCGTCATCGGCTCCATCGGTGGCCAGAAGCACGGCCGAATCCATAGGATGTTCTTCATCAATCAGACCGTGGGTGGCCAGGTGTATGACGTTATAACCCGGAGCCAGTGAGGTCAGAGCCGCCTTGGTGGCATTGGGGCCGATCTTGATCATTGTCCGATCAGCTGCACCGAAGAGTGAGGAAATTTTCTTCACTTCTTGTTCGGCATAAGGCAAGGCACCAAGCCCGGGCACAAATTTTATAGTCGGATTGCCGAAAGCGAGAAGCTTATCCTGAGAGGCTCCACCAGGTGTAGCCTGCTCGCCGGCCATTTTCTCCGTCGCTTTCAGTACTCCTATAGCAGGCACCACAGATAGTGTGTGGCTTTCCACAAGGAATTTTTTATTGTTATCTATAAGGGCGGCAAAGGGCACGAGAAACAGGGCGCGGTGCGGTACCATCGTCACCAGGGCCTCTGGATCTGTGGGCAATTTTTCTTTGATTGGAGCGATCAATAAGTTGTATAGATCGGCCAGATTTTTTTCGCGTCTATCGTTCGAACCTTTCAGATCCGATAAGTTCGCCGGTGGGGTAATAACTGACGTATATGCTTTGTCAACAAGGGCGTAGAGGTCTTTCTTCATAACTGGCACAACTACACCGTCAGTCGTGCCGTCCGGCTTGGCCACAAAAATATAGAGCTTGTCCTTGGTGACAAAATATTCCACGGCGCAGGTTTTGTGGCTGGCCACCAGTGCTTTAATCTGATCAAGCGAGGGCGCCTCGGCATTGATTGGCGAGAGTGCCGTTTCCAGGTCCACCTGGGCGCGGGGCACAATATTGACGCCACGCGTGGTCATACCAAGTCCGTTGTCACCGGTATCGGCCATGGCCACCACAGCCACCTGTCCGCCGCTCTTGCTCTTGTCCGTTTTATTTATGGCAATGTTGTCCGGCTTAGCTGCCGGTGTAGCGGCTTGAGGTTTATCGGCATTGGGCCCGACGGGGGCTCCGCCTGTCAGCACGGCCAGTTTGCCGTCACCAAAAATATTGCGCTGGCGGCCTTCGAGAAGGTCGAGGAAGGCCCGGGCGCGACCACGCTCGGCTACTGCCAGAGCATCGTCATATCGCTTCTGCTCAAAGAGCAGAGCAACAAGCTCATCAAAAGCCGAAGTACGCAGGTCAAGGTTAAAGGTTTTGGCGTCGTCTCGACTGAAACGACCCTTTTCTTTCTCAAACAATTGAATCGCCATCTTGAGATTTTTTTCGGCTTCGGCAGAATTGCCCAGGGCGTGGTAGCAGGAGCCAACGCCAATAGCGGCGTCCCACTGACCGTCATTGGAACCCAATTGTTCGGCCAGAGGTCTCGATTTTTCAAAATAACCGACCGCTTCATTTAGAAGGGCCACATCTTTTTTGTCGCTGCCGGCGGAGAGTCTCGCCAGACCCATCCCCCTCAGGGCATTCATCTGTCCCCTTGTGTCGCCACATTCGGAATAGAGTGCCAGAGCCGACTTATAGCTATCCACCGCAGTGTCAAACTTATCGAGGATGACCTGACTCTGGGCGAAGT
>Ga0105248_10006476_pt1 | contig 12840 bp, 10 predicted proteins | sample KBSS34metaG_FD_81524 | JGI IMG/M metagenome (GOLD analysis project Ga0105248, IMG submission 81524) | Switchgrass rhizosphere microbial communities from Kellogg Biological Station, Michigan, USA - KBS S3-4 metaG | ecosystem: Host-associated > Plants > Roots > Rhizosphere > Soil | place... | reverse complement strand
CGCTAGCTTTGCGGTGCATCTGGCCCGATGTTTCCGCCGAGGTTCGCGATGAAATGCCCGAATTGCCAGTGCGAGAACGCTGTCAGCGCAAAGTTCTGTGAGGAGTGCTCCGCTCCGTTGGCTCAAACTTGTGCCGACTGCGGAGCCCAGATGTCGCCCAAGGCCAAATTCTGCTCCGAATGCGGCCGTCCATCAAAAGCCGTCACTGCTTCCCGGTTTGCTTCGCCCAAGAGTTACACGCCCCAGCACCTTGCCGACAAAATATTGATCACCAGGGAAGCTCTCGAGGGCGAGCGAAAGCAGGTCACCGTACTGTTTGCCGACATCAAGGGATCAATGGAGATATTTGCCGACCGCGATCCCGAAGATGTCCAGAATCTCCTCGACCCCGTACTCGAGCGCATGATTGAGGCGGTCCACCACTACGAGGGCACCGTCAACAGAGTTATGGGCGACGGGATCATGGCTCTCTTCGGAGCACCGCTCGCGCACGAGGATCATGCCGTGCGCGCCTGTTACGCCGCGCTCCGGATGCAAGAGACCGTCACGCGATACGCCGATGAAGTCCAGCGGTCTTATGGGGTGCCGGTGACGATCCGCGTCGGACTGAATTCAGGTGAGATTGTCATCCGTGCCATCGGCAACGACCTGCACATGGACTACGCGGTCGTCGGCCAGACCGCGAACCTGGCGGCGCGCATGGAGCAAATGGCAAAGCCCGGCACTGTGCTGACGACGGCCAACACCCTCCGTCTGGCGGAAGGTTACGTCGCCATGACCCCCCTCGGCGGCCCCATGGCGGTGAAAGGGATTGCCGATCTGATGCAAATCTACGAGGTGACGGGCGTCGGCACCGCGCGCACCCGCCTCCAGGCCTCCGCGGGACGGGGCCTGACGCGCTTCGTCGGCCGCGACACCGAGCTAGAGCAACTCCTCAACGCGCAACAACTTGTCGCTCAGGGTCGAGGCCAGGTCGCGGCGATCGTCGGCGAAGCCGGGGTGGGCAAGTCGCGCCTGATGTACGAGTTCGTTCATTCACACCATTCAGCCGATTGGCTGGTTCTCGAATCCAATTCAGTTTCCTACGGCCGCGCAACGCCCTATTTGCCGATCATCGAATTGCTCAGGGATTATTTCAACATCGACGTCCAAGACAGCGCGCGGCTGATCCGTGAGAAAGTGACAAACAGGATTTTGACGCTCGATGCCTCGTTGCAGGACGCGATCCCGCCGGTGCTGGATCTCCTCGATGTGCTGGATGCCTCACATCCGTTCCGATCCCTCGAGCCGCTCCAGCATCGGCAGTACACATATCAGGCCGTCACCCGTCTGTTGTTGAGCGAGAGCCGCGTGCGACCGATCATCGTCGTCTTCGAGGATCTTCATTGGAACGACTCGCTGACGCTCGGCCTGCTGAATGAGCTGGTCGTTGGCTCGCAGAACGCCCGCTTGCTTTTGCTGGTTACCTATCGTCCCGATTATTCCGACGAATGGAGACACCGGCCCAACTATCTCCAGCTCAGTCTCAGCTCTCTCGCCAGCGAAGGCCTGACTGAGCTTCTTCACGCGGTGTTGGGTTCGGATTCGAGCTTGCCGACACTGAAAAGCTTCCTGGTCGAGCGCGCCAGTGGAAATCCGTTCTTCGTGGAAGAGATCGTGCGAACGCTTGTCGATACTGGCGTGCTCGAAGGCCGGCGTGGCAGCTACCGCCTTGCGAAGCCGCTCTCGAGCATCGAGGTTCCGCGTACCGTGCAGGCGGTGCTCGCCGCGCGCATCGACGCACTCCCCGCTGCGGGGAAGCGGCTGTTGCAGGAGGGCGCGGTCATCGGACGCGATGTGCCATTCGCTCTTTTGCGTGCCATTTGCGGACTGACCGAGGACGAGCTTCGTGGTCAGATTCACGCTCTGGAAACAGCGGAGTTTCTCTACCCAACGCAGCTCTTTCCCAATCTGCAATACACCTTCAAGCACTCGCTCACCCATGATGTCGCCTATGGCGGGGTACTCCGTGAACGTCGCCGTGACATTCACGTGCGCGTTGTCGACGCCACGGAAAAGCTCTACGCAGACCGGCTGAGCGAGCAGGCGGAGCGGCTCGCCCATCACGCCGTCGAAGGCGCGCTGCAGGAGAAAGCCGTTCACTATCTCCAGCACGCCGGACAGAGGGCCGCCGCGCGATCGGCGCTGCTGGACGCGCGGGCCTGGTTCGAGCAGGCCATGGGTATTCTGAAGGGCCTGCCGGAGAGCCATGCCACTCTGGAGCGGGCTTTCGACATTCGTCTGGAGTTACGGCCGGTGCTGCGCCTGCTTGGCGAAGGCCGGCAGATGCTCGAGCACCTCCGCGACGCCGAAGCCATCGCCGAACGGTTGAAAAATGATGCCCGGCGCGGCCTTGCCTGCGCCTTCATGACGACCGTCCAGTCATCACTCGACGACTTGGACGAGGCGATGGTGACCGGCAAACGCGCCCTGGAGATCGCTCAGCGCCTTGACGATTCGAAGCTTCTCACGCTCACCACCTCGTACCTCAAGCAAACGTATTACTACCGGGGCGAATACGAACAGGTGGCCGATTTGGCCATTGACGATGTGATGTCACCTCCTACCGACGTTAAAGAGTACGTCGGTATGTCCGTGCCAGCCTCGGTCTTCGGTCGCGCTTTCTTGATCATGAGCCTCGCCGAGGTTGGGAGATTCGCCGAGGCGGTCAAGTACGAGATAGAGGCAATCCAACTTGCCGAGCCAACACAGCATGCACACACAGTCAGTTGGGCCTACCTTCCTGCGAGCATGCTCCACCTTATCAAGGGTGACTGGGCGAAGGCGCTCTCACGGGTCGAGAAGTGGATCGCAACGCTTCACGTCGGAAATGTTGCCGTGCAACTTCCCTGGGCGATCTCGGCCTCCGCCTGGGTGCTGGCCCAACTCGGCGATTCAAGCGAAGCTCTGAAGCGGGTCCGGGAGGGCGAGCAACTCCTCGAACGTCAGACGTCGGGGGGAATCGTCGGTCATCGGAGCTGGGCCTACCACGCGGTGGGGCGCGCATGTGCGTTACTCGGCCGGCTCGACGAGGCGCAGCGCCTGGGCCATCGGGCGGATGAAACCTCGCGGCGCCAGCCCGGATTTGCGGCCCATGCGCGGCACCTGCTCGGCGATATCGCGAGTCATCCGGACCGATTCGATGCAGAAGCAAGCTTGGCCCACTACCGGGAAGCGTTGGCACTTGCCCAAGCTCACGGCATGGGTCCGCTCGTCGCCCACAGCCACCTCGGCCTGAGCAAGGTCTACGGCCGCACCGGCGAGCCCGAGCGCGCTCGCGAGAGTCTCACCAACGCGATAACGATGTACCGCGCCATGGATATGGGTTTTTGGGCCAGGCAGGCGGAGGCTGACATGGTGAGCTCCGCCGATGTGGGACCGCTTGTTCCCTCTGCCTCCGAAATCAGACCGGTCGTGGAAGCCCCCTGATTCCGGTTGAGACCTGAACCATGGCGAACGAACATTTTGCAAACGTAAGATCCTCGCCTGCGTTTTCGTGCCTGCCTCACATCCTGGAACATCAAGCCAAGCGAATTCCTAACGCGCCGGTCATCCTTGCTCCTGGCCGCGCTCCGCTGAGCTACATCCGTCTCTATCAGCACATCGATGAGATGGAACGCACTTTACGCGCCATCGGGATAGCGCGTCATGACCGAGTGGCTGTGTTGCTGCCGAACGGTCCGGAGATGGCGGTGACGATTCTCACTGTTGCCTCGAGCGCGACATGCGCTCCAATGAACCCGGCCTATGGGCCTGAGGAACTGGACAGATATTTCGCTGATCTGCGGCCTCGCGCGTTGATCATATCGGTTGGAACGGACTCGCCGGCGCGTGCTGTGGCGATCTCACACGGTATCCGCATCCTCGAACTGTCGACGACACCCGACGCGGAGGCCGGCCTTTTCACCCTGGCGGGAGATCAGCAAGCTGCGGCGCCCGACGAACCGGCCAGACCGGGCGATGTCGCGCTGATGCTGTTCACGTCCGGTACAACGGCTCGGCCGAAGCGTGTCCCGATGACCCACGCCAACATATGTGCCGGCGCTCATGCTTACGCCGCATCGCTGGCGTTGAAAGAATCTGATCGGTGCCTGAATGTACTTCCGCTCTTTCATGGGCATGGTGTCGTCGCCACGTTGCTCAACTCATTGACAGCGGGCGCCAGTGTCGTCTGCACCCCGGGATGTGACGTCAACAGTTTCTTTGGGTGGTTAGCTTCGTTTCGGCCGACGTGGTATTCCGCAGTACCGACCATGCATCAAGCGATACTGGCTCGGGCTCGGCAGAATGGCGAGCGTGTGGTGGACTGTGGACTGCGCTTCATCCGCTCTGCGTCAGCCCCTCTCCCCCCCACCGTCTTCGCCGAACTGGAACAGACCTTCGGGGCTCCCGTCGTCGAACTTTACGGAATGACGGAGACCGGCTCGTCAGCGATCGCTTGCAATCCGCTGCCGCCACGTCGGCGCAAGGTGGGATCGGTCGGCATACCGGTTGGTTTAGACGTTGCGATCATCGGCGAAGCAGGCGCATTTCTGCCTGCCGGAAAGACGGGCGAGGTTGTCGTCCGGGGCGCCAGTGTGATGTCGGGTTACGACAGCGACCCAATGGCGAACCAAGCTGCGTTTGTCGGGGATTGGTTCAGGACAGGAGATCACGGGTTTTTCGATGAAGACGGGTACTTGGTTCTCGTCGGTCGCAAGCAGGAGATCATCAATCGGGGCGGAGAGAAATTCGCGCCGCGGGAAGTCGACGAAGTGCTTCTGGAACATCCGGCGGTGGCGGAAGCCGCAACCTTTGCCGTGCCCCATCCCACGCTGGGAGAGGACGTCGCGTCGGCCGTCACATTGCGACCCGGCATGAGGGCAACCTCATCAGACATTCGCCAGTTCACCCTTGGGCGCCTCGCGGACTTCAAAGTCCCGCGCCAAGTGCACATCGTGGATCAGCTTCCAAAGGGCCCAACCGGAAAAGTGCAGCGAGTCGGCTTGGCGGCAAAGTTGGGGCTTGCGAGCGTTGCCGTCGCTCAGCAAGGCTTCGTCGCGCCGCGGACGTACTCCGAGAACATGTTGGCGAAATTCTGGGCCGAGATCCTTCATGTCGAACGGGTCGGCATCCATGATAACTTCTTCGCGTTGGGCGGTGACTCACTCTCGGCCGTGCACGTTCTCGCCCGCATTTCCGACATCTTGCACCGGGAAATTGGGGCCTCTCGAATTTTCGAGATGCCGACGGTTGCCGAAATGGCGCGCCATCTCGATACGTTGACCGATGCCGACCGGGCTCAAGGAACCTCCGCCATCATGCCCGCACCCCGACAACACGGGGTTCGGGCCACTGCCGCGCAGGAACGGTTGTTGAAACTGCAAAAGGCGCTGCCCGAAATTCCGTTTTGCAACATCGTTTACGCGCTCCGGCTGACATCGCCTGTCGACGCTTTCGTGCTGGGGCGAAGTATCAACGAAATCGTGCGTCGACACGAAAGTCTGCGCACGACCTTTGCTGTGGTCGACAGTCGATACGTACAGATCATTGCATCGCAATTGAACGTGCCGGTGATAGTCGATGATCTGCGAAAATTGCCAAAATCCCGAAAGGAAGCCGCTACCACCAAACTGCTCCAGCACGAGTTCCTGCATTCTTTCGATCTCGCCCACGGGCCGCTCATTCGGGCCCGCCTGTTGCGCCTGGCTGAGCAGGAATACCTCTTGCTCATGACCATGAACCAGACCGTCGTCGACGGCTGGTCGCTCGGCGTGTTCGTCGAAGAACTTGCCGCGCTCTACGAGGCGTTCACAACCGGTACGCCCTCCCCATTGGCGCCCCTTTCGATTCAATTTTCCGACTTTGCCCAGTGGCAGAGGGACTGGCCGTCACACCCGGACATGGTCGCGCAGCTTGCCTATTGGCGCGAGCAGCTAAAGCCCCCGCTGCCGGTCATGAAGCTCGCCACGGCCCGTCCGCGCCGGACAATTGACAATTTCCGTACGGCACGACGAGAGACGATCCTGCCGGCGGATCTGGCGGAGGCCGCCAGGCGCTTCAGCCATGGCGAAGGCGGCACCCTGTTCATGGTGCTCGTCGCCGCCTTCAAGGCGCTGTTGCATCGCTACTTGGGGCAAGAAGACTTACGGGTCGCCACGAATGTTGCCAACCGCAATCGTCCCGGGACCGAGGGGCTCATCGGTCGGTTGACCAACACCGTCATTCTCCGCACCGAGCTCCGCGGCGATCCGAGCGCTCGGGAGCTTTTGCGCCAGGTTCGCGCGACCACTCTCGCAGCGTTCGTTCACCAGGATTTTCCCTTCGGAGAGCTTGTGGAGGCATTCGCGTCCGAAGGCTCCGCTGCGCCTCCGGTTCTGGCGCAGGCGATGATCACGCTGCAGAGCGCCAACTTGCGGCCGCGGGCGAACGACGCACATGGACTCGCCTTCGAAGAAGCCAATCCAAACATGCTCACGCCGCTTGTGACGATCACATCGTACGATATTATTTTAATGTTGAGGGAGGATCCTCAGGGTCTTATTGGAACTTGCGTCTACAAGCCGGCCCTCTTCAGTGCGAGGACTATTGATCGCCTGCTACGCGACTTCCAGAAGGTACTCGAACAAATGGTCGCTCAGCCGGATCGTCCCATCGCAGCAATTCGTGTGTCGCGGCAGAAAACGAAAGGCCGCTGAGCGCCCCAAGTGCATGTTGAGAGGAAGAGTAATCTCGGTGCGTCGTTTGGTGCGTTGTACCGCAATTTTCACCGCCGGAGGATGAAATGAAAACCATTTCGAAAATCGTGTTCGTTGGGTTGCTGATGTGGTCTGCGCCGGCCGGCGCGAAGACATACTCATTGACTGTTAGCGTTCATAAGGATGTTGCTGAGCTGAACCGGGACGAGGTTAAGGCAATTCTGAAAAGGGCGTCCCGGATTATGCATAAAGCCCATTGCGATGTGACATTCACATTGGATGGTGACATCGGTCGGTTTGAGGTGCCCGGCGGCAAAGAAATAACCACCGAGACCCAGCGCGATGCCGTGCACAACGTGCATGCCAACGTCAAGATCGTCGACAAGATCGGGTTCTGCTTCGCGCCGGGCGTCTTCAGGGGATGCGCATTTCCGCCTGATCACCCGTCCGGCCCGCCAAGCATTTCCATAATCCTCACCAGGAACGAAGCATCGTTGGCCAATCGATGGGCGCACGAAGTGGGCCACAGGATGGGATTGCCGCACCGCCAAGGCCTCGATAAGAAACCGCTGATGACGGCCTGTGCAGTTACACCACAGTCGAAAAGGCTCACCAGGGACGAATGCAAATGTTTTCTCAATGGGCCGCTATCGTGCGGAAAGCCAGAACCAGTCCGATGTCCAAATTGAGTTTCCAACCTTTTAAACGGGGCAAATGACCGCCTAAAGCGTGGGAGCGCTCGACAATCCCTGTTAACTGCAGTGCTACGATGGTGCACAATCCGAGGACCTGCTAGGTTGGTGACTGTGTTATCGTCAGATTCTCGATATTCACGGTAATCGTGACTACCGTTTTGGAAACAAGCTAGCCATCAACCCGATTTTAAGGAGACACGCTATGGGTGACGAAGTGGGAGTGTTTTCCGAACGAGAAGTAAAAGCACTTGGCCGGAGAGGACGAGCGACCCTCAAAAAGGAAGCTCAAAAGCAACTGCGATCTCCATCAATTCGCAAACTTATTAACCGAGATCCAGTGGGCCAGATTATTCAGCCGCATCGACAGCTTCGCAAGAAACTAAGGACGAAGCTGCGCCCCACACTTAAACGGTTGAAGGCGACTTGACCGATAGTCGGCCTCGACTCGACCTACTATTTTTGCACTGAGCCGGGTTTGCTCACGCTGGCCGTGTGAGGCTGGCACGCGCTCCGTAGAACTCCGCCTAGGGGGCTTTGCGGCGCTGCGCAGCCTCACAGCACTTTAACCACCGCCAACCGTTTTGTGCCTGCTGCAACTTTGTCACCGGGCGCAAAAAAGAAACTCCAATAAAGCGAAAGCGTCGCGAGCACGTTGACCGTCTCCGGAGACGGATCACGCAACGTTAATTGATCGGCGGCTCGGTCTGTTTCGCGCTCGCCCCAAATCAATGATCTGGATAAGCGCCGCGGACATGTGTGTGTGAGTTAGTTCACACATTCTCTCACGATCATCAGCCAGGATGAGGTGTAGAGGATCAAATGTCTGGACCCGAGTTGCGCAAGATCTTCCCTGTACCGTTCAGGTGCCCTCATTGCGGGGCTGGCAATAATGCCGTTGCGGGATGGGTGATCGAGCACGATATCCTGCCATGCCAGTACTGCAGCCGGAATATTGACCTGTCCGGCCTGGAATGGCTGAACTTTCGAAGAACATTAGACGTCGCCTTGCAGGGGCTACAACCAATTTACGACAAAATGCCCCAAATCAAGACTGGCGACCGTGCGACACGCAGCGGACGGCCTAGTGTCTTTCACTTGCCAAGCCCAGGCTAATCTCCGGAGTCTGCACTGGTTGGCTGGCGGCTCGGTGTAGAATTGCATCATCCACTTCGATGCCGAGATACCGCACCGTGCTTCCAATCTTGCTATGCCCGAGAAGCAACTGGACGGCCCGCAGATTTCCGGTGCGCCGGTAGATGAGCGTACCCTTGGTCCGTCTCAGCGAGTGAGACCCGTAGAAATGCGGATCGAGCCCAATACCCGTCAGCCAGTCGGCTAAGTGCCGTGCGTATTGGCGGGTCGTCATGCTCTGATCAGGTCGCCGACCTGTAAACAAAAAGTCGCCCGATTTTTTACCTGTCAGCCTGATGTACTTGTCGATGGCCTGTCGGGTTTGCTCAGTCAGCGCAAACCGAACGGGGCGTCCGGTCTTCCGTTGTCGTACAGTCACCCGATCCACGGCGTAGGCATTGGGCGCGAGGTCATCGACCCTAACGGCCACAACGTCACAGCCCCGTTCTGGAGCATCGCTCGAATGGCTCAGACGTGTTTTGGCCTGAGCGGCGGCTTCGCACCGGTCAACTTGCCCTTATTCCAAGGGGCCCGTTTTGCGGTAGGCGTGGTCGAAAGCTTCGTAGCGTGCACCCGCAGGAGGCGCACCATATCCTTTCCTGCGCCTCGGGGGCGGAGATGAGACGGTGCGAGCTAATCACGCTTGTTGCACCGAACATCGGCCTGCTGGCCTAAAACGTCGGTTTTTTGACCGGAAGCGCACACTAAGGTTGCGGGCCTATCGGGCGGAAATCTCTAGCGCACCACCGTTAGGGCTAGCTGACCTACACCTATGCACAAGTTAGCTCGGGGTGCTGACAACCTAGGCTAATTGGGTCACCGCTCTCGTCCGCGAAAACGGCGTGCAGTGATGAATAGGTGGGCCGGACTAATGCGCCCGCCTCGTCGCGTAGAAGGACGTGTGTCATGCGCGTGGGAATGATTGCGCTGTCTGCCCTCATGTCGGCGCTCTGGATTTTCGGGTTGCTCGATCAACTTCATTCGGCACATGCGACGATGCGCTACCTGGCGCTGTCGCTCGCGATCGTGGCTGTGGCTGTATGGCTTTGGCAGCCGAAGCCGGCGTTGCAAGAGCGCTTTCGCAACCGGCGCAATGCTCCCGACTAGGTTCAAATGTCCGCTATTGGCGCGAAGCTACATTCGCCGCGATGCGCTGGCATGTCGCCTATTGACGGCACAGCGACATAGCCGGCCCCAGTGCCGGGCTCGCCCCGATCGAACATGCCCCCCTAATATTGAACTGTGCTCCTTGTCTTTGGCGCTCCCCTGCCAGCTTTGACCGCTGGCGGGGTAGGTGGCACGGCGGAGCTATCGCATTAGCGGACGCGTATTGATGTACTGCACTAAGGAACAATATCGTTGCACCTAAGCACAATACCGCTCACTCAAACCCGAGGATAAAGATTGGCTATCAAACGGCGGTAACGTCGGGGGACTAGCCATGCTAACTCAGGCAATCACTGGGTGGAGTGAGCAACCCTTACGCGATGCTATGCTCCATGCCATTCCCGACTTGCGCGCATTTGCGATCGCCCTCAGCGGTAAAGTCGACCGGGCAGACGACCTCGTGCAGGAAACGCTCGTGCGCGCCATGGCAAACATCAGTTCGTTTCAGCCCGGAACGAACATGTCCGCCTGGCTAACCACCATCCTACGCAACCTGTTCGTGTCGGACTATCGCAAGCGGCGCTACGAAGTCCAGGACACCGATGGACTGCACTTCGGTAATCTAATTGCTCCTCCCGAGCAGCATAGCAGATTGGAATTCGACGAATTTCGTGAAGCGCTAGCAACGCTGCCTCCTGAGCAGCGCGAGACCTTGCTCCTGATAGGAGCGTGCGGCTTCTCCTATGAGGAGGTGGCTGCAATCTGTGAAAGTCCGGTAGGAACAATCAAAAGTCGCGTTAATCGCGCACGCACTCACCTTTCAAAACTGCTCGGTCGTCAGCTTGACCCCGCGCCGGTGCTAATGCGTAAACATTGAGATCGTGGAACGGCATTGGCGACTTGCCCTAAGTCTAATGGAAACAGCGCGCGGAGCGATTTAACTGCGCTCGGCCTTGGGAAGACCGTCACGGGGCTGCGCCACTGAAGGGGGAAGGTTACTGAGTGGGCGAGCCGACAACCGTTATCGCCATCGTCGACGACGAGTCAGTGGTCCGACGCGGGATCATCTCGTTGCTAAAATCTTTGGGATTTGCCGCCATCGACTTTGCATCCGCGGAAGAGTTTCTCAGCTCTGGCCGGGCGAAAGATATTTCGTGTGTCATCACAGATGTCCGGATGCCCGGTATGAGCGGCATCGATTTGGTCATTGCCGCTGGTCACAAGGTTCCCGTCATTATAATGACGGCCTTCCCCGACGAGAGCATAAGGACACGCGCCATTAAGGCGGGGGCCGTCGGCCTTCTCACCAAGCCGTTCGACCAGAACACTCTGCTGGACTGCGTCAACTCCGCCTTGCACAGGAGTTGAAAGCAGGCGCTTTGGATTGCAGCGTTCGAACTTTTTCGGCCGTCGTCGTGATTCCAAAAGCGACCGACTTCCTATCTGATGTCGGACGCGGGCATCTGCATTTCTGCGGGCATGGTCATGCCGCTCGGTTTTGGCATCGGGAGAAGCTGGTGCGTCACAATTACCAACACGCCGGAAAGTACAAGCGCGAGGCCCGCGACGTGAGATATGGGCTGAGACCAGGACGGGGTTCTTCTCTCGGCTAGAATGATCAGCGTCACGGCAATCATCGATATAACGCCCATACCGAACGGAAAGAGAATGACAAAAAGAAGCCAACAGCACCCCACGCAATAGAGACCGTGAAGCAGACCCATTCCAAACGCAGTTGCTGCCTCGTCGCGCGATGCAATAAATCTGATCGGCTCACGACACTTTGAAAGACAGAATTCCTTAAGCGGGGTGAGTTGATAGATGCCTGCCACAACGATGCTTGCACCGCCGAGCTGGCTCGTGACGGTCGTGGACAGTGTGACGCGGGTGAAGGCGTATCTAGCGGTTAGTAACGCAGCATAGGCGGCAAGCCCTGCAATGGTCCACACCAGCAAATAAGCCGATACGAACACCCAGGTAGAAACGAATGCGTTTTCAAGCGGACGCGTGACAGCTCTCAGCCCATGAAAAGTGAGAGCCATCGGCGCGGCGGCTGGAAACATCATCGCCACCATCATGACGACCCAGTTCCCAAGGAACAGTGAGGCTTCCCGGCTCGCGTTAGCCGAAGCCATGGGCATTTCCATGCTGCTGACGTGATCGCTTTGTTGCCACACAAGGGCGGTCCAGCCCGCAGCCGCAATGGCCAAGAGCAAAGCCAAAATGGCGTTGTGCTGAAGTCTAAGCGACACCCGTCGCGCCGTGACCATCCGTAGTTTCTTTGCCTCTCGGGATCGTCTGAAAATTCTACGGCAAAAGGTAGCGCAGTAGCACTGCCGTCTCTACAGGACAGCACTGCGACCAATGTGCGGGGCAGTTCAAGCGGCAAAAGGGACCAAGCCTAAATTCAAAAGGAACCAGTGGGAGTTAAAATGTTAAAGAGACAAGCACGGACAAACTGACCGATCAGCCCGACGTCCGCTGTCGGAGGTGAAGCGGACATCGCCGAAAGGGCCGTCATGTCCGCTAATGACCCAGAACAGACACAGGAAGCATTGCAACGACCCCTGGCGGTATCCGTCCGCCCTATGATTTATGGAATCCTAAATCCGACCGCCGGAAAATGGCGCTAAATTTCAGGTGATTTTTATCTGGTCGGCGTACATCCCCACCATCCAACCTGCCTTTGAGTGGGTGAATATCATGATGACCAGATCGATTTTCTGCAGCTTTGTGCATACGCTGCGCAATTTCCGAAGCGCTTCCCGCGGAAACATCAGCGTGATGTTCGCGCTGTCGCTTGTCCCGATCACCGGAGCGGTCGGAGCAGCCGTTGATTACAGTCAATCCAACTCGATCAGATCCGCCATGCAGGCGGCGGCCGATTCCGCCGCCCTCGGCGGCATCACATCCGCAGCCACGCAAACCTCCGCGGTGGTGAGTTCCACGGCGGTGGGTATGTTCAACGCGTCGTTCAACCGAACCGGCGTCACGCCTTCTTCCGGCGCAACCTATGACTCCACCAGCGGCATCCTGACGGTGACGGCGGCGGCGAGCTACACGCCGCAGTTCATGAAACTCGCCGGCGTCTCGACCATGCACATCTCGGTCACATCGAAAGCGAAGCTGGGCGGCTCACAAACGTGGCCGGTCTGCGTTCTCGTTACCAATCCCGACTCAAACCATACTTT